>Ga0302322_100001706_pt1 | contig 18212 bp, 13 predicted proteins | sample Fen_T0_2_FD_203757 | JGI IMG/M metagenome (GOLD analysis project Ga0302322, IMG submission 203757) | Peat permafrost microbial communities from Stordalen Mire near Abisko, Sweden - Fen_T0_2 | ecosystem: Environmental > Terrestrial > Soil > Wetlands > Permafrost | place: Sweden: Abisko... | reverse complement strand
CCCGACCACGAACGCGGGCTCGAGGCTGGCCAGGAGCCAGCCGGCCCGAGGGCCGTTCGAGCGGCCGAGGAAAGCCGCGTACAAGGCGCCGAAGGCACGCCCCGACGGCAGCTCCGCGGCGGCGGCGACACTGAAGATCAAGGCCTGCCACGCATCGCCGGACGAGGGCATGCCTGCCTCGGCGGCAGCGGCCAGCGCGGCGAGATAAGCGCGCTGCGAACCCTCCAGGGCCGCAACTTCCTCCGGCACGGCGTCGTGGCGAATTTCCAGGCGGGCCCGGTCGGGGGCGTAGGAGTCCAGCCAGGCCCGAGCCGAAGCCGTTCGCTCGACGAGGATGGCGGCTTCGAGCTCGGTAAGCGGCGCACCCTTTTCGGCTTCCATACGCGCGCCGATGTCGACCCCGGGGATCTGCAGCAGCAGGGCCAGGTGGGCGAACGCGGGGCGGAAGGCGGCCGCGGCGGCGGCAACGTCGGGCGACGGCCCGAGCAGCGAATACGCGAAGAGGCGCTCGTAGTCGGCCGGCAATTCGCCTTTGACCTCGCGGCCGTTGGTGGCGGCAGCGATCCGATCGAACTCGTCGAAGAGGCGTGGGATCGTATCGCCCTCGGGATCGAACTCGATCACCTGGCTCGGGCGTGGACGCAGGAACAGGAAGCGCAGCTGTTCGGGCGGTAGGACCTCGGCGATTGTGTGCGCGGCTGCGCCCTGGCCCTTCGATGTGGACATCTTCTTGCCGCCGACATTGAGGAACTCGTAGGCGACGTTCCGGGGCGGCTCAACCTCGAAGACCTCGCGACTGATCGCATCCGAGCGATCGCGCGAGCCACCGGCGGTGGCCAGATCCTTGCCGCAGCCCTCGACCGTGACGCCCAGCAAGCCCCATTTGGCCGCCCATTCCAGGTTCCACGGCAGCTTGGCCCGGCCACCCAGCGGCGAGACGCGACCCTCATGGCCGCACCCGCGCGCCCACGAAACCAGTTCCGGCATGCACTTGTACGCGACCGTCTCGCCGTCCCACTCGTTGGCCAACGTGGTCCCGATCTTGCCGCACTGCTCGCAGATCACCTGGATCGGCAACCAGCTGCTGTTGCGGTCGACGTGGCTGACGCGCAAGTAGATGGCCCGCACGCGATCTGCTCGATCGAGGGCCAGCTTCACGTATGGATCCATCCGCCCGGCCGAGTACAACTCGCTGACCCAGTAGAACTCCGGCTCGATGCCGAGTGGCTCGAAGGTCCGAAAGAAGATCTCGCCGACGAAATGGCGGGCATAGTTGGCCGCGCTGCTCCCCTCGGGAGCCGGCACCCGCGACAGCGGAGCGCCCATGTACTTGTCGACGGCGTCTGGCGTCAGCTTGGCCTGCGAGTCCATCGCGTCCATGTCGTCGACGCCGTAGAGGAACGTGGCCTCGAGGCCGGCCTGTCGCAGCGCCCGATAGATGGCGTCGTGGAGCACGACCCCGCGCAGGCTACCGACGTGGACGGTGCCGGATGGCGACTTCGAGTCGTTGACTACCTGGCGGCCGGTGACCGACGCCGCCAGCTCGTCGGCCCAATACACGGCAGCCGACCCCCGCTCAGCGGATTTCGAGGATCTTGTACGAGAAGTCCCCGGCCGGGACGTGGACGACGACGGACTCACCCTTGCGCTTTCCCAGAAGCGCACGGCCTACCGGCGACTCATTCGAGATCTTGCCGTCGCGCGGGCTGGCCTCGGTCGAACCGACGATCGTGAACTGCTCCTGGCCGTCCGAGCCGTCCACCTTCACGGTCGAACCGATCTGGACGTGGTCCGTGCCGTGGGTGCTGTCGATGATGGTCGCGTTCTTGACGAGCGCCTCGAGACGCTGGATCGAACCCTCGACGAAGGCCTGCTCGTTCTTGGCGTCCTCGTATTCGGCATTCTCGGCGAGGTCGCCGTGCTCCTTGGCGTCATGAATCCGCTGCGCGATTTCGGCGCGACGAACGTTGACCAACTCTTCGAGCTCCACTCGGAGCTTGGTCAGGCCCTCTTCCGAGATGTACTGAGTCTTGTTGTTCACCGCCGAGGGGCTCCGTTCGTATGGAATGCAACCCTGATTGGACCTGCAACGGCCCGCGATAAAGGAAAAACTCCAGGCGTCACCGTCGCGGTGCCCTGAAGTTCGGCCGGCGCGTATCCTAGCCGCCGCCCTGCCCCATGTCAAAGCGATATTCACCCAGGTCGTTGCCGGAGAGCCGAATCGCCGGGCGTTCGGCTCAATCTGCCGCCTCGTACCGTTCGAATTGATGAGAACGGAGGTCCCGATCGGGGAGGGACCTATGAGGAATGGCGGCCTGAAGCGGGACTGAGCATTCTTCGACCACAACAACGCAATAGCACCGGCCCCACCGCTCGGATCCTCCCTCCTCCTCCTCGAGCCGTGGGGCCGGTCCATTTCTTGAGCGAAATCGGAACCGCCCCGGGCGCCGCTCCCGGCCGGAGCTAGCTGCCCAACTGGAGAAGGCGGCCGCGGATGCGTTGCATCGACATCCGGTCCGCGAAGGCCACGAAGACGGTGTCGTCGCCGGCGATGCTGCCGATGACTTCCGGCCAGCGCGTCCGATCGAGCGCGGCCGCAATGGCGTGTGCGGAACCCGGAAGCGTTCGCAGGACGAGCATGAGCCCCGCCTCGCGGATGTCGACCGGGAGATCGTGCAACAGCGCCCGGAGCCGCTCCTCGCCCGTGCTCTCGGCCTCGGTGACTCGTGCCGGGACGACGTACGACTGGACACCGTCCTGGTTGGACTTGATCAGGCCCAACTCCGCGACGTCGCGGCTGATCGTGGCCTGCGTGGCACGGAAGCCACGGTCCCGCAAGGCGGACGCCAGCTCCTGCTGTGTGCGGATGGGTCGCTGCCCCAGCAGATCGCGGATCTCGCGCTGCCGGAGCTGCTTCATCACTTCCATCGCGCCTCCCGCCTCTCGAGGCCGTGGTGCGGCATCGCCGATCTCACTCTCATGTGCCGTGGGGCGACAGCAGGATCACGAAGACGACCATCGCCGCCAGGACGCGATACACGACAAACAGCGTAACCGGCCGCCGCCGCAGGAATTCGAGCATGAAGTGAATCGCGAACACGCCCGAGGTCGCCGCCGCAATGAACCCGATCAGAACGAGACGCAGCTCCGGATGCACGCCAGCCTCGCCGGTCACGAGTTTGCGAGCCTCCCATAACCCGGCCCCGGCAACGACCGGAGTGGCCATCAGGAAGCTGAACCGGGCCGCCGCCTCGCGGTTCAAACCCTCGATGAGCCCGGCCGCGATGCTGACGCCGGAGCGGCTGATGCCGGGGACCAGCGCAAGGACCTGGGCGAGGCCGATCCCGAGCGCTCCGCCGAACGTCATCGAATCCATGTCGCGGACCTTGCTGCCCCAGCGATCGGCGAGCAGCAGGATCGCAGCGCCGACGCACAGCATCAGCGCGACGGGACCCGGCTCGCGGACCAGAGACTCGATCTTGTCGGTGAGAAGCGGGCCGACGAGGACTGCGGGAATCGTTGCCACGACCAGGAGCCACGCCATCTTGCGGTCGGGGTCGTCGCGCAACGAACGGTCGCGGATGCTGGCCAGGCCGGCGGGAATGAGCGTCATCCAATCGCGCCAGAAATAGAGGATCAGCGCCAGCAGCGTACCCATGTGGAGCATCACGCTGAACGCGAGCGAGTCGATGAAGGGATCCTTCCAGCCCATTACCCACGGAACAAGGATCAGGTGGCCGGAGCTGGAGACCGGAATGAACTCGGTCAGACCCTGAACGAGCCCCATGATCAACGCCTGGATGGACAGGTCCACGCGATGTCTCCTCTGGTGTGGATTTCGTCAGGGTCCCGGTAGCGAGTGGGCGGGCCGCGATGGGACGATCGTGGCTCCGAATGGGCGCAGGCCGGCGGTCGTGCGACCGCCGGCCCGCGCCGAGTGGCTCTGCCTAGCGGATGAACAGCGGGGCCATCACCAGGGTGATGGTTGCCAGCAGCTTCACCAGGACGTGGAGCGACGGACCGGCGGTGTCCTTGAACGGATCGCCGACGGTGTCACCGACGACGCCGGCCTGGTGGGCGAGGGACTTCTTCCCGAGGACGTTGCCGTTCTCGTCGAGGAGCTGGCCCGATTCGATGTACTTCTTGGCGTTGTCCCACGCGCCGCCACTGTTGTTGAGGACGGTGGCGAGCAGGACACCGGCGATGGTGCCGACCATCAGCAGACCCGCGACGGCCTCATAGCCGAGCAGGAGGCCGACGATTATCGGAGTGGCGACGGCGACGATGCCGGGCAGCATCATCTCGCGGAGGGCTGCGCGGGTCGTGATGTCCACGACACGGGCGTAGTCCGGCCGGCCGGTGTAATCCATGATCCCGGGGATCTCGCGGAACTGGCGCCGGACTTCGACGATGATCGCCTGGGCCGTGGTGCCGACTGCGCGGATGGCCAGAGAGCTGAAGAAGTAGACGAGCATCGCGGCGATCAGGGCGGCCACGAAGACGTTCACGTTCGCGAGGTTGACCGAGGTCATGAGGCCTTCGGCTGCGGTCCGCGTGCCGGCCGCGATCTGGCGACCGAGGATGAGGTTGACCTTGTCGATGTAAGCCGAGAAGAGGAGGAACGCGGCCAGGGAGGCCGACGCGATGGCGTAGCCCTTGGTCAGTGCCTTGGTGGTGTTGCCGACCGCGTCGAGGCGGTCGGTGATGTCACGGGCGCCTGCCTCTGCGCGGCTGAACTCGGCGATACCGCCGGCGTTGTCGGTGATGGGACCGAAAGTGTCCATGGCCAGGACGTAGGCCGTGGTCATCAGCATGCCCATCGTCGCGACGGCGGTGCCGAAGACGCCTCCGACCGAGCCAAGCCCGGAGTGAGCGCCGAGCCAGTTGCTGGCCAGGAGGGCGACGCCGATGGTGACCGCGGTGACGGCCGTGGTCTCGAACCCGACCGCCATGCCGGCGATGATGTTCGTCGCCGGGCCGGTCTTGGAAGCTTCGGCGATCTCCTTGACGGGGCGGAAGCTGCCCGCGGTGTAGTACTGGGTGATGTAGACGAAGGCGATGCTCGTGGCAAGACCGACCACGCCGGCACCGAAGAAGTAGATCCAGGTGGGGATGCCGTTGTCACCGGTCGCGCCGTTCGTGTTCATCATCGAGTAGGTCACGAGAATGAGCGAAAGGGCGCTGAGGATCGTGGTGACCCAGTAGCCGCGGTTCAGGATGTTCATCGGGTTCTCGGTCTCCTTGCCGCGGATGAAGAACATCGCGACGATGGTGGAGACGAGACCGAAGGCTCGGACGACGAGCGGGAAGAAGATCCAGGCGGTCGGGTTCGGCCAGCCGGCCTTGACGGCCAGGGCGTAGACGCCGACGCCGAGGATCATCGCGCCGATGTTCTCGGCGGCGGTGGACTCGAAGAGGTCGGCGCCGCGGCCGGCGCAGTCGCCGACGTTATCGCCGACGAGGTCGGCAATGACGCCCGCGTTGCGCGGGTCGTCCTCGGGGATACCGGCCTCCACCTTACCGACGAGGTCGGATCCCACGTCGGCGGCCTTGGTGTAGATACCGCCGCCGAGCTGGGCGAAAAGGGCCACGAAGCTGGCGCCGAAGCCGTAGCCGACGATCAGGAACGGGGCGTCCTTTGTGCTGTCGCCGCCGGACAGGCCGCCGTTGATCGCGAAGATCGACCAAACGCCCAAAAGCGAGAGGGCGACGACCAGGAAGCCGGAGACCGCGCCGCCACGCATGGCGACCTGGACAGCTTCCACGAGGCTGCGACGAGCGGCAGAGGCCACGCGCACGTTGGCCTTGACGCTGACGAGCATGCCGATGATCCCGCAGGCCATCGAGCAAGCGGCGCCGATGAGGAAGGCCCCACCGGTCCTGATGCCGATGTCTACCCCGGTATGCGAGGTGTCTGCGACGCTTGCGGTCTCGAGCAACGAGATGATCGCGAAGATCACCACGGAGCCGGCGAGGGCCAGCAGAGCGATGGTCGTGTACTGGCGCTTGATGAACGCGACGGCGCCTTCGTTGATAGTTGCGGAGACGTCCATCATTTCCTTGGTCCCGGTGTCGCGGGACAGGACGTCACGAGCGAGGAAGATCGCGAACCCTACCGCGAGCAGACCCGCGATCGGGATGAACGCTTGAAGCAGACTTGGGTCCATGGGGGGCTAGCGACTCCTTCTATAAGGGCACGGGGAGCGTGGCGGGACGGCGCGCTTCCTGGGACGGGCCAGGTTTCCGACAATGAGTTGCATAACCGGGCCGCGCGGAGTGTATCAACGGCCCAAAGGGCGGGTCAAACTGCGGAAAGCCCTTCGCGTATGCAATCAGAGCCGCCGAAGCGGGGCGTTTGGGCCCCCCTGCTCGGGACGTTTGGCCCGCGCGTCGGAACCGACGGTCACTGACGGGTTCGTCGCGGCGCAGGAGACCCGGCTTCCCTCACGAGATCGGGCGGTCCGGGGCCGCCGACGAGGGCCGGCGCGCCGGCGGCGTCCCAGCGAGCGGTTAGGGCAGCCAGCGAGGGTAAGCACCGTCCGTGGCCAAATTCTTCAGCCCCATGCCGTTGGGCCCGATGATCCAGATCCCTCCCGAGGCAGTGGGGCTATGGGTACCGAATCGGCCGAACACGATGAGCGACCCGTCCGGCGAGAAGGATGGAGAGCCCTCACTCCAGGAGGGGTCGGCCGTTATCAGGCCGGACGGTGGGAAGGCGGCCGACGCGGCAAACACGAGGTGACTGGCTCCGTCGGCATTCTTGACCGCATAGGCGACGCCGCCGTTGACGGCGATCGCGAGGTCCCCGGCGGCGGCCCCGATCGTGGATGTGGTGCCGTCTGGGGCGACCTTGAAGTACGACCAGGTGGCGCCCCGGTCCGCGCTGGCGACAACGTAGAACGCCCCGTCTTGCGGGTCCCAGATCGGGCGCGAATTGCCGCTGAGTGCCAGCGCTACTGGCTGGTTCACACCAGTCATGTCCACCAGGTCGATCCCGCTGTCGCCTCCGCGCACGACGAGCATCGACTTGCCGTCCGACGAAAAGGCCGTCCGCGGGGCCCACGATGGCTCCCCCGCCGAGCTGGTGAGCTCATCGCCGGCGAGCGTGACGCTGCCGAGACCGGGCGCGCCGTCGGGCAGAAGCTGTCTCGCATCGGTTCCGGAGACGGTCGGGATCCGCCAGTAACCCTGGTCCGCGCCGGTGGCGTCGCGCCGCCCGACGATCACGGCCGTGCCGTCCGGATTGAAGACGGGCGCATATTCGAAGGCCCCGTTCCCAGTCAGGATGTGCAGATTGTCGCCGGCGATCCCCATTCGCTTGACGATCCCGCCGGCGCCGTAAGCGATCGCGCTGCCGTCGCCGCTGACGTCGAAGCCGCTCACGGGCACGATCTCGGCCGTGACTTCGCGCTGGTTCGACCCGTCGGGGTTCATCAGCCACACGTTGGCGACTCCACCGCGATCGGACAGGAAGACGATCTGGTTCTGGGCGCTCGACGGAGGTTCGCCCGTAGTGAACGTCCACGATTCCCCGCTTGCCGCGGAGCCATCGGTCCGTCTAACGCTCGAACTCATCGACACCGTGTACGTGGTGTGGGAAGCCAGAGGGCCATCAGGCGTGAAGACAAGGACGTTGTGGCCGGAGTCGTCCGGCGACACGGCTGGTTGAGTTGGCGACGGTGAAGCCGAGACCGACGGCTGGCGGTCGTCCGGCCGTGTTACGACTTCGGTCTTACCGCTGACGGGGGGCGTCAGATGGATGGCCGACTCGATCGATGAAGCGTCGATCGGGCCATCGAAGACCACCGCAATCGGGCTCCGAACGCTCACGCCGGCGACGTTTGGCGCGGGTATCAGCGAATTGACCCTCAAACCCATCCCGACGGTCGTGAAGGTGGAGGCGAACGGCGAAAGTCGGGTCCCATCCGTGTCAACCACCAGATCGCCGAGCTTGATCGTGTAGGTCGTGGAGAACGCCAGGGGGTTGTTGGGCACGATCGACAACGTCGGTCCGTTCCAGGTGGCGGCGAACGGCGCATCGGGCTCGATCGTCAAGCCGGCCAGGGCCTTCTGAGTGTCCATATTCCGGTCGAAGGTGATCTGGATCGAGGTGTCAACGGGCACCGATGGGGTATTCGCTGCCGGGACGACTGAGAGGACGACGGGTGCCCCGACCGTCGTGAATGTCATGTCCTGGCTTTTGTCCTGGCTGTTCCCCGCCTTATCCTGCACTCCCGCGGCAATGTGGACCTTGAAGACGGTCGCCAACGGCAGCTTCGCGGACGGGGTGAAGATCAGAGTCGTGCCCTGCCAGTGGCGCGATCCGGAGACGTGAGGTGTGATCGAGAAGGCCGACTCGGCCGTATCGTGGCGGACTTCTTCGCTGAAGACGACGTCGATCGAGGTGAGCGTCAGGGCAAGATTGCCGTTGGGTTCGGGGGCGCTCAGCTTGATCTGATAGCTGGGGGCCACTCGATCGACGGACGTCGCGTTGTAGAGGACGACCGCCACGAGGGCCAGACCTGCGAGCGGCGCCAGCGCCCTGATGAAGCGACCGCTGCCAAGCCAGCCCATTCGGCTACGAACTTCCACAGGGCAGGACGATAGCACAGCCCCTATACTCGCGAACTTGTGAAGCATCGAACGCTGGGCTGTCTCTTCGAAGTGCTCGAGACACTGCTCCTGACCCTCATCGTCTTCCTCGTGATCCAGCTATTCGTTGCCCAGCCGTACCAGATTCAGCAGCAGTCGATGGAAAACACGCTGATGCCGAACCAGTACATCCTGGTCGACAAGCTGACTCCGCGGTTCGACGCGTACCACCACGGCGACGTCGTGATCTTCGATCCACCGGCGGGCTGGTCCCACGACGCATCGGGTACTCCATTCATCAAGCGCGTGATCGGCATCGGGGGCGACACGGTCGACATCCACGACGGCCACGTCTTTGTCAACGGCACGCAACTCGCGGAACCGTACGTCTATATGGACCAGCAGACGCAGCCGGCCGATCCGAACAACCACACCTGGAAGCTCGCGGCCGGGCAGCTTTTCGTCATGGGCGATCACCGATCGGATTCGCAGGACTCGAGGGTGTTCGGACCGATTCAGAGGGCGTCCGTGATCGGTCGAGCCTGGGTGCGGTACTGGCCGTTCGACCAGTTCGGACTCCTGGCTCCGGCCACCGCTCCCGCCGGTGCGACCGACGCGCCTGTGGCGACGGCTTCCCCCACAGCGAAACCATGATGGTCCGGCGCTTCCTGATCGCCTGCGCCCCGGCGACGTGCTAGACGCGGCGGTTTTCGCCGCCGTGGCTGTGGTGCTGGGCGGCGTCGTCGCGGCCACCGCTCGCGACGGACGGATCGTCGTTCTGGGACTGATGCTGGCCGCGGTCGCGGCAACGCTGGTGGCATCGCCCCTCCCCGGCTCCCTGGCCGTCACAGCTCGAATCCTCGGCGCGATGCTGGCCGCATATCTGCTCTGGGCCGCTGCCGGCTCGGGCAAGGTCAACAGTGCCGGCTCGGCCATCGGCCTCGTCGCGGAAGGAGCCGTCGCAGTCGCCGCATTCGCGGTCGGACTCGCTCTGAGGCCGGTCGACCCGCTGGCCGGTCCCGTCGAGGCACAGGCTGCCGGTTTGTCGCTCATTGCCCTCGCGATCGTGCCGCTGGCCGGACGCGATGTATTCCGAATGGGCGTCGGAGTCACGTTGCTCACACTTGGCAGTTCGTTGCTCGTCGGCGCCTGGTCGGGACCCACGCCTCCCCTGGAGCAGCTGGCGATGGCTGCGTTGCTGGTCGGCATCGCCGGGGCTACCAGCCTACTTATTCCCTCGCTCGAGGCAGAGGAAGCGGCCACGGATTACGTCTTGGAGTCCGCGCCTGCCCCGGTTGCGACTGCCCGTCCGGTGGCAGCCCGTCCGGTGGCGCCTCGGCCGGCAGCACTCCGTCCGCCCGCGGTGCCGATCAAATCGAACGCGCCGGAGAGGGTTGCAGCCCCGAATGTGGCCCCGCTTCAGGCGGTCGCCGAACGGAAGCCGATGACGGCGGAAACGCCCAAGCCGATTGAGCCGATCGAGCCGATTCAGCCGATCGAGCCGGAGAAACGGCCGAGGCCGATGACCGCGGAACCCGAGGCGGACGATTGGCTCGCCTGGGAGGCGCCCGCCCCCGAACCAGCGCAGCCGGTGACGACACGATCGGCTCGTCGCGCGCCCGTCAAGCGTCTGAACGAAATCGAGAAGCCGGCGCCCAAGAAGGCCACGCGCTCGCGCCCGCACCTGGGCGGCAAGCCATGACGCTGATCACGTTCCTCCTCGTCTGCGTCGCCGGAATGCTTCTGACGCTGCTGACCATGCCGTTCGCGAGACTGTCGCGACTCGTTGCGTTGGGCAGCCTGGCCGGTGCCCTCGCCGCAGCCGTGCTCCTGAACCCGAACGATTCGGTCACTTTGGGTGAGGTGACGCTTGCGACCACGTGGTTCGGTGGCTTCTTCCTATCTGCGCTGGCCGCAAGCAGCCTGTTGCTATGCGTCATCGGCCTCGCGACGGGATGGCCCGAGCGCCTCGCGCCGGCCGCACTCGCGACCATGGCCGGTGTCGGCGTCGCAATCTCGTCGACGGATCCGACCGTGGCCCTGATCGCGGCGGCTGCGGCCACGGCGCCGGCGGCCCTGGTCGCCAGCCGGGTGCGCTCGACGCCTCTGGGCACGACCGTCGGCATCGCCGAGCTGCGCACCCTGGCCCTTGTCGTGTCCGCCTCGGTGCTGGCCGCGGTCACGATCCTCAACACGAACTGGAATAGCGACGACCCGACCTTCGTCCTTGCCCTGGCGTTCCTCGTCGTGTCGGCGGCAGTTGCCGTCCGATCGGGGGCCGTTCCGTTCCACGTGCCGGCGGCGCTGCTGAGTCGGAGCGGCGAAGGGTTGGGCCTGGTCCTCTCCCTTGTCTGGATACCGACCGGCTTCGGGTTGATCGCACTGAGCTGGAACGCGAGCATCTTCGGCGTCCCGGGCGACTGGCTCGACCGCGCGGTCGTCGTGGTCCAAATCGTCGCGATCGCGACGCTAATCCTCGGCGCGGTGGGAGCGATGCTCCACGACGAGATCGAGGAGATCGTCGTCTACTCGATCGTCCAGGACACGGGCTTCATCCTGCTCGCCCTGACGGCCCGGAGCGAAGATGCCGCTCAGCCGGCCCGACTCTGGCTTCTGGCCTTCGTGATCGCCAAGTCGGCGCTGGTGGCGTGGGCCGCGGCCGCATCCTGGGCGTTCGAGTCGTCCAATCTCGGCGAGCTGCGTGGCTGGCTCCGCCGCGCTCCGATACTCGGGATTGCCCTCGTGGTCATCGTGGCGGCGACCCTCGGTTGGCCGGGCAGTCCCGTTTTCGAGGCGCGCGGCACGCTTGTCGGTCTCGGCCTGCCGGACCCTCTGCATTTCATCGGCACGGCGGCGATCCTGCTTTCGCTGGCCTATTACGTGCGACTGCTCGCGGTCGGGCTGCTGACGCCGACCGATACGGTCCGTCGCGCGGGCGGTGACTGGCCGCACTGGCCCCACCTGGCGAGGGAGACCGACGAGTCCGTGGAGGCTGCGGCCCGGACGGCCTCACCTCTCGTCTTGGCAGTCGCCACGAATCTGGTCGAGCTGGAAGACGAGGCGTCCGGCGACGACGAAGGCGTTCCTCATCGCCGCCCGAACTTGTACTTGCGACACCGGCTGGCGGCGGCCTGGCGACTGAACCGACCGCTCGAGACGAGCCTTCTCGTGCTGGCGACGGCGACCATCGCCGCGATCGTCGCGTTCGGTGGGTTCGGGGCGTCCGATGCCTCGCAATCGGGCATAACTCTCGACGATGCGGCGGCGCCACCGCCCAATCCGAGCGGGCTCGACAACGGCGGTCAGCCCACCGACACGCCTTCGGCCGAACCGACGGCCGTCCCAACGCTGCAGCTGGCCCCCTCCGCGCCCCCACTCGCGAGTCCCTCGCCGTCCGACTCGCCGAGTGCGACGCCGACCGCGACTGCGACTACAGGAAACTAGCGGCGCTCGAGTCCGCCCGAGACGGTCCGGCGCAAGACGTCAGGCGTCGGTCTTGGGACCGATGACCCAGCGATCGATCTCGCGCCGATATGTGACCAGCTCGTCGGCTGCGAACCAGATGCCCAGCTCGGTGGCGGCACTCTCCGCGCTGTCCGACGCGTGCACGAGATTCTGGCCCATTTCGACGGCGAGGTCGCCGCGAATCGTCCCCGGGGTTGCCTCGACCGGCTTGGTCGCGCCGTTCATCGTTCGAACCATGGCGATCGCGTCCGGACCTTCGAGCGCCGCGGCCACGAGAGGACCCGACGTGATGAACGCGACCAGGCCCTCGAAGAACGATTTGCCCTTGTGGACGGCGTAGTGCCGCTCCGCCAGCTCGCGATCGACCTTGACGAGCTTGAGGCCGACGATCCGCAGGCCGCGCTCTTCGTAGCGGGACAGGATTCGGCCGACCAGCTGGCGCTGGACGCCGTCGGGCTTGACGAGGACGAGGGTGCGCTCGGTCACTGGACAACACCGCTGCGGGAGGTTGATACGACGGGCAGTTTAGCCGGGATCAGCGCGTCCGGCGGTGACGGCGGAGCCCGACTTAGCGGGTCGCGAGCCGCGACCGGGCGCTGGAGGTCACTCCCACCTGATTGAGCGCGGTCGCTCGGCTTCCGGGATCGCGGCGGGCTCCGACGCGGCCGGGGCGGCAGCATCCGGATCGGTGACGGCCGGCTCCGAAGCACCCTGCGAGGCGGCTGCCTTGGCGGCCGCCTTCGAAGCCATCTTCGAGGCCGGCTTCGCCGCCGTCCTGGCGGCGGTCTTGGCGGTGGGCGCAGGTGCAGGCGCAGCGGGCTCAGCGGCGGGTTTGCCGGTGCCCAACATGGAGGCCACCGACGCGTAGGCCTGTCCCGCGTCCGACTCGTTTCCGAGCAGCCGCAACGCGTCGCCGCGGACGAGCTGCAGGGCCATATCGCCGTGATCGGATATGACCTCCAGAACGGTCCTGGCCGAATCCGGGGACGTTCGCAGCGCCACGGCGAGGTGGAGAGCCGCCATGAGCGTATCGCCGGCGGCGAGGGCGTCGGTCCCGGCGCGGATTTCGGGGTCCCACGAATTTACCGGCTCGGGTACGGCCGCAACGGGCTCAATCGCCGGCTCGGGTTCGATTGCCTCGGGCTCGATCGTCGGCTCGACGACCGCTTCGGGTACGACGGCCGGCTCGACGACCGCTTCGGGTTCGGCCGCTTCGGGTTCGACCGCTTCGGGTTCGGCCGCTTCGGGTTCGAGCGCCGGCTCGACGGCCGCTTCGGGTACGACTGCCGGCTCGACGACCGCTTCGGGCTCGGTCGCCGGCTCGGGTTCGGCCTCTTCGGGCTCGATTGCCTTGGGTTCGATCGCCGGTTCGACGACCGCTTCCGTTTGGACTTCGACCGCCTGCTCAGACTCGGCCGCCCCGACAGAGACTGCGACCTCGTCGGGCGTGGCCCACAAGCTGCCTTCGGGCGCCTCGTTGACCGCCTCGGCCTCTACGTTGGTCGCCGCCGAAATGGCTGCATCGACTGCGGGCTCATCGATCTTGACGGTCCCGGGTGCCGCCCAGGTGCTCTCCGGCCATGTCATCCGGCGCGGAACCCCTGCGAAAAACTTGTCCAGCGAGATGCTCCGCTCGAGGGCCCGTCCCGCGTGCTTCCGCGCGTCCGCGACCCGATCCTCCGCGGAAGCGGCTTCGGCCGCGATCAGGAAGCCCAGAGCCTCATCGCCGTCCCCGTCGAGATAGGTCGCAGCGGCCATTCCTGCGCCGACGAGGTCGCCCGTGCGCCAGCGAACCTCGGCCAGATCGAGCGTCGCCGGCACGTCCAGCAAATCGCACGCGGCCAGCGCCTCGAACTCCGATCGAGCCTGAAGCAGCGAACCGGTTCGCAGATGGAGTCGCGCGAAACGAATCTGGTCGCCCTGGTTGCCGATGCCCTCGGATCCGGCCGGCTCTCGAATGGCAGCGGCCGCCCCCCTGCCCATCCTGTTCATCTCCCCCGTTCCGCCCGGAAACCCAGCAGCCGGATCGAACCTGCCGCCTCGGGCCTCGGCCGGGAGGCGGTCCGGAGCGGCGGCGTCGCGACCTGCGCCGGCGCCGATATCGACGGGGTCGGCCTCGGCGACCGGCTCGGCGTCAAGGGCGTCCAGTGGGACTCGAACCAGCAGGTCGAGGACGTCGTCGTTGGGCTGGCCGGCGATCTCGTCCGGGATCTGGCGCGTCCTGCGCGATCGGGTTTCCGGCAGAGGATTCTGGACCGGCTGGGGGATTTCCGGGGCCGCCGAGGGCGACTTGCGGCGAGGTCTCGCGCCGTTTCTCATGCCGCCCCTCCCGGCAGCTTCAGCATCGCTTCGAGGCCGCGCCCTCGGGAGCGGGGCGTCACCGCAGTGAAACGCAGCAGCTCGTCTCGGACCAATCTCTTTGCCAGGGAGTGGATCCCTTCCGACGTGACTGCGTTCAGCTCGTCGAGCGCCTGGTCGAGCGTCAGCACGCGTTCGTGCAGAGCCTCCTGGCCGCCCAGCCACGAGGCGAGGTGACGCGTTTCTTCCATCCTCAGCTCGAGCCGGCCGCCCAGATACCGCTTCGAGCGGGCCAGCTCATCGGCCGGGACCGGCTCGTCGCGCAGCAGTGCGAGCTCTCTCAGGATCGCCCCGACGGCAGGCTTGATCCGGTCCGCGTCCACGCCGGCAGATACGACAAGAGCCCCCGCATCGGCATAGTCGACGATGTAGGAGCTGACGTCGTAGGCGAGGCCCTTCTCCTCGCGGACGGACTGGAACAGGCGACTGCTCATGCCGTCCCCGAGAATGGCGTTAAGCACTTCAAGTGTCCAGGCCTCTGGGTCATCTCTTCGCAGGCCCGGAACGCCCAAACAGAGCTGGGCCTGCGTCGTCTCCCGCCGGACGACCATCACTCGATCGCCTGCCGGCAGAGCCGGAGCGGGATCGAACTTCGGCTGCACGCCCGCGCCCGTACCGAACGCCCGCTCGACGAGGGCGACGACCTCCTCGTGCGAGATGTCTCCCGCGGCCGACACGACGACGTTTCCCGGCCGATAAGCGCCCGCCCAGAAGGCCCGAAGGTTGGCCTGGGGCAGGGCGCGGACGCTCTCCTCGCTGCCGGCGATCTCGCGTCCAAGCGGCGTGTCGCCGAACATCGCCAGATCGAAGAGGGTGTGAACGTGCTCGCCCGGGTCGTCGAGGTAGGACCGGATCTCCTCGACGATGACCGCCCTTTCCGACTCGATCTCCTCGCTGCGGAGGCACGGCCGGACGATCAACTCGCCCAGAATGTCCATGCCGCGGGCGGCTTCACGGAGCGGCAGCCGAACCCAGTAGACGGTCGACTCGCGGTCGGTGGCTGCGTTGAAGCTGCCGCCGACACCCTCGATTGCCTCCGAGACGGCGCGGGTCGTGGGGTATGCCTCGGTCCCCTTGAAGGTGATGTGCTCCATGAAATGCGCGGCGCCCGCCTCATCGACCGATTCCAGGCGGGAGCCGGCAAGGACGTAGGCGGCCATGGAGACGGAGCGGGCCCCTGGAAGTCGCGACGTTATAACGCGCGGTCCGCCTGGGAGCGCAGTGCGTTGGTACATCGATCCAATGCTACCGGATGGCGAGCGTGAACCCCTCGCCAAAACGAAGCGGCCGGCGCTCTTGCGAGCGCCGGCCGCCGATTGAACCCGTGATCGGCTACTTGACGAAGGTCTGGATCCAGTCCTTCGCGAAGTAGACCAGGAACGCGATCGAGATCGCGTACATGAGCCAGTGCACGTCGGCCCACTTGCGCTTGAGCAGCTTGATCAGGACCCACGAGATGAAGCCGGCGCCGATGCCGACCGTGATGTCGTAGGTGAGGGGCATCAGGATGATCGTGAGGAGCGCCGGGAGGCCATCCTCGACGTCGGCGACGTTCACGTCCTTAATGAGCGTGAACATCAGGTAGCCGACCAGGACCAGGGCCGGGGCCGTGGCCTGGGACGGAATGATGAGAGCCAGGGGCGAAAGGAAGATCGCCGCCAGGAAGAGGATGCCGGTGACGACGGAGGCGAAGCCGGTTCGGCCGCCTTCGGCCACGCCGGCCGCGGATTCGATATAGGTCGTGTTGGAGCTGATACCGGCCATGCCGCCTGCGATCGCAGCCACGGAGTCGACGATCAGGACGCGACCGATGCCCGGAACAGAGCCGTCTTCCTCGGCCAGACCGGCTTCTTCGGCCACGCCCGTGACGGTACCCATGGTGTCGAAGAAGTCGCTCAGCATGATCGCGAAGATCGTAAGGACGGCCGTGATCAGGCCGAGCTTGTCAAAGACGTTGGTCAGGTTGAAGTTGCCGAGGGTCGACCACTGCGGGGTCACGACGAAACCGCTGTCGGGGACCTTGGTCACGCCGGTGATCAGGGCGACGACCGTCGTGACGAGGATGCTGATGATCAGCGCCGCGCGGATCTTGAGGACGTATAGCGAGAAGGTGATCAACAGGCCGAGCAGGAACACGAACTGCCCGGTCTGAGTCGGGAACGACAGGGCGACGATCGGCGACCCACCCTGGGGCGTGATGATCATGCCGCCGTTGACGAAGCCGATGAACAGAATGAAGAGACCGATGCCGACGCCGATCGATCGCTTCAGTGCGAGCGGCACGGCCGCCATGATGGCTTCCCGAAGCCCGATGACCACGAGGATCGTGATCACGACGCCTTCGATGACGATGACGCCCATGGCGCCGGCAACGGTCAGACCCTTGCCTGCGATGAGGGTGAACGCCACGATTGCGTTGATTCCCAGGCCCGCGGCGAGCGCGAGCGGGTAGCGGCCAACGATGCCCATGGCAATCGTCATGATGCCGGCGATGAGAGCGGTTGCCGCAGCATAGGCGACCGCGTCATTCGGGCCGATCGGCAGCTTCGCCGCCCCGATGCCGCCGAGCAGGATGCTTCCGTTCAGGAAGATGATGTAGGCCATGACCATGAACGTGGTCACGCCGGCGCGAGTTTCCGTGAGGATATTTGTGCCGCGTTCGTCGAACTTGAAGTAGCGGGCTATCGCTCCCAAGACGGTCTCCTCCTGGTGTTCTGCCTGGTCTATCCCACCGAATCGGCCGCCACCCGGAATTCCAGACCCGGGCGGCGCGTCTCCTCCCGACCGCGTTTTCACGCGGCCCACCACGCTCCTGACGGGTCGATCACCATCTGTTCCAGCCGTTCACGAAGCGGCGGGTGTGGGTCCCCCTACTCGTCCCCGGTGGCATCGGGGCCGAGCAACTCCATTTGGACGTAGCCCGACGTGTCGAATTCGAGCTGACGGGGCTCGAGCGGACTCGCGACGGCATCGCCGCTGGGCGCAAAATCGATCACGACGGCTTCGTCCCCCTGCACCAGTCGATACGTGAGCAGCTGGTCGGGACGGGTCTCAAACTCGAGGTGCTCGAACGAGTCCACGTTCAGGCAGATCGAGAGCGGGGTGAAAAACGTCGAGGTCTCCGGCTCCTCAGCGACGATCCGCTCCACCCATCCCATCCCGTGCTGAACCAGCTCGTGGCCCCGGTAATACCGGTAAGCCACGGTCTGCTTCTCGAGGGGACGGAGTACGTTGAGCAGGTCTGTCCGGCTTGAGACGATGCCGCGATTCACGAAGAACTTCGCAGGCGGCACGGACGACACCACTCCTTCTGGGGCAGCGGGGTGACGGGCTGGGGCGCCGGTGACGGACCGATGGATGGTACCCCAGGGGCGGGCCCCGAACAAGGCGATTGAACACGTGGCGAGCGAGTCGGCCCAAATGCCGGGCCTCCGCCGGGACACGGGCGGCTGAGCCGCGCGGCGGAGCGGTATCATCGCGGAATGCTGCTCGCGCTGGACATCGGCAACACGAATATGACCCTCGGCCTCGTCCACGGTGAGGCCGTCGTGGCCAGCCGCCGGGCAGCAACGCGCCCCGGCGCAACTGCCGACGAACTCGAAGTCCTCCTCGACGGGCTGCTGCGCCTCGATGGGGCCTCGCTTTCGGACGTCACCGGCATTTCGCTGGCGTCGGTCGTTCCGGCGCTGACGAGCGGTGCCGAGACAATGGCCGAGCGGCGCGGACTGCCGCTGCTCTCGGCGACTGCAGCGATCATGCCCATCCCCATCAGAACCGATCGACCGGCCGAGGTGGGT
>Ga0302322_100001705_pt1 | contig 18214 bp, 19 predicted proteins | sample Fen_T0_2_FD_203757 | JGI IMG/M metagenome (GOLD analysis project Ga0302322, IMG submission 203757) | Peat permafrost microbial communities from Stordalen Mire near Abisko, Sweden - Fen_T0_2 | ecosystem: Environmental > Terrestrial > Soil > Wetlands > Permafrost | place: Sweden: Abisko... | reverse complement strand
GCCAGATTGAGCAATGCTTGCTCCAAGCTGCTGCCCACGCGCATTTCCTTCAACGCGAGCTCGAGCTCTTGGTCGAGCGGCGCCGCGAGCAACGGCTGCGTGTAGCCGAGCGCGCTGCCGAGACTGGGGGTAGCCTTGAGGGCGTTGGCAAGCGTAAGCAAGAAGCTCTCGATCTTTGCCTCGATCGCTTGCACTCGTCGCTTTCGCAGATACCAAACGGTGAGCGACGGCAAGGCCAAGCACAGAGGCACGCCCAAGAAAAAGGCGTTCTCGCTCGAGGCGAGTCCTACGGCTAGAAAGAGCCCGACGCCGACCAGCTGCAGAAGCGCAATGAATACAGCCCGTGCCGGCAGAAACAAGTTTCGCAGCGCGCGGTCGAGATGACCGACGTAGCTCGACCACAACCGATATCCAAGCCCGTCGCTATTCGTGGCAACGCCGCAGATCGAAGCGAACACGGCGATTGCGGCGCAGGCAGCAGAGCCGAGCCGGAGCCATTGCAAAGGAACCGTCATAGGTAAGGCTCCCCGGGACGGACCAGGCCCCGCACGATGAACTGATCCAGGAAGCTCGGCAGGCAGCCCGTGGCAGCATGCTGCCCGAGCACTTGTCCCTGCGCGCCCGTTCCGGTGCGCGAAAATTCGTAGATCGGTCGCAGCATGAACTCACCCGATGCATCGAGCCCCGAAAGCTCGGCAATCGTCGTGATCTTGCGAGAACCGTCAGGCAGACGAGACTGCTGCACGATCACCTGAATGCTGGACGCAACTTGCTCCCGAATCGCTCGAGCGGGCAGATCGATACCAGCCATCAAGACCAATGTTTCGATGCGCGCGAGCGCTTCACGGGCCGAGTTGGCGTGCGTCGTCGTGAGAGAGCCGTCGTGGCCGGTGTTCATCGCCTGCAGCATGTCGAGCGCCTCGCCGCCGCGACATTCGCCGACGACGATGCGATCGGGACGCATGCGCAGCGCGTTTCGTACCAAGTCGCGTATGGAATAGTCGCCCTTGCCTTCCATGTTGGCGGAGCGAGTTTCGAGAGCCACCACGTGCGGCTGTTCCAGCTGCAGTTCGGCTGAGTCTTCGATGGTGACGATGCGTTCATCACTGGGGATGGCGGCCGAGAGCACGTTGAGCAACGTGGTCTTCCCGCTGCCGGTACCACCCGAGATCAGGATGTTCTTCTTCGCGAGCACGCAGCGGGTCAGAAAGCGACCCATGGCCTCGCTGAGGGTGGAGAGCTCGATCAGTCGTGGGAGCGTCAGCGGCTTTCGCGAAAACTTGCGGATCGTGATGCAGGAGCCGCGGATGGCCAGGGGGCGGATGATCGCGTTGACGCGCGAGCCGTCGGGTAGCCGCGCGTCCACGAGCGGACATGACTCGTCGATGCGACGCCCGAGCGGCGTGACGATGCGCTCGACCACGGCGCGAACGCGTGTCTCGTCCGTAAACCGCACGTCCGTCAGCGAAAGCTTGCCGTTCTTCTCGACATAGATGGTGTTGGCATCGACCACCATGATTTCGCTGATGTCGGGGTCAGCGAGCAGCGACTCGAGCGGCCCCAAGCCGAGCGCCTCGTCGGCCATCTCGCCAACTAGGCGATCGGGCTCCACTCCCATCGGCAGCTCGCCCGCGAGCGACTTGACGATGCGGCGGAGTGCGGTAACGACCCGTGGTCGAAACGACTCGTCGTCGAGTCGGTTCGAGTCGGCGTTTGCGAGATCCAGATGCTGGAGTAATCGCCGGTGTATCTCGCGTCGTAGCCGAGCTTCAGCGTCACGCTGGGACAGGCCGGCCGGCACGAGTTCGGGTACTAGTTCGGCGCGGATGGCTGGCAGCGGAGTTGCCAAGTGCTCGGGGGGCGCGCTGGGGGGACGAGTCGCGAATGGACTCGTAAGCTTGGCAAATAGCGTATAAGCGCCCACGAAAAGCGGAGTTCCGAAGGGGACGTCGATCGCCTCGCGGCGCAGCAGCCGGTCGCCGGCGAGGGTTCCATTGCTGGACGTGTCCTCGACGGTCAGGTGGTGTGCGCCGGCCGAGAGCACCAAGTGTCTCCGAGAGATGTGGGGATCGTCGATGCAGACGGTGCAAGACGACTCGCGCCCGATCGATGCACTAGCGTCGGTCGGCAGCTGGACGATACGGGGAGCTCGCCCGTCCTGCCCGATGCTGAGCTCCAGCACGACTCCTGCTTGCGAGTCCCTTCGAGTCGACGGCCCCGAAGGCACGCCGGTCAGACTGAAGACCTGAGTGTTCATGGCTGCGCTCCGCGCGTGGGTGCGGCTTCGAAGGGAGCGGGCGGGCGCACGAAGCCGGGCGCGCGCGTCGGATCCTGCTCCCACGATTTCACCGTGCTCATGTCTCCCCCGAACTCCGTGTACTGCCCGAGCGCTTCGTCGACAATCTCCTGCGCGCCTCGGGGAATCGACTCGATCACGCTCGGCACGACGTAGATCGCGCCCTCCACCTCCTCTTGCGAATCGGCGTGGCTGCCAAACAACAGGCCGATGAGTGGGATCTGACTGAGCAGCGGTAGACCCGTCACGGCGTGTCGCTGCGAGCTCGAGCGAATGCCGCTGAGTACGACGGACTGGCCGAGCTTCAGCGAAACCAACGTGCTTAACTTGGATAGATTTCGGCCGGGAAGATTCGTGCCTCCGCCAACGGGTGGCGTCAGGTCGCTCACCACCGACTCGAGCCGAATCTCGAGCTCGCGGCTGACGGGGTCGAAGCGCGGCAGCACCGCCACGTCCGTGCCGAAGCTAATCTGTGTCAGGCTCGCCGTGAGCCCGGTGGAGACCACGTAGTTTTGCTCGCCGCCAGTGGAGAACTTCGCTTCCGAGCCATTCGCCGTGATCACCGTGGAATGCTTGAGCACCTTGGCCCAGCCTCGCGACGCGGCGAGGTCGAGCCCCGGTAGCGGTTGATTGACGATCTGCGCTTGCGCAGTGGTGAATGCGCCGGCCACGAGGTCGCGCGTCGCGTCGAAGCGAGCGATGCCCGGACCGCCGATGCTGCTCGGCATGTTGACGCCGACTTGATAGCCCTTGCTCTTGTCGAATTGGACGAAGATGAAGTCGACTCGCAGGTTCAGCTTCCGTTCCGCTGCCGCGCCGCCGAGCACCACCAGCGACTCGACCTGCTCGGGAAAGAGCGCGGCGATGTGCTCGATGCGCTTGAGCTCGGGCTCGGTGCTGACGCCGCCCTCGATGAAGAACCGAGCACCGACGCGCCTCACGCGCACCCCAGTGGTGCCCGAGAGGAGCTGAAGCAGCTCGTGCTCCACGCTCTGGATTGCGCGTTGGAACACGTTGATCGAGTAGTTGACCTCCGTCCCGTCTTTGCGAATGAGAAGCAGCGTCGTCGAGCCCGGCCTTTGCCCGACGATCACGAATTGAGTGGAGTCCGGGGTCAAGCGCACATCGGCCACGCCCTTCGCGCCCTCGGAGAAGCTCCGTACGGAAGTAGCCGGGAGAGTCCTGTTCTCTCCGACCGATAGATTGAGTTCTTCGGTTTGTCGAAGCGCCGACCGATCGCCCGAGTCGTGCGGAACCGGCTCGCTCACTTCGGGTTTGTCGTTGCGTGGTGACTTGCTTGCCGGTTCCGATTGCGCGAGCGACGTCAGGAGCACGAGCGCCAAGGCGACGGATGGGGGATGAAGGCCGTTCATGGTAAGCTCGCTTCTTCGATGCGCACGGGCGCGTTGGCGTTGCCTCGCGCGTGCGCTCGGGCTTGCGCTTGTACTCGCCCCTTCACGTCCACGAGCGCGGACGCCTTGAAGTCGGGAATGTCGTTTTGAACCCCAGGATCGTCGGGATTGCGCACCACCACCGAAAGCCGCCCACGCTCCACGGCCATGGCAACGATCTGAGTCTCTTCCAAGCTCAGGCTCAGGGTGAGAAGCTTGTCTTGCTGCGCGGCGTAATCGCTGCCCTTGGTGTCCACGCCGCCACGAGTTTGCTGACCGACTGCGAGCACCAAAACGCGCTGCAAGAGCACGCTGGAGGTCGGCTCACGCGAGTCGGCGTTGCCCTCACTGGTCAAGACCACGTCGACGTAGTCACCTGGCCGAATCAGCGCATTGCCGCGCGTGTCGTCGAGCCCTCCGGCTGCGCGCACCGTCATCGCCCGTCGCCCGGTTTGTACCAAGGAGCTCAAGCTGCGATCTTCGGTGGTGATCGCTAAATCGGTCCACATCAAGGTTTCTTGGGGGGCGACCGCCGCGGCGCTCGGGATGCCCAAAATCCTTGCGCGTTCGCCGGCCTTGATTGCGCGATGCTCGAGGTAGGCGACGGGAATCGATCGCGTCGCGAGCATCTCGTCCTTGATCACTTCACCGCGCTCGATCGGTTTCACGGCAAAGAGCACCTCCACGCGCTCGCCACCCGAAACCTCTTGCTCGAAGCGGCGAAGGTAAGCAAACAGCAAAACCACGGAGAAAGCCGAGCAAAGCAAGGCCACCCAAAGTGCCTGGCGGTTCATGGTGAAGGCTCCCCCTGAACCGTTGCAAAGCCTTGGCTTCCGAGCTCAATCAAGTTTACTCCGCTCTTTTCTTCAGGCGTGGTGTTGACGACCACGATCACGGCGCGCCCGTCCTTGGTGAACGTGCACGAGGATTGGTTGAGGTCGATCTCACCGGCTCTGGGCACGTCGAGCTTCGACCAGCCACGGCTTTGCATCTGCTGCGAATAGCCGCTCAGGATCTCGCTGGGCTTCTGCGGGCTGTCGTACATCCGCAGCGCGTAGGGGCGGTCGGGCGCTTCGGCACTGAGCACGCGCAGCGAACTCGGTGGGCGCGGGACCACGCTCGAATCGCCTCCAGGGGCGTCGCCCGTAGCCGGGAACATCGAGAGGACGTTGAAGTGGCCCTCGGTCCACATGGCGAGCACGTGGGTGAGATTCGAGCCTTCGTCGCGCCGGGCGACGACGTAGTGGGCGTCGCCCAGCTCCGCAAGGTCACCGCTCTTTGCAAAAGCGGCCAAGCGCGCGATCAGTCCGCGCAGCCCTCCAGGACTTGATTGGCGCACGAAGCAGGTGACCTGGCCCGCGCGGCCGTCTTCTTCGCGCAGCGTGAACCAACGGGATGGGTCCCGCAGTTGGGCGGGCAGCGCGTCGCCCTGCGCAGCGGCTGGCAGCTGGCCGAGTTCTCGGCTGAGTCCGCCGGAGTTCGCTTGGCAGTCGTGTTCGAACAAGCCCAGCACTTGGTCGAGGGGCAGCGGCGTAACGCGCGAGGCCAGGAACATGCGTTGCCCGTTGATCGACATGGCTTGTTCGGGACCGTCGAGCCGGGGACCGAGCTGCTTCAGCACCTCGAGCCCCCGACTCACCGCGAACTTTTCTGCGGCAGCGCGGGCCCGCGGCAGGTAGAGGGCCGTCCCCAGGAGATTCACGCACGAAAGAAAAAACGCAACGCGGAACGCGCCCTTCAGCTTCTTACGCGTCGAAGGTCGGAGTTTCATCGACGAGCCCCACCCCAAACGCCGCCGAGCACGTTCCTGGCGGCGAAGCCGAAGATGCTCAGCATGTCACCGCGCGGCGAGGCGGGGGTCTCGTTGCACGCCACGGTGTCGACCGCGCGCATCGAGTAAGTCGCTCCCCCCAGCGCTTCATGCGCCGTCGCCGAGCTCGAGCTCGTTTGAGAGCGTTGAGCAATTCCGCCAAAAAAACTCGGAGCCACGCGGCCGCTGCCCGCAACGCCGGCCCGGACGGTGGGCGGCTCGAACTCGCCGGGGGTGCCGGTGGGACGGCCCAGCCCCGCGACCGCTTCGCGCAGAATGCCCGGCAAATCGATGCTCGCGCCGCCACAGGCGGGCGAATCGGCCGACTGCCAAGCCAAGAACCGCGCTTCGCGAATGGCTCGTAGCTTGGCCGCGTACAAGCGATGAAAGAACAATGCGCAGATCAGCGACGTGATGAGCAGTGTAGACACGATCATCGACTCGACCAGAATGGCGCCGCGCTCGCGCGAACGCCGCCTACGTTTTGCGAGACAGGGAGTCATGTGTCGAGATCTCAATGGACTACCGGATTGCTCGACGAGTTCCCCAAGAGCCAGGAGCCCGCGTGCCTAAAGGTTCCGCTTCGGTAGAAGCTGTCGAGCGCGTTCTGCTTCGCCTCATCGTACTGAGGACTATCCTTGATGCTCCCCAACGGCGATTCGATGGCTCCTATCGCGCCTTCGAGCCAGGAGGCGAGCGCGGGCTCGACCGCGGTGGCCGCCAACGCGCGCAGCGGCTGCACGCGACGCAAGCGCGCGCGCCAACGGAGCTGCCACATCGCGTCGCCCTTGCACGCACTCCAGTCACCGTCGCAGTCGAAATAGGCCTCGGCGTGGGCCAGAGCGGGGTCCGTTGCGCGGGCAGCAGGCGCGTTGTTCGGCGTCAGATCAGCGACTTGAATCCCGCGCAGATCGCGACCCATCAGCGGTGCGTCGTGCTCGATCCGCGCGAAGCTGCGCATGAACACGTTGCCGTTCATCGCGTACTCCCAAACCTGGGCGGGCTTCGCGCACTCGGTCATCGACTTGGCCGTGGCCTTGATCGTTTCGCCGAGCTCCTTCTTGGCCTTCTTGGTGCGCGCTTCGGTGCAGTTCTTCTTGAGCTCATCGACGGGTTTGATTTTGTTGTCTACGGGATCGGGATAGCCCGGTTCGAGTCCGTCCGGCGTGGGGACCCACGTCCGCTTGGTTTTCTTGGCCAGTTCTTCCACGCTCTTGTCGCAGCTGTCTTTCGCTTGTTTGCCGAGGACCTCCGCGAGCTCGGGGGGAATGCCATCACCCACTGGCGAGCAAAACGCGGTCGGGAACTTACCAATGAATTTGCCCATGATACCCTTCACCTTGTCGAGCGCGCCGACGAGTGCGGCGGGGGCGCCGATGCGCTCGAACAGGCCGGCATATTGGTTGAGAAAGAATTCGCCTGCCTTGCTGCACAAGCCGTCGTAGCTGCCTTCCTCCACGGGCAGGCTGACGCCGACTCCCATGCGTGGGTGTGATAAGTGGTCTCCCACGAAACCTGCCACTGCCTTCAGCGCGCCACCCTTCTCCGACGCGGACTCCGACTCGGCTCCTGCTTTCGCGGGTTCGCTCTCGGGCTTGGGCTTTCCGGAGGCAAGACAGGCCGCGAAGTTTTTGGCGCCGTCCCCATTGATGGAGGGGATCATGGATGCGCTGAGAGTGCGCACGCCGTCGACCGCGTAGGCGCCCCGCGTGTGTGTGGTGGACTGTTCGAAGGCGAGTAGCGGCGTGACCGACGCCACGACGGTTTCGATCGCTCGCGCCGCGCCCAGCACGCGCACGATTTTGGTGGCGATAGAATTGTCGTTTTGCAGCATTTGCTCCTCGATGTCGGCCAGAACTGCAGTAACGGGGCACTCCGCGCCGAGCGAGAGCACGCAGAAGACGCCGCTCACCAGCAGTGCCACGCCGACCATGAACAAGGCGATGCGCCAGACCACGAGCACGGCGAGCACCATCGACATCACGATGTTGATGGCCGCCAGCACGTTCATGCCGCGCGCGTGCCAAACCGCGTTCTCGAACGCGCTCGCGTCCGCAGCGTCTTGAATTCGTTCGCGCCAAACGATGGCGTCGCCGACGCTGGCGATGTGCCACAGCGCACCAACGAGCAGCGCGCCCATCACTATCCCCACGACCAACACCGCGCCGCGGGTGTCGCTTCCGAGGCCCGGTCGCGAGTTCGGCATTTCCGAGATCACCAGGAACCTCCGCCATTGACGGGACCAGGGGCTGCGCCTTTGAGGGCGTAGTCGAAAGCGGCTCCTTGATAAACGTGGCGCGCCGAAGCTTGGAGCGTGCGCGAAGCGCCTCCGCAAACCAGACTCACCCAGCCCGCAAAACAGTGAAATGGCGCTCGGACCGTGGCCGTGAGCGGTTGATTGCCGCCCGCGCTCGATAGCGTGACGGAAAAATCGTCCGAAAAATGGGGGGAAACGGCCAGGATCATCGCGACCGCAAGCTCAATGTCCCGCTTGCGGGCGCCCGCGAACGAGTTGACCGGGGCGCCGCCGTAGAACATCGGGTCGTCCGGTAGAACCACCACGGCGGCGCGCGCGGCCGCGGAGGCCGCGCGTTTGACGATCAGGTCCCCCGCACACAGCTCCATCAGCTGCCACGACGCGAGGAAGAAGAAGATCACCGGCAAGAAGGCGATCAGTTGTTCGACGAAGACGGCGCCGCGCGTGTCGATGACAACGCGTGCCAGGGAGCCTCGGGTCATGCCTGCCTCCAGTGCAAAAACGCGACCAAGATCGCCGCCACGAAGACGGCGGGACCAAACGGTAAAGCCGTAAGCAGTTCGCGGGGTACCTCACGCCGGCGCAATTTCGGCAAAAACGGATTCACGAGGAGCGCTGCGGAGTTTCCGAGCGAGCGCAGGAGCTGACCCTGATAGGCCAAGCGAGCGGGCGCGAACAAGGCGAGTAGCACGAACGAATACAGCTCGGTCTCCATGCCGACGAAGGGGCCTAGGCTGGCCCCAATCACGGCGAGCAGCTTCACGTCACCGCCACCCATGGCATTCAAGCGGAAGAGCAGCAACGGGACGACCCCGCACAGCACGAGCCCAGCGAGCACGCTCAGCAGGCTCGCCGCCAGCGTCTGACCCATCGGCTGCCCAACACGAAGCACGAAGTACGAAGCGACGTGCAAAATGACGCCAGTCACTAGGCCTCCGAGCAGCAATCGGTTGGGAATGTGGCCGGTGCGTGCGTCGACCACGCCTACCACCAAGGTGAATAGGGCGAGCCCGCTCAGTACCCACTGTAGAATGCTCACGCTAACCTCCGAGAGTGATTCCGGGCTCCGCGTCACTGCGGAACCCGGGATCACGCGTGTATTATCGAATACCCGTGACCTGACTGGCCTGCTGCGTCACCTTGTTTGCAACGCTCGTGCCGAAAACGCGGTAGCCCGCGATGCAGAACAACGCGACGAGTCCAGTCAGGATGATGTATTCGACGAAGCTGCCACGGGTGTCGGAAATGACTTCTTTGATTAGTTTCTTCATGATCGGCTCTCGATTTGGGTTGATTCAAGGATTCGTGCGATAAAGGTTCTGCTGTTGCTCCGCGTATCCGCGGACCACGCTGGGACCGACTCGCGCAAGCACGAGCGCAACTGCGATGGCCACGCTCGCGACCACGATGTACTCGACCAAAATCGAGCCCTCTGTGTTCGTGAGCAAGCGCTTGGAGTTGGTATCTGCGGCCATGTCTTCACTGAATGCGAATGGGGCCGCGAGGCGCCCGGCCACCGCGCTTCTTGACCGCTTCGAGGTTGAAGGCCTGGTTGAACACGAGAATGTCGTCGCTCTGCCCGACGCGAAAACGCGTGGTCGGGTTGTGGGGTCTCAACCCAGGATTCGACGAAGTGTCGATCGTGAGCTCGAGTGATTCTTCCGGAGCACTTTTGAGGACCACGTGAGCGGCACCCGCCCCGTCAGTGCGGCCGACCTCCCGCCCGAGCTGCAAGATGGGCAGGTTCGCGCCGTGATCTGCGCGCACCGCAACGACCACCGTGCGAAAAACCGGCGGGCACAGCACCGAATACTCGGCGTACCGATCGCTCTCGTTCGCCTGGCGCAACACCGCGGAAATGGCCGCCCCCGGGGAGCGGTAACCTTGCGGGCACTCGACGGCCAAGTTGACGCTGCCGCCTTCTGACCCTGAGACCGAGAGCTGAACCAGACCTCGCTCGTTCGAAACACCAGCGACTTTTCCATCGAACAAAACGCGGGCCTTGCCCAGTGGTCGGCCCGGGTCCGACTGAACTCGGAGCGCGATGCAGTAGCTCGATACGTGCTGGGCAGGCACACAACCCGACAACAACGACCCTTTTAGGAGCGTTGCGAGCGGCAACAAAAGCTTTCGGCTGAGCCTCACGACGCCTGCCCTTTCACGGACCGTGCCGCGCGAGAACGGGCGAGATTCACGCGTCTTTTGCTGCGACGGCCCCAAACGTGCTCACCTAGGACGCGGGACGGTGCCAAGCGCCGATTGGCAGTGGTCGGGTTGCAGTGCCAAGCGTTGGTTGGCGCCGAGCGGGAGTTCAACGGGGCAGAAACACGGCTGAGCTCACGGTCGAACCCGCTTTGGCGCGGGCGCGGGCGAGTGCTCGGTCGTCGAGCCGTCGCGCGCGTGCCCGCGCACGCAACGTGCAAAGGCGTGTGGACCGCAGCGACTGACGACGGGCTCACCAGAGACCCCCAACATGAATTTTAAGGGCCCTTTTCCTCACCTACTGAAAGAGCGCGGCGCCGATGGCCCCGCTCATGGCCTATCAGAGAGCGCAGTTGCGGTTGCCGCCGAGCAATCTGCGCTAAGGTTTGCCCTAGCGCCGCGCGGCCCCATGACTGATCAGAAACAAACTCTCGCCACCGTTCGCCCGATTCGGGTCACCTACCCGAAGACGCGGGTGACGGTCGTCGAAGGTCCGAACCAGGGAGTCTGCCAGGAGATCGTGAGCAATACCCTGCGCATCGGCAGCTCGTCCGACAACGATTTGGTGCTTTCGGACAGTACCGTTTCGAGACGTCACTGTTCGATCAGCCCGGTCGGGGGAGGTCTGCGCGTTCGGGACGAAGGGGCACGCAACGGTGTCTTCGTGGCAGGGGCACGGGTATTGGACGCGGTCTATAGCGCGGCGTTCCATATTCAATTGGGCGACACGGTGCTCAGCGTCGAGCCGCTTGCCGATCAGGTGTCGCGCGAGCAGGCCGCCGTGGACCGTTTTGGCGATTTGCTCGGGCGCTCGCCAGGCATGCGCGAGCTGTTCGCCGATCTCGCGCGCATTGCCGCGACGGACATGACCTTGCTCATCGAGGGCGAGACAGGCACCGGCAAAGAGCTCGTGGCCGAGTCGGTCCACCGCGCGAGCGAGCGCGCGGGCGAACCGCTGGTGGTCTTCGACTGCAGCGCGGTTGCGCCGACGTTGGCAGAGAGCGAACTGTTCGGGCATGAGCGGGGCGCATTCACGGGCGCCTCGACCGCGCGAGCTGGCGTCTTCGAGCAAGCCGATGGCGGCAGCATTTTCCTCGATGAGCTCGGTGAGTTACCCAAAGACTTGCAGCCCAAGTTGCTGCGCGTGCTGGAAAAGCGGGAGGTGCGTCGGCTGGGGTCGCAGCGCACCATCGCGGTGAACGTCCGCGTGATTGCGGCTACCAATCGAAATTTGGCGGCAGAGGTGGCGCTGGGAAATTTCCGTGAAGATCTGTATTTTCGCCTCGCGGGCGCTCACGTCTACGTGCCCCCGCTGCGCGATCGCATGGATGACTTACCGCTCTTGGTCGAGCACTTCTTGGCCCACTCCAAGCCCCCTCGCGCAGCGAGTGATATCCCGACGGCCGTATGGGAGATGTTCATCGCGCACCGCTGGCCAGGTAACGTTCGTGAACTGAGCAATGCCGTGCAACGGCTATTGGTGATGCCCGACCGCCCGCTTCGTTCCATGACGGCCGCCGCCGCCTCGACGTCTTCCCCGCCCGCCGCAGGCACGGAAGCTCCGACGGAAGCTCCCACTGACGCTGCGCTGCCGCTGCGTGTGGCGCGCCGGGAGGCCACCGACGCTTTCGAGCGCCAATACGTCGAAGGCGTGTTGGCGCGCACGGGCGGTAACGTCACTCGAGCGGCTGCCGAGGCCGATGTCTCCCGCCAAATGATGCAAAAATTGATGCGCAAGCACGGCATCGGTTAATCGTGAAAGGTTTGAAAGTGCGTATTGAATCCCTCGTCGTGTTCGTGCTCCTCGGCGGTTCCGCGTGCAGCCTGCTCGCCCCGAGCGACGGTGAGCTGTCGGGCAGCTGGGGCGTCGGTGGCGTTCATGCCTTCGGCGATGGCGGCCAATCGAACCGAGCGGGGCGAGCGAGCGGCGGCGATACCGGCGGGAACGAACCGACACCGAACGGCGGCAGCGCAGACGCCGGGGACAGCGGCAGCGACGGCGGGGCTTCCGATGGCGGAGGCTCGGCGGGCTCGACCAGTGCCGGACGCACGGGCGCAATCGCCGGGTCGGGGGGTAAACCAGGTGCGGGCGGCGCTTCCGGCGGCGGCGCTTCCGGCGGCGGCGCTGGAGGAACCTTCGCGAATGGCGGCACCATTTCGAGCTCAGGAGGAAAGTCCGGCGCGGGCGGCGCAGGGAGTGGAGGCAAGGGCGGCGGCGCAGGCGGCGCAGGGAGTGGAGGCAAGGGCGGCGGCGCAGGCGGCGCAGGGAGTGGAGGCAAGGGTGGCGGTGGAGGCGGCGCGGGCGGCGCCGCCGCGTACTGCTCACCGAACCCCTGTGTCAGAGGCACCTGTTCGGAAGTCAGCAACGGCTACAAGTGCACGTGTCCGGCAGGTTGGGGCGGCACTACTTGCGCGGTCGGCAGCTGCAGCACGCTGAGTTGTCCAGCGAGCGCCCCTTGTACCGTGCCGGCGAGCAACGTCGCCGCAGTTTGCTACCCTTCAGCTTGTGTCGGAAACGGTCTTTGCATGGCCGAGAACGTCGATGGCAGCGGAACCGCCATCATCATCGATGGCCACAATACCGATTTCAATCCGCTCTCCGGATCGAATTGGACCAATCGCGCGAAGTACTTCGTCTATATCAACGACCTGCACGGCCCCTACGCTTGTGTCTTCCCGCAGCCGAGCGACACCGGCACGCCACTCGTGATTCCGGTCAATTCCGTGCGTACCAAGGCGGCGGGCTTCGGCCAGTCCAATTCGTGGCCCAATCCCCCCACCTGTTCGTATCCGTGAGTCCGGCGGTCTAAGCGCACACAGAGAGGCCCAGCGTCCCCACTCGTCGACCTCGACGGCGTTGAACGTTCGGGGGCCTAACACTACTTGACCAGTTCTTCAGCTGGAGCGAACTCTGGGCGCTGCCGCGCGGGACGCTTCATGGCGCGCCCTTCTCACGCCACGCCGCAGTGGCGGGGGGGTTCCATCACGGGTCGCAGGCGGCCCCTGTCCCGGGCGCATCTTCGGGAACATGCCCTGCTGATAGCCGTGTCCGGCGATGGTTGCCGTGTATTGCTCATCTTGGCCTCGCCGATGACATTCGGCTTCAGCGAGATCGTCGGCAGACCAGGCGAGGGCTTGAAGGCTACTTTACAGCGACACAGCTTTGCGTGTCGCATCGAGTCGATCGGTCGTCGAGAAATGCGGATTACTGCCGATTTTTTTCGTAGGTTTGGGCGGCGCTGGGGTAGTCGAATGACAGCACGTAAGCGGCAGATTGCGTGCGCCATCTCCGACATTTTTTCTACGTCCCAGCTCCCAAATGGACTCGCCCCGAAGCTGGAAGTGGCTCCCGCTGCCGACCTCTAGGCGGAATTGTCGACGATCCAGCACATCCGGTTTGGCCCGCGCCTCAGCATTCGCCGTTCGAGCAGCTGCCACTCGCACACTGAACGTTCGAAGTGCACGCGGCACCGGACGCCAGTTTGACGACGCACGCGCCACCACCGCAATAGTTGGTGGCGCCGCACGTAGTCGTCATTGACATCGTGCAGGTGCCGGCGTTGCAGACGGAAGCGGACCTTGCTTGGGTAAGGTCCGTCGAACACGAGCTGGACTTGCAGACGGTGCTCGACCCGGGGTAGGCGCACTGATTGTCCAAAGTTCCGTCGCACTGACCGGCGCACTGGCCCGACCCCGAGCACGGTGTTTTGCTGCCGTGCGGCGCCCCGATTACGCGCGTACACGTGCCCGAACTGCTACAGGCTTGGCATTGGCCGGTACACGCGGAATCACAGCAAAAGCCGTCAGCGCAGTGTTTATAAGTGCACTGGGCGTCGATGCTGCAGGCAGTGCCGTTGGCCTTGAGGGGCAAGCAGACTCCGGTCGGGTCGCAGTAGGAGCCCGCGCCGCACGAAGTTGCGGAGCAGCTCGTGGCGCACTTGACGCTGCCATCCGTGGCGCACACGTTGGCCGCACAGTTGCCGCTGTCCGCTGCGGTGCAGGCCCCCGCCCCGTTGCAAACCGACGCGGTCGACACTTTTCCGTTCGCGCAAGTCGCTGGAGTGCAGACCGTGGAGTTGCCTGCATACTTGCACGCCTTGCCGTTGCTTCCGTCACAAGCGCCGATACATGGGCCGCTGCCGGCACAGGCGGTGCGCTGGCCCCTCGGCACGCCACTTGCGACGACGGAGCACTTTCCTACGCTGCCGAACTCATGGCATGATTCGCATTGCCCGCTGCAACTGCTGTCGCAGCACACGCCGTCCACGCAATGCGCCGAGCTGCATTGTCCGTTGGATGAGCAGGGCGCGCTGTCGTCGAGAGCCATACTCGCGCCGCCCGTTTCTCCCGGACTGCCCGCCCCCTCTTCGTTCGATTGCCCGCCCATTCCAGCGGACCCAGCATCAGTGGTCACGCCGTCGCGACCACCGACGCCAGCTGCACCGCCCTCGCCGGCAGTAGTGAAGCTGCCTGCGTCCGCGAGCGTGTTTACGCCCGCCTCCCCTGCATCGGAAGCAGGCTTGGCGCGGAAGTCGCGAGGGCTAGACGTGCAGCCGTGCGCGATCGCCCAAATAGCTAGCGCGAAGGGAATCCACGCGGGACGAAATCGCCGCGCCACTGAGTTCGAGCTGCCAACCGCTCGCGTCCGCCGAATTGGTCTCATGCCAAACAATCTCCGGGCGTAAAGCCGTGTCCACCTTTGCTTGCGGCTCGATGGCAACCTTCGCGTCCACGTGCCGGGTACCAGCAAATGCGAGCAGCGGCAAGCGCGACCGACAGCCCGGACCAGGTCGCAGACGCGTACGAGCGTGCGCCCTCCGTGATGGCAGCCGTCGCATCTGCCCGCCCCGACGAAAGAGACAAGAGACAGACTGAAAGCTCGGCACCGGAAGCCGGTTTTCGCTTTTTGTGCTCCGCGACTAGTTGCTCGAACGCGAGTCGTTTCCCACTAGTTACGCAAAGGCTTCGCGTTCCAGGAAGCTGTGACGCTGCGTCACGATGGTCTGCCCCCGACCCGTGCAGGTAGGGTTGGATCGTCAGCAACTTGAGTAGCCCGCGAGCTCGCGGACCGCTTCGAGGTTTGCGCCTCCTCGCACCAGCGCCGACAGGGAATAGTGCCGGAGTGAGTGGAGGCTGCGCGGCGGGAGCGAGTAGCGTTTCTGGACCTCCTTGAGCGCGCTCAGTAGCGCCTGCCGTGACGGCGTGCGACCGTTCGTGTTCAGGACCACGCGGGCGGCCGGAACTTCCCGCGCATCGCCTGAGTGAGGACCTCGGCCAGCGGGGCGGCGATCGGGACCGCCCGTTCATCCCCTGATTTGGGGCCAACGGGCTGGTTTTCTGAAAGCGCCCAGCGAACCGTAATGATGCCTTGCCATGAACGCTCGAACCGAGGGCGCGGTGATTTCGTCGACGTGCTTGTCACCAAGCTCATCGAGAAGACCTTGGCAGCGCCGGGCTCATGCCGCCGCGATCGAGCTCGACTGCGGCTGGGCCCAGCACGAGCTCGCCGCCCACGCCCAATCGGGCATGACAGCCACGCAGCGCAGCGCCCGCGGCCCATCGCGCAGGCTATCCCACACACTGCGCGGAGCTACAGATCCAGTGCGTGACTAGCGGATCGTACATGCAATACGCGGCAACCGGCGATCCGTCGGAGCAATCCGAATCATTGATGCACTCGTCCGCTGCGCCGTGACAAGCGTAGCTTTCGACACCGAAATACGCGCCGCAGCTGCCAAAAGTTGGGCTGCACCAACTGCCAGGACAATCAGCATCGACCTGACAACCGGGCGCGGAACAACGATTGCCCGTTCCGTCGGGACCGCTGCACGTGCACACGGCTCCGGCCACGCAGTCCGTGTCGGCAAAGCACGCATCGTAGCTACAATAATGGCCGTAGCGATTGCTGAACGTGCAGCGGCCGTTGGGGGCTGAGGTGCATTGGCTATTCTGAGTGCACGGCTGCAAGGGGGCTCCTTGCCCCTGCGAAGAGGCTCCCGCCGCGCCGGTATCGGGCGGGGGTATTCCGCACGCCGTTGCCTCGGCTCGATGCTGCGTGGGCTCGCGCGTCACGTGCCCCGCGCTGCCTCCGTGGGGCGCTCCGGCGCTGCCCGCACCGCCCCCGCCTACACCGGCATCCCCGGGCGAGTCCCCGCCAGTCGTGTGCTCCTGCCTGCTGCTGACAGTGCCTCCGCAAGCGCTTACCAGCAAGAACGCGGGGAGCCAGAACTGAGAACAAGACATTCGAGTCCCTTTCTGTGCCAAAGCGTGCCGGTCGAATCGGCTCATGCTGCGTATTTCTAGCAAAATTTTGGCGATTCGGATCAGTGCAACGTCCGAGCCATGACCCGACGCAACCAGCGGATCACGTTGCCGCGTCGTGACCACTCACGCGGGCCAGGGGGCACACGGTTCGCCGCTGAAGCGGTGTTAGACTCGGCATTGCAGGAGCAGCGGATTGAAGCCATTTTTAATCGCATTCTCGGCTCTTGCCGGACTCGGCCTCGTCCTTTCGCTTGCCGTGCATGCGGCCTCCCTGTTTGGCATCGCTTTATTCGGCGGTAGTGCGTTTGCTCTACACGTCGGTATCTTCGTCGTCTGGATTCCGACTGTCATCATTGCTCAACGCAACACACGGGAGTTCAAGCGCAAAGACTTCTGGAAAGCGGCCTTGCGAGGATGTCCTTCTTGGATGAAGGGGCTCACGTATGGTTTTTTTGCATACGCCATTGTCAACTTCGCTTACTTCTTCCTCACGACCGCAGACGGGGCCAAGCATTCCAGTCCTCCAGATGCGGCGATTTTGAGGGGCTTCTCTGGACATTGGATGGCCTTCTATTCGGCGGCCATGTCTGTCCTCTATTCGAGCACTCGTGTCTCGTCGGACGCTGGTCCGCAATGCGCCCGTGGACATCCGCTCGGACCTGTCTCCAAGTTCTGTGAGCGCTGCGGCGAGCCCGTTCAAGGATCCCCGCCTCTCCCGCCTGCCGTTTAGGTAACCGCATTGCGGGCAGGCCGCCGCCCAACAAGCGTCGCTCACTTCAAGACGCCCATCACCGCGTGCCGCGACACCGTGATCGTGAACGCCACGAGCCTCGTCGAGATCGATCGCCAGCTTCTTGGAAACCTGGGCCGCCGCCGCGATCAAGAAAGTCGGCGATGAGCTCGGCACCGGCCCGTTATTTGGACTGGGCTTTGCCGGAGCATCCGAATCGATGCTCGCCAACGCAGAACGACACCAGGGATCGCGCCTACCCCCGTCACATCGGGCGTTTCTGGAATGCACGAACGGGCTTCGGCAGCCGCTGCCGTTCATCCCCGCGAGGGGAGGAGACTTCGGGTCGGTTGAGGACCTGGACTGGTTTCGCACGCGCAACACCGAGTGGATCAGGTGTCTTGCCTTTCGAGACGAACCCCGAAGAAACTTCGCCAGCAAACACGACACGGTGACAGAGGCCGCCCACCAAGCCGTTTGGGGGGGCCACCTGGAGAACAAGAGGAAGCTTTGGCAAGGCAGGCGAGACTGGCAAGGCAGGCGAGAGCGACCGTCGGAGTCGCCGAGCACGGCAACTCCGCAGTGCTCGTGACGATCGCGCACGACGGCAAGTGCCTCGATCGCCGCAGTATCGAGCTCACCCGCGATCTGCCGACGCACCCCTATCACCACGAGGGCTCGTGGGCGGTGGGCCGTTACCTGAACAGCGCGTGGGCGAAGCCTGTGTCGCTCCCGGACGCCATTGCGCTGGTCGAGACGGTACGCGAGGCAGCCACGCACGGCGCACGGGCGGCCCTCGAGGCACTGGCAAAGGCGGTACCTTCGCCGATTGCGCGTATCGCAATCCGCGTATGCCCACCGCTGCCGCCCACGACCGAGGAGCGTATCGCGAACAGCAGCGCTGCGAACATCGCCGATTCAGTGATGTATCGCCAGGCGCTGGCCAATGCAGCCGAGGCGCGCGGCTGGTCGGTCCATTGGTACGACCGTGAGCGAGTGCTTCGCGAAGCGGCCGCGACGCTGCGCGGCGAGGATATCGACGCGTTCCTGGCCGCGATGGGCCGCTCGCTCGGGCCCCCTTGGCAGGCCAAACACAAGCTCGCGGCAGCCGCTGCGCTCGCCGCCAGAGCCCAGCCGGTGGCCCGGCGTGCCCCCTGATCAAAGGCAGATCCGCGCGCCGCTCGCTCGAAGTTCCAAGCGAGCCCCCAAACAGCGCCGGTCAGGCGCGCAGCGCGGAAGTGACAGTGGTGTGTAACCAAGCCGC
>Ga0302322_100001704_pt1 | contig 18217 bp, 15 predicted proteins | sample Fen_T0_2_FD_203757 | JGI IMG/M metagenome (GOLD analysis project Ga0302322, IMG submission 203757) | Peat permafrost microbial communities from Stordalen Mire near Abisko, Sweden - Fen_T0_2 | ecosystem: Environmental > Terrestrial > Soil > Wetlands > Permafrost | place: Sweden: Abisko... | reverse complement strand
GTCGCTCCACGCTCCACGGTCGCTCCACGCTCCACGGTCGCTCCACGCTCCACGGTCGCTCCACGCTCCACGGTCGCTCCACGCTCCACGGTCGCTCCACCCGCCACGCGAAAAAAGACGTGACGAATCCTGAGTCGTTCACGTTCAGAGAGGGATCATTCGTACTCCAGGTACTTGGCGACGATGCGGCGGGTGATTTGGTCTTTGAATTTTGCGACTACGGTGGGGGCGCTGCCGAATTCGACTTTTTCTACGATGCCTTCGCCGAAGATTTTGTGGCGTACTATCGAGCCGGGGCGGACTTGGATGCCTTCGCCGACTTGGCCGTCGTCGGCTTCGCGTTCGACGATGCGCGTGCCGACGGGGAGTGAGGCGGCGCGGGGGGCTTGGTACTGCGAAGATGCAGAGTAAGGAGCGGTGGGCCAGGCGGTGCCTTCGCGCAGCACGGTTTCTGGCGGGAGATCGCGGAGGAAGCGGCTGGGCGAGGAATAGCGGGTTTTGCCGAAGAGGGTGCGCATGCCGGCGTGGACGATCCACAGCCGTTCGCGGGCGCGGGTGATGGCGACGTAGGCCAGGCGGCGCTCTTCGTCGATTTCTTCGGGCTCTTCATGGCTGACGCGGCTGTACGGAAAAATCTCTTCTTCCATGCCCACGATGAACACGCTGCGAAACTCTAGGCCCTTAGCGCTGTGTACGGTCATCATCGACACCGAAGCGACACCTTCGAGCGCGTCGGTGGCGTTCACCAAGGACACGCGCTCGAGGTAGCCGGAGAGCGTGGCTTCTTCTTCGCTGCCGAGCTCTTGCTCGTAGTCCGCGATCGAGCCGACCATTTCTTCCAAGTTGCCCAGGCGCGCGTCGCTCTCGGCGGTGTCGTCCTTGACTAGCAGATCGCGGTAGCCAGTGACTTCCAGGACGCGGCCGGCGAGCGAATGTGGCGAGAGTATCTTTGCTTCTTCGCGCAGGCTTTCGATGATGGCTTTGAAGGCGGCGATTTTCTTGCGGCCCGCGCTGCCCAGTTCCTGATCGCGTGACACGTGCTCGATCGCGTCGTACGCGCTCATCGAGCTCTCGGAGGCGCAATTGAGCAAGTGTTCGACGGTCTTGTTGCCGATCCCGCGTGGTGGCACGTTGATCACGCGCACCAGATCGGTGTCGCTCATCGGGTTGTCGATCAGCCGCAGGTACGAAAGCAGATCTTTGACTTCGGCGCGGTCGAAGAACTTCATGCCACCGACGATCTTGTAGGGCTGGTTCGCGGCGCGAAACGCCTCTTCCAGCGTGCGCGACTGCGCGTGCACGCGATAAAAGACGGCCATTTGATCGGCCGCGACGCCGCGGGCCATTTCACTCTTGATCGTGCGCACCACGAATGACGCTTCTTCGCGCTCGTCCTTGACCAAGCGCACTTTCACTTTTTCGCCGGGCTCTTGGTCGGTCCACAGCTTCTTCGGCTCGCGCACATCGGCAGCTTCGATTACACCCAGTGCGGCTCTCACGATGTTACCCGAGGAGCGGTAGTTCTGCTCTAGCTTGATCACCACTGCGTCCGAAAAGTCACGGCGGAAGCTGCGGATGAGGCGCACGTCCGCGCCGCGCCAGCGGTAAATCGACTGATCGTCGTCACCGACTACGCACAAGTTGCGACGCTGCGCGCTGAGCGCGCGGATCAAGCGGTACTGAATCAGGTTCGTGTCCTGGAACTCATCGACCAGCACGTGGATGAAGCGTTTGCGCAGCTCCTCCCCGCCCTTGCTGTTCGGGTTCTCGGCGATCAGCGCCATCAGGTAGAGCAAGTCGTCGAAGTCGACCGCGTTGGCTAGGCGCAGCGCGATTTGGTAGCGCACGTAAATCTCGGGCAGGGAATCGTTGAAGCCCGCGTCGCCCTTGACCTCGCTCGGCCCGCGGCCTTCGCGCTTTTCCTTGCTGATCAGCGAGGCCATCAGCTTGGGTGGGTATTCTTGATCGGAGAGGTTTAGCTCACGCACCACGCGCGTGAGCACCGCCTTTTGGTCGGAGTCGTCGTAGATCACGAAATTGCGCTTGAGGCCGACTTCCTCGGAGTAGCGACGCAGCAATTTGGCGCACACGGAGTGAAACGTGCCCACCCACAGATCGCGCGAGACTTCCGCGCCCGCGAGCTCGGACAAGCGCGACTTCATCTCGCCGGCGGCTTTGTTGGTGAAGGTCACCGCCAAGATTCGATACGGCGGCACGCCCGAGGCCAATAAATTGGCGATGCGATAAATGATCGTGCGCGTCTTGCCGCTGCCGGCTCCCGCGAACACGAGCAGCGGCCCTTCCCCGTGGGTTACCGCTTGCATCTGAGGTTCGTTGAGCGCTGTCATGACTGTCATCGATGTCAGGTGTCTCGCTAACCTTGCCGCCACTCACACACAAGACAAGAGCGATCCCGAACGAATTGCTCTAGGCTCCGGCCATGCGCGTGCCGCGCCTGAGCTTTGTCTCCTCCGTCTCGTCTCGTCTCGACGGCGTAAGCGTCTTGCTGCCCGCCTTGCCGGCTAGCACGCTGCTGCCGGAAGAATGCGCCTGCTGCGCTCGAGTCGCCAGTCACCGCGTGGCGCTGACGCGTCCAGACGGCGCTTCGCTGCTCGTGGGCTATTGCGACGAGTGCGCGGAACATCAGGCGAGCAGCTCTTCCCGGGTGCTCTCTTTGACGCTCGCCTCCGTGCTGCTCGCGCTGTCGACCGCTGCCGGCCTGCCGCTCTTGGCGCCCCGCCTTGGCCTGCTGCCGCTCATGCTTTCGGTATGCGGGCTGTCCGTTGTGCCGCTGTTTCTGGCGTTTCTGCCCGTGAGGCCCGTGAAAGCGCCGCATTCCGCGCGCGGCCCGGCCGTGTTCTGGGGCGCGGGTTCGAGCTTGCTGTGCGCCGCGCCGCGCTACGCCGAGCGCGTCGTGGCGCTCAACGGCGGAGAACGCCACGATGTGCTCGTCCCCGAGCGTTGGGGGTCGGCCTGGTTGAGCACAGGGCCGGTGCTGGGCTTGGGCGCGGCGTGTTTGTCGTTCTTCGTCTATCATCCGCTGCTCCGTGTGCTCAATCTCGGTCCGGTGCCCGTGGAAGTTGCGATCGACGGCAAGCGCCTGACGGCGGTCGATCCCACGAGCAACGAAAGCCCGGCCGGCGGCGCGCTGGTTCGTGTTCCGGCCGGCGCGCACACGCTTTCGGTCAGCTCGTCGGTAGACGGCACGGCGCTCGGCTCGAGTTCGGTCGATTTCCAGAGCGGCGCCGTGCACCTATTTGCAATTGCCGCGGATAGCACCTGTTTTTGGTTGGAAACGACCGGCTATGGCCGCGAGCAGCGGGCCATGCCGAGCTACCAACCGCTGCCCCCGGCTGAACACTTCTGGGTGCTGCCCGGGGGGATCGACAGCTGGTTTGCAGCGAACCCCGAACCTTCGGCTGCGAATGCGCACAGTTCGGGCGGGCTGTTGACCGCATTGCGACAGGCGCCGTGCGCAGAAGCGCCCCCGGAAGTTCGCCCTGCACAGTAATTCGGGCGGGTCCCGGGCGTGCCCGCGCTTCGGGTCTAGCGGAGCGAGCATGAGTGATTATACTCCGCGCGCCGTGTCCGAAGAGAACCCGATCACTGAAGCGTCCGCCCCAGAAGCTCCGACTGACGAGGTCGTCCCCCTCGAGGTCGACCCGCTGGAGGCGGCCAAGGCAGAGAGCGCCAAGCTGCGCGATCAGCTGCTTCGCACCGCTGCTGATTACGACAATTTTCGCAAACGTTCGCGGCGCGAGCTGGCCGACCAGGAAAAGCGCGCCCGTGAAGACTTGATCAAAGACCTCTTGCCGGTCTTCGACAATCTCGAGCGCGCGACCGCACATGCCGAGACTGCTACGGACGTGAAAGCGCTGGCGGACGGCATCGGCCTGGTCAAAAAGCAATTCCTCGATACCTTGTCCAAAATCGGGATCGAGCGGATCAAGGCCCAGGGCGCTCCGTTCGACCCGGCGTTTCACGAAGCCGTGCAGCAGCTCGAAACCGACGAGCACCCGCCCGGCACGGTGATCCACGAAGTCCAGCCCGGCTACATGCAGGGCGATAAGCTCTTGCGTCCGGCGATCGTCGTCGTCGCCAAAGCCAAGGCGAACTGAGGCGACCGGTCTTCGACACCGGCCCAAATCCCGGCGCGGTTCAACGTCTCGCATCGACGTGGCTGGGCCGTGATGCAAGGAGCCGCCGGACGAACCCGGGCGTCGCTCTCAGCGGTTAATTCCGGGAGCCGTTCACGGAGCTCTCGAGCGTTTCAGGGACCGCGAATTCCCGAGCCGACGGAGCGTCTCGTTACGTGGGCGCTCCACCTACATAAATGGCAGGCCTGCGGCCGCTTTCTGAGCCGCGAGCTCCGCGCTATGATTGTCGGACGACGGTAATGGGGAAAATCATCGGCATCGATCTCGGCACGACCAACTCCTGCGTCTCCGTTGTGGAGGGGACGAACGCGGCGGGTCAGCCGGAAGTCAAAGTCATCGCCAATGGCGAAGGCGCGCGCACCACGCCCAGCGTCGTGGGCTTCTCCGCCAAGGGTGAGCGCCTAGTCGGTCAGGTCGCCAAACGACAGGCGACCACCAATCCCGAGAACACGATCCACGCAGTGAAGCGGCTGATGGGGCAGAAATTTTCCTCCCCCTCGGTGCAGCGCCAAAGAAACTCGGTCTCCTACAACATCGTCGAACACGAGAACGGCGACGCTTGGGTGCTGGTCCAGGACAAGAAGCTCTCTCCGCCAGAAATCTCGAGCATGATCCTGGCCGCGATGCGCGAGGTCGCCGAGACCTACCTGGGCGAGCCGGTGACCGAAGCGGTGATCACCGTCCCGGCCTACTTCGACGATGCCGAGCGTCAGGCAACGAAGGACGCGGGCCGCATCGCGGGCCTCGAGGTCAAGCGCATCCTGAACGAACCCACCGCAGCCGCGCTAGCTTACGGCCTCGACAAGCAGAAGGCCGAAGTGATCGCCGTTTACGACTTGGGCGGCGGCACCTTCGATATTTCGGTGCTGGAGATTTCGAACGGCGTTTTCAGCGTCAAGGCCACCGGTGGTGATACCCACCTGGGCGGTGAAGACTTCGACGCGCGCATCATCGATCTGTTGAGTGACGAGTTCAAAGCCAAGCATCAAGTCGATCTGCGTAAAGAACGCACGGCCCTCCAGCGCCTGCGCGAGGGCGCGGAGAAGGCCAAGCACGAGCTGAGCTCGTCACACGAGACCGAGATCAACATCCCCTTCATCGCTGCCGGCCCATCTGGGCCGCTTCACCTCGAGCGCACGATGAAGCGCAGCGAGCTCGAAATTCTGACGCGTGATCTGGTCGACCGCACGATTGTCGCGTGCAAGAACGTGCTCGCGGACGCGAAGCTGCCCACCTCGGGTATTGGACAAATCGTGCTCGTCGGTGGCATGACGCGCATGCCCGCCGTGCAAAAAGCCGTGCGTGAGTTCTTCGGCAAAGATCCGCACAAGGGTGTCAACCCGGATGAGGTCGTATCCGTGGGCGCAGCCATTCAGGGCGGCGCGCTTTCTGGCGCGATCGACGAAGTCCTGCTCTTGGACGTGACCCCGCTGTCGATCGGCGTGGAAACTGGCGGCGGAGTCGCGACCAAGCTCATCCCGCGCAACACCACGGTGCCCACGGAAAAGAGCGAGGTATTCACGACCAGCGTCGACAATCAGCCATTCGTGCCTATCCACGTGCTGCAAGGCGAGCGCGAGATGGCGCAAGACAACCGCAGCCTGGCGCGCTTCGAGCTGACCGGGATCCCGCCCGCGCCGCGCGGGGTGCCCAAGATCCAAGTGACGTTCTCGATCGACGCCAACGGCATCCTTTCGGTACTCGCGCGCGATCTGGGCACCGGCCGCAGCCAAGCCGTCAGCGTGACAGCGACCAGCGGCTTGAACCAAGCCGAGGTGGACTCCCTGGTGCAAGAAGGCGAGCGCTTCAAAGAGACGGACCAGCTGCGCCGCGACCTGGCGGAGATGCGCAATCAAGGCGAGACGCTGATCTACACTACCGAGCAAGCGCTGGAAGGCTACGCAGACTTGCTCGCGCCCGAGAAGCTCGAGAGCGTGCGGCAAGACGTGCTGGTCTTGAAGAAGATGCTCGAGACCGGTGCCAACTTGGAGACCGTGCGCGAAGCATACTCGCGTCTGGAAAATGCCACCTTCGAGATCGCCGAGGCGATGTACGCCACGCCCGAAGGCGAGCCCAGCGCGAGTTAATTCACCCGAAACTTGCCGGTCGCCCACACCCTTCCGATATCGTTCGGAAACCATGATTTCGAAGTTCTTAGGGGTCTATTTCGGTTTGGGACTAGGCCTCTTGGTGGCGAGCGGCGGCTGTACCCTCGAACATCGCGCCCCGCTCCGCTCGGCCGAGTTGCCGCCGCTGGCGCCCACGGTCCTGCACGCCAACCGGCTGTGGCTCGACGTCGCCGAGCGCATGCCCGAAAACGACTGCGTTGCCCCAGGAAACGCACGCTTGCTGTGCTTCGAGCGGCTGCGCAGCACGCTCGGCGGCGCGCTCACCCGCTCACTCTGGACCAGCTTCCCCGGCGTGGCAGTCGGGACTCGGCAAGTGAGCCCGGGCGACTACGTGCTGCACATCGACCTCGATCTCGAAGCGCTGCCTCCGGATCCGGATAGCCCCGGCTGGTCCGCTGGCGCACGCGGCAAATGGCGCCTCGAACGCGACGGAAAAACGCTGGCCGGCGCGCAAGTGGCTTCCCGCTCACGTGCCGATTTCGCTTACGGCGCGCCGCTCGGAGCGGGCGCCAGCGAAGTGATCGACGCGATCGCCGTGCGCATCGGCATGACCCTCGGTGGAGTACCCGAATCGCGCGTCGTGCTCCCCATCCCTCTGCCGGAAGTGGCAAGCACGCCACTCGCGAGCTCCCCGGGCACGCCCGCTTCAACGCCCACGCTCCCGCCCGCGGCAGGCGCGGAAGCCAAAACCAAAGCTTTTTAGGATTGGGGATCGATCGGCACGGCGTGGCCGCCTGTCCCGGGGTGCGGTCATCGGTGACCCGCCCGCTGCACTCTTGGACGAACGGAACGGTCTCTCAGCGCGGGCCGGCCACTTGATACTCGACGCGGTAGTCGAGATCGCCTTGGCGGTATTTGATCACCACCTGGTCCCCCGTAACCTCAAATGTTCCATTTTCGGGAACGACCGGAAGGGTCACCGGGTTGCCGTTCGCATCGTCGCTGTCTCAGGCGGCCGTGAGCGACTAGCCTTCGGACGACGCGAGGCGTTGTTCGATGGCTTCCAGGTGCGCGTTTACTTGCGGGTCGCGTTGGCGAAGTGCTTCGACGCGGCGGACAGCGCTCATCACGGTCGTGTGATCGCGGTTGCCGAAGGCGCGGCCGAGCTCGGGAAAACTGCACTTGAGCCGTTGGCGGCACAGGTACATCGCGACTTGGCGCGCGAAGGCCACACTCTTGTGGCGGTCTTTGCTGAGCAGATCCGAGTTGGAGAGCCGGAAGTGGCCGCACACCGCGCGCTGGATGTCCTCGACGCTCATCAGCTCGGGACGGCGCGGGGATACCATGGCGAGTTCACCGCGCGTGAACTCTTCGTCGATCAGACGACCGGTGAGTGAGGACTTGGCGGCCAGGCGGATGAGCGCGCCTTCCAGCTCGCGCACGTTGCTTTGCACGCTTTGCGCGAGCATCACGGCTACTTCGTCCGAGAGCTCGATGCCCTCCAGCTCGGCCTTCTTCCGCACAATGGCCACGCGGGTTTCGAGTTGCGGCGTTTGGATGTCCGCCACCAAGCCCGAGGTGAAGCGGGACACCAGGCGCTCCGGCATACGCTGCAACTGCTGGGGATATTTGTCACTGGTGACGATGATCGGACGATCAGCGTCGTGCAGCGCGTTGAAGGTGTGGAAGAACTCTTCCTGCGTCTGCTCGCGGCCGGCCAGGAACTGAATGTCGTCGACCAAGAGCAGGTCGCAGTCCGTGCGATAGCGCGCGCGGAACTCGTCCATCTTGTGGTGCTGCAGCGCCTCGATGAATTCGTTCGTGAAGTGCTCGGCCGAGACGTACACGATGCGGGAGTCAGGGCGCTCATCCAGCACCTTGTGCGCGATGGCGTGCATCAAGTGCGTCTTGCCCAGACCGGTGCCGCCGGCGATGAACAGCGGGTTGTAGCGAGGGCCGCCGCCGCCGGCGGAGGCGAAGGCTGCCGCGTGCGCCAGCTCGTTCGACGGGCCGACCACGAAGTTGGGGAACGTGTGCTTCGGGTTGAGCGCGGCGGTCAGCTGCGCGCGTGAGTAGCGCGATGGCCGCTCCGAACGTGACCGACCGCTCGTCAGGCTCGAACTGGGCGGAATCGAAGCTGGTGGTTCGGAGTTGCGCCGGCGAGGTTGGCAAACCGGACGATCGAGTCCGTTGGAAATGTTCCACTTCACGCGCAAGCTGGCCGGGTTGGCTTCGCCCGCCAAGCGCGCCAGGTGGCTGAGCAGGTCGGGTAGGAAGTGCGCTTTCACCCAATCGCGTACGAACTCATCGCGGGCGGTCAGAGAGAGCACGCCGCTCTCGAAGCCGTCATATTGGACGCTCGAAAACCATTGCTCGAAGGACGCGGGTGAACGGCTGCGGGTCTGCTCGAGAGCAGCTGTCCACAGGCGTTCCCCAGGGGGTGTGGGTAGGTTGGCGTTCAAGGAGTGAATTTGAGGGGTTTCGATCGTCACTAGATTAAAATTCCCCAACTTATCCACAAGCTGTGGATAGGGAGAGCCTTGAAGCACGTTCACGCCCGAATAGTCCGGCATTCACCTGAGCCCCCATCCAAAGGACAACGCATTCGAGAGGGCGCTGTTCGGGTTCTCCATCGCACGACGAACCGCTCTCGAATCGGAGCATGGGAGCTCCGAGCGACAACGGGGAGGCAGCTAGCACCGACCTCATTGAAAGTTCAATCCCAAGATTTTCAAAACACGAAAGTCCGCCAAATAGACGCCCAATCGTAACACGGCTCTGATCCGCGATGCGTCATTTGCGGGTGCGACCATCTGAGCGTGATCAGTAACCTCGCAGACAGAGAAGAGAATCCTTCATCGCGCCCACGCATGCGCGCTCACGAGGGCAAACTTTCGGTGTTTGAGGCGTCAAGAGGCAACGCCACAAAACTTGTCCCAACGACTTCTTTGATGCTCGTCACACACGCTGGCCGAACGGCCGCTTACGTTTTCATTTGCTTCGCAAAAAAATCACCGCACCGAGAAAGTTGGCCGCGCTTCGCACACGAGGTAAGCCCGACTCGAATACGAACGAGATGCGGAGCGTTTCCCTGGAGCACGTGCGAAATCATCGTCCCCGATCCGAGTCGCAAACACGAGCGCGATTCGCGCTCGCCGCGCTCGTGTGTGCCTGCGCATCGTCGATCACGGTGGGCGCTCGCGCGGAGAAGAGCAGCACGCCTCCCGAGGTTGGCTACAACTACAACGAGATCGAGACGCCACGCATCACCGCCACCAACGGTGCCGTGCGCGCGCTCAGCAATTCGACGGAAGCGCTGTTCAGCAACCCGGCGAACATGTCTGCGGCACGCGTCTACCATTTGGCCGCTTTGGCCCAGATTTGGCCCGAACCGGGGCGCCAGAGCTACGGCCTGGCCGCGGTCGATTCGGTCGGTTCTAGTGCGCGTGTCGGGGGCGGTATCGGCGCGACTTACAACACGCAAGACACGAACGGCATCAACCGCAATTGGACGGACATCCGCGGCGCCATCTCGTATCCGTTCTCCGACCAGCTATACATGGGCGTGGGGGTCCGCTACTTGAGGCTCAGGCAGAACGGGGAGGGACCGCTCGGTACGAGCGTCGCTTCCGGCGGGCTGTCGGGTGGGTTCATCGTCAGCGGCTTCACCTTCGATGCCGCCGCAACCTTCAAGCCCGCGGACGGCTTGGCGATATCCATCGTGGGTGTGAACTTGAACAACCCGGGGAACACCTTTCAGCCGACCTCGGTCGGCGGCGGTGTGGGCTACGGCAAGGAATTATTCAGTGTCGAGGGTGATGTCGTCGCCGATTTCACGACCTGGGACAGCACCAAGCTACGGGCCATGGGCGGCGGCGAATTCTTGGCGGGCGATCACTTCCCGCTGCGCGCCGGTTATCGGTACGACGAAGGGGCGAAGAGTCACTCGCTGAGCGCCGGCCTCGGCTACATCGATACCACTTTCGGCGCGGAAATCGCCGTGCGTCGCGTGGTGAGCGGCGCTCCAGCCACCGCAATCGTCTTTGGCTTCACCTACCACCTCGACTCCGGTGGCCTGACGCAGGGCGAGAGCGACTCGTTCTGAGCGGATACCGGGTAAATCCGGGCCTTTGCGATCAGAGTAGGGCTTGAACGCGCGCCTGCGCCGCCCGCGCGCCGGCTGTCAGCGCTTCGCCGCTCAGTGGAACCAGCAGGGGCTCACTCAGCTCGGCGCGCAACTCGGCGATCGCGCGCGGGTTCCTAAACCAATCATCGTCGTGCGTTTGCAAAAGCGTCTCATGACGAGACGCCGCCAACAGCGCGCCGGCGAAGCGTTGCGAGTCCCGCGGGCGCACCCGGATGAACGCACCCGCCACCGACTCCGGCAGATCGAAGCCCAGCGCGCTGTCGCTCAGCTCCGGCAGTTCGCCGTGGAGCGGCTTCTTGCCGCCACAGAGCAGTTCACGCAAGAGCACGCGAAACGCGGAAACGCGCAGATCGGCGAGCACGGCCCGAGCCAGCGTGCGCTGCTGATCGCGCACGCGGCTCGGGCCGAGACCCAAACGGCGCGTGGCGAACGCGGACGATAGGGGCAATGTACCGAGCAATGCGCCGACCGTGTTTCGCTGCAGGTCGAACACATCCGTACCCAGCACGAACGGAGAGCGCTGTGCGCTCGCCGCATCCGACAACGCGCGGCCCGCATGGCACAGCGCGAGCAAGAAGCTACCCGCGCCGCGCGCCTCCGGTACGGCGAAAGGCCGCAGGCGCAAGCCGTGAAACCAAGCCTGGTCGCCCAGCAGATCGAGCGTCGTCCGCTGCGACAAACGAGCGGGCCAACCCTCGGCTGCGCTTTCTGCGAGCAGCGTGCTCAGGAGCTGGGCCGGCTCGCGAATTTGCAGCGTTTCGAAGGCCGAGCGCGTGTCGGCGAGGAACGCGCGCGCTGCCGGCGCGATGGCCTCGCTCGCGACCTCGAACGAAGCGAGCGGCGCGCGCAAGCGCTCGGCGAACAGCTGCCGCTCCTCCCACAGTCTGAGGACTCGGTCGGCGACGGCCGCCGAAGACGCGAAGTAGCCACGCAAGTACGCAGCGCGCTCGCGCGGGCGCGCCAGGCTCAGCCGCAGCATTTCACTCAGCGTACGGCGCGCTTGCTCGGGTTCCGCAATCGGATGCGGCTCCGCGCGATGCGCACGTGCGAGCTCGGCGCGGCGCGTGGCGAACTCTGCTTGCTCGCGCAAGCGCAAGAGCCAGAGTTCGAGCGAGGCGGCCAGCGGATCTTTGTTGCGCGATTCACGCAGCCAATGCAGTGATTCTTCGTCCAGCAAAAAATCGGGCAGCGCGTCGTCGGTCGGTTCGCCCGTCTTCTTGCGCCGCTCGAGCTCACGCGCCGCGTCGCGCAGGGCGCGGTCAAATGGAAGCGGCTCGAGTTCGCGCATGGGGCGCTCGAGTGTACACGACCCAGCCTCACAAGCCCGCTCACAAGCCCGGGCCGAGCAGCACGGACAAGCGCAGCGAAACACTGCTGAAGCCGGTGCCATGGCCATAGCTCGCTGGATCGAGCTCCACGCAGCGCGCTTGGCTGCAGCGGCGCATTTGCTGCACGTCGAAGCGCGTCCAGTCGAAGGCCGGACCGAGGCGCACGTGCCGGCCCAGGTAGAGCTCGATTGCTCCGCCCACGCGAAACGCGAGCCCTGAGCTGTTTTCCTGGTATTCCGCGTCAATTTCCTGGGCGCGCGTGGCGACGCCAGCGCTACCCATGCCAAGCTCGAGGTACGGCTCGACCAGCCCATGATCGAAGAAGTACGCGCGCCCGATTAGTCCCCAAAAGTAGCCGTCGGCGCTGCCCTGGGCCATGCCGGAGCCCGCTGCGGGCCGAAACCCGAAGCTCAGCGTGCTGAGCGTTCCGCCGACCGCGAAAAAGGCTGAGGGGCGCCAGACCGCCGTGGCTCCGAAACCGGGTCCAGCCGTGATGCCATCCGAACGTTGATTGTCGCTGCTCCCGTCAGCGCAGCTCGGCAAGCCGAGCAGCAACTCGGCCGTCAGCTCGAAGGGCCGACGCGCATATTCGGGCGGGGGCAGCTCCGGTGGAGGCGGCGCAGCCAGCACGATCGGCGGAGGCGGCGCCTGCTCGGCGTGAGCAATCGAGGAAACGCCGCAGCACGCTAGCCAGCTGGCGACGATCCGCGCCATGCTTGGCAGAGCCATGGTGCGCCGGCTCACCGTTTTGCAAAACCAGGACACCGACGACGCGGCCGCCGCGCGACGACCGCGCTGGCAGTGGGTGTTGATCGGCGCTGGCTTGCTCATCACGCTGTTCCTGCCGTTGTCGTGGGTTGGGGTGTGGCTCGGGGCTTGGCTCAGCCGTGCGGCCTCGAATGGTGACGGCGCGAGCGGCGCTACTCCAATCGTCCTGGGGGTCTTGCCAGTTGCGTTGTCTTTTCTGATCGCGTCCGCTGGCGCTGGCGCGCTCCTCGGCCGGTTCGGCGGCAGGGCCAAGGCGCGCGAGGCCGCGCTCTCCGGATCACTGGGCGCCTTGCTTGGCTGGGGGCTCGCGGCACTGGGCGGGTCCTTGAGCCCGTGGTTGGTCGCGCTCGTCTCGCTGGCCGTGCTGGTGATCTGCGGGGCGGGCGCGGCATTCGTGGGCGCGAGCCTGACGCTTTCGCGGCGCGTCTAGCGGAACTTTCTCTCCCCGCCCGCGCGGGTGGACCGGTGCGCCGCTGGGGGCTAGTCTTGGCGGTAGATGAGTGACCTCGACAAAGAACTCGAGCGAGCGGCGCAGGCTGTCGATGAGCCGGCCCCGGCGCGACGCGAGCCTGCTCCCGCGCCGCCTGCCCGCAAGGGCAACCTCGGCTTACTGATCGGCTTGCTCGTGATGTGCGGAGCGATCCTGAGCTTGGTCTTCACGAGCTTCAAAGGCGGCTCGGTCTATTCCAAGGGTGTCGATGACCTCATCCGCGACAAGGATAAGTACTCGGATCGAGCTGTGCGCGTGGAGGGCACCTTGGTCAAGGGCACGTTGGTGCGCCGTGATCAGCCCTGTGAGTACCGCTTCACAATCGCGAAGAAGGGCGTGGCCCTGCCCGTGCGTTATGCGCAGTGCTTCGTGCCCGACACCTTCCGAGATATGCCAGGGATGGATGTGTCGGTCACCGCGGAGGGAAAGCTCACCGAGTCGGGCGCCTTCGAGGCTTCGAACATCATCGCCAAGTGCCCATCCAAGTATGAGATGAAGGATCGCGCGAAGGCCGGCGAAAAGGCTCCTCACGCCAATCCCGCGATGACGCAGCTCTGAATCTCGGCTACGGACCGCCATCATGTGGGACCGATTTTTGCGGGCTTGTCGTCGCGAACCCGTCGATGTGACGCCGGTTTGGTTCATGCGCCAAGCGGGCCGCTACATGGCCGAGTATCGCGCCCTGCGCGCCAAGCACACGCTGCTCGAGCTGTGCAAAAATCCGGAGCTTGCCACGCAGGTCACTCTGCAACCGGTCAAAGCGCACCAGGTGGACGCCGCGATTCTATTTGCGGACATCTTGCTGCCGCTCGAGCCAATGGGCGCGCCTTTCGAGTTCGCCAAAGGCGAGGGACCGGTGATTCACGAGCCCGTGCGCGATCGCGCTGCGGTCGAGCGCCTGCGTGTGATCGATCCTGAAGAGGGCCTGGGCTACGTGCTCGACGCGATCAAGATGATCCGCAAAGAGCTCGACGGCAAAACGCCGCTAATCGGCTTTGCTGGTGCGCCTTTCACACTCGCCAGCTACCTGATCGAAGGCGGCAAGAGCTCCAACTACGCGCTCACCAAGCGCATGATGTACAACGAACCAGAGACCTGGAACCTGCTGATGAGCAAGTTCAGCGAGGTCGTGCGCCGCTACCTGCATGCGCAGATCAAAGCCGGCGCGAACGCCGTGCAGCTGTTCGACTCCTGGGTCGGCTCGCTCTCACCGATCGACTACGAAGAATACATCCTGCCGCACATCTCCTTGATCTTGAAAGACCTCGAGAAGACCGGCGTGCCCGTGATCCACTTCGGTACCGACACCGCCACGCTGCTCGAGCTGCAAAAGCGTGCTGGCGGCACCGTGATCGGCGTCGATTGGCGTACGCCAATCGACCAAGCCATCACTCGCCTCGGCACGGATGTCGCGGTGCAGGGCAACCTCGACCCGCTTTTGCTCGGCGCCCCCCGCGAGCTGCTCGGTCGCCGGGTCGACGACATCCTGCAGCGCTCGACCTCTGCTGCCGGCCACATCTTCAATTTGGGCCACGGAATCCTCCCGGACACCGACCCGGATTCGGTCAAATTCGTGGTCGATCGCGTCCACAGCTACCAAAAACGCGCCTAGCGGGTCGCCAATGTCGCTCGGTGGTTGACTTGCCGCCCCGAGCCGACAAAAAGACACCGGCCTCCTTCCCGCATCGTCTAAAGGCAGGACAAGGGACTTTGAATCCCTGAATCGTGGTTCGAATCCATGTGCGGGAACTTCCTCACCGGGAGCTCAGCTCCAACCCCCCGCTGAAGTGCCCCCCTTCGGGGATCGCGAAGCGCGCAATTCAGCGGGGCCCCGCACTCGGGTTTCGGGGCGCCAACTCGCAGAACGATGTCGCGAACGCGAGCTGCGGTGCCCGGCCTCGGAGCCCCGCTCTCTCTCCGCTGGGGTTCAGAACGGAGCTCGAGCTCCATCTCGATTTTTCTGGCGTGCGCGCTGGGCATCACGCGCTGCTCGGGCGCGCTGACTGGTGGACCAGGTCGCGGCACGATCGATCCGCCGCCCGGCGCAGGTCCAGACAATACCTGGGCGGATCTGAACGGGCGCGAATGCGCTGGCGTCGCGCAATTTTTCGAGTGCCGCGGCGGGGGAGCTGGCGAGCTCAAGGAGTTACTCCAAGGTGAGCTCGGCATGGGGCGGCGCCGCAACTCCCGGCGAAAGTGAGCGCACGCGCGCGAGCTCAGAAGTCGCAACGCGACGCCGAAGGCTGGGACGGGGTGCGACGAGGTGTGTGATCATCAACAATCAACCCACTCGGGCTCGAGAGCCTGGGTTTGGGCTCGAGAAGAGATTTGTTTGTTGATGGTCACCGTGCGCGGCGGAGAGCACCCAGCCTTCGGCGACGCGGCCGGCGCATTTTTCTCGGAACCTTTGCGCGCCGGACGCTGTCGATTGGACAACAATGGCAGATCGGCGCGACGTGGCCGCGCATCCGGTCTACCTTGGCGGTGGCGTGGCCGACGCAGAAGAGCAAAGCGAGCGTAAGTTCATCGAGCGCTTGGCTCAGCGCGACGAGCGTGCGTTCAACGAGCTGGTCGAGCTGTACGAGACGCGCGTGTTCCGCCTGGTGCTGCGCATGCTGGGGCGACGCGACGAAGCCGAGGATATGGCGCAGGAGGTCTTCGTGCAGATCTTCAAAGCGGTCAGCACGTTCCGTGGTGACTCCAAGCTGAGCACTTGGATTTATCGGGTCAGCGTCAACCTGTGCAAGAACCGCATGAAATACCTGGCGCGCCGTCACAGTGAGGGCGAAGACGAGCTCGAGCCGGTCGCAGAGCGCGCGGCGCTGGATGAAGCCAAGGGCGTGACTTTCGGCGACATCGCCCAGCCAGATCGCATGGTCGAGGGTTACCAAATCGAGCGCGTGGTCCAACAATGCATCGCCGAGCTCGAGCCGGATTTTCGCGAGGTGCTCATTTTGCGCGACTTGGAGGACCTGAGTTACGAGGAACTGTCCGAGATCACGGGTTTGCCCGACGGCACCGTGAAAAGTCGGCTGCACCGCGCCCGCAGCATGCTCAAGGCGAACGTCGAGCGTAAGATGGGAGAGAAAATTCGATGACCGACCCCGGCCACGACGAAGCCAACGATGCAGCAGCGCCCGCGGCGCAAGAACCGGATGAGTCGCTGCGCTCGATGTTGCGCGGCGCCCTGCGCGAAGAAGCGCCGCCCCCCAACGTGCTGGCGGGCGTGCAAAAGCGCATCCGCGAACGTAGCAAAGGTAAGTTTTACGCGGACGGCTGGAGCACGGCGAAGCACCCGCCGCTGAACACGTATCTGGTGACCAGCCTGCTCATGCTCGCCATCCTCGGGATTAGCTATGCACTGCTCAGCCCGCTCGTGGGCAGCCCAGTGCCCGTACGGAATCAGCCCGTGCCGGTTCAGCTCATCCCGCGCTGAGCGGCTCGACCTGGCACGTCTGCGCGGCTCTCCCCAGGCGATCCGGCGGCCCTGGTGATTCTAAAGATAGCGCCGAGGCAGCCGCTGGCTCGATTTGACGATCCCCTCTCCGGCGCGCGCAGCGCCGCACGCCGTCGCGCTCTGCTCTCGGTGCGCGCGCAGCGCCGCACGCCTCTCGGCTTGCTCTCGGTGCGCGCGCAGCGCCGCACGCCCTCGCGCCACGCGCGCGCAAGGCAGCCCAGCCGCATGCCCGGAAATACGTCGAGGTCCGCCGACTTTGGCAGGATAAGATCACGATCAGCCAATAAGGCGCAGACCTACAAAGGCTGACCGACCAGGCGCCTGCTTTCCGTCAGCGCAGCGCGGGCGGCCCAGCGCCCCCATCCGAGCCTGCGCAAACGAAAGTCTCCCACCGCGCGCCTTCGGCGCCGCGCGTCCTCACCAACAGCTCAACAGCCGAGTTGACGCCCGCCGCACCCCGCCGCGCTACTGGATCCACCTAGCGACAACGCACGTAATATTATCTGGCCCGCCGCTCTCGTTCGCGCTTTCAATCAAGCGGTTCGTCGCGGTCGGCAGATCCGGGGCACTGGTCACGATCTTCAGGATGTCTTCGTCGGTGACCGGGCCGCATAGGCCGTCACTGCAGAGCACCACGCAATCGCCGGCGCGCGGCGCCTCGAAGCGGGTGTCGACTTTGACCGTATCTTTCATGCCCAGCGCGCGCACAATCACGTTCTTGTGGGGGAAATTAGCGATTTCCTCCTCGGTGAGGCGCTTCATCTTCTTGTAGTCGTTGAGCAGCGAGTGGTCTTCGGTCAGCTGCTCTAGCGAGCCGTCGCGGATGCGGTACACGCGGCTGTCACCGACATGCGCGACGTACACGCCGTCTTCGACCGCGAACAGCGCGGCGAGCGTCGTGCCCATGCCTCGCTGCTTGGCGTTCCTTTGCGCCTGTTCGTAGATCCTCAGATTGCACAGCTTGATGCCGGTGATCAGGCGGTTCTCTTCGTAGCCTTTGCCACGGTCCATCTTGTACGGCCAGGTGCGCTCCGGGTCGTCTGCCGTCGCGGCAAAGAATTCCTGGAGCGTGTCGACCGCCATCTTCGAGGCGACTTCACCCGAGGCGTGACCGCCCATGCCGTCCGCCACAACGTACAGACCGTACTCCGCCATGATCGCGAAGTTGTCTTCGTTGTGAGCACGTTTGCGGCCGACGTCCGTTTGGCCAGCGACTTCGATACGCAGGGGCCGATTCAAGCGCACATTCCGTGGAAAAGCCGGACCGAGCCCGGGCAGGGTGAATGTCGATGATCGCTAGGCTCAGGCCCTTCTGTCAATGATTTCCTGGAATTAGTCACTTCACACCACGAACGACCGCCGACTCGCGGTCCGTTCGCGGCGGCCAGGGGGTTTGGTACGTCAGCGATAGGGGTTTGGCACTGACGTCGGCTTTGGGGGGTGCGGCCAGAGCCCAGACGGATTCGACTGAAAACTCCGGTCGTTTCGCAGCGGTGCCGGTGCCGCGGCCTCGGGCGTAGCGAGCACCGGCAGTAGGACCTCGCGGTAGCGTCCGCCGCTCAGCACGGTCAACCGCGCCGGCGCCGGAGCTCCCGGCCCATGGTTGTTGACGGCGTTCGCGAAGGCCGCCGCGGTGGCGATCGGCGTGCCGTCTACCGCCAGCACGACATCCCCGACTCCGGGCGGTCCTGCGCGCAACCCGGAGTTGGCCGCGGGGCCTTCCGCAGCCACGCTCGTGACGAGCACTCCGCGCGCGACGCCCGCGTCGAACGCCACCACTTCCATGCCCAGAGACGGACTT
>Ga0302322_100001703_pt1 | contig 18218 bp, 18 predicted proteins | sample Fen_T0_2_FD_203757 | JGI IMG/M metagenome (GOLD analysis project Ga0302322, IMG submission 203757) | Peat permafrost microbial communities from Stordalen Mire near Abisko, Sweden - Fen_T0_2 | ecosystem: Environmental > Terrestrial > Soil > Wetlands > Permafrost | place: Sweden: Abisko... | reverse complement strand
GCCAGGGACGCCGCGACCCCCCACCCCGCCAGGACGGCCAGCGGTCCGACCGCGAGGCTGCCGTGCTGCAGCGCCGCGCGGACGGCGTCCCCGAGGGCCCCCGACGGGAGCGCCCGGGCGACGGCGCCGAACCCGCCCATCCGCGTCGTCGGGACCACCACGCCGCCCCCCGCCAGGAGCAGCACCCACGCCAGGTTGGCCGCCGCCAGCACGGCTTCGGCCCGCAGCGTCCCGGCGAGCAGCAGGCCGAGGGACACGAACGCCGCCGTCCCGACGAGGACGGCGACCAGCGCGGGCGCCAGGCCGGCGAGGTCCGGCCGCCAGCCGAGCCCGAGCGCGAGCGCGCCGAGGACGACGACCTGCACCACCTCCACCGCGAGCACCGCGCCGACCCGGCCCGCGATCAGGCCGCCGCGGCCCAGTGGCGTGGTGCCGAGGAGGCGCAGCACCCCGTACCGGCGGTCGAAGCCGGTCCCGATGGCCTGGCCGGTGAACGACGTCGACATCACGGCGAGCGCCAGGACGCCCGGGGCGACGACGTCGATGCGCCGGCCGGGACCCAGGTCCGGCACGTGCGTGAGCGCGAGCGCGGTGAGCAGCATCGCCGGGAGCACGAGGGCCAGCAGCAGCTGCTCGCCGTTGCGGAGCATGACGGTCGCGTCGAACCGGGCCTGGGCCAGGACCCGCCGTGCGGCGGGGGCGGCCTGCGGGTCGGGGCGGAACCGGCCGGGCGGCAGGTCGGCGATCTGCGGGGTCATCGCAGGGCCCTTCCGGTGAGGTCGAGGAAGACGTCCTCGAGCGTCCGCCGGCCGAGGGCCAGCCCGTCGGGCATCACCCCGGCGTCCGCGCACCACGCCGCCACGGCGGCGAGCACCCGGGGGTCGAGCGGGCCGCCGTCCAGGGCCTCGACGGCCACCTGCCCGGGTGCCGGCAGGTGCACGGTCACGGCGTCCCCGAGGACGGCCTGCAGCCCGACCGGGTCGAGCCCGGCGGGCACGCCGAAGCGCAGGGCCTGCGCGCCGCCGGTCAGCTCGGCCGGGGCGCCCTGGGCGACGACGCGGCCGCCGTCCACGACGACGACGTGGTCGGCGAGGCGCTCCGCCTCGTCCATCAGGTGCGTGGTGAGCAGCACCGCCACGCCGTCCGCGCGCAGCCGCGCGACGAGGTCCCAGACGGCGTGCCGGGCCTGCGGGTCGAGGCCGGCGGTGGGCTCGTCGAGGAAGACCAGCTCCGGCCGGCCGACGACCGCGGCAGCCAGGGCGAGCCGCTGCCGCTGGCCCCCGGACAGGCGGCGGACGGTCGTCCGGGCGTGGGGGGTCAGCCCGAGCAGGTCCAGCAGGTGGTCGGCGGGCAGCGGCCGGGCGTGCATCGCGGCGACGTGCCGCAGGACCTCGCCCGCGCGTGCCCCGGTCGGCAGGCCGCCGTCCTGCAGCATGACGCCGACCCGGGGCCGCAGCTGGGCCGCCTGGGTGAGAGGGTCCAGGCCGAGCACCCGCACGGTCCCGGAGTCCGGACGGCGCAGGCCCTCGCAGCACTCGATCGTGGTGGTCTTGCCCGCCCCGTTCGGCCCCAGGACGGCGGTGACGGCCCCCGCGGGTGCCACCAGGTCCAGGCCGTCGACGACGGCCCGGCCGCCGTACCGTCGCACGAGGCCGGTGACGCGCAGCGCTACCGGCTCGGTGGTCTCCACGCGGGTAGCGTACGGACCCGCGGCGGGCGTCCGACCACCCCCACCCGGGACCTTCGGGTTTGACCGGGACCGTATTTACGTCACAATGGTGTTGTGAAAATCGACGCGCCCCCTGCGAGCCGGACGGCGGACCCCGTCGCGGGCCCCGCCGACGGCCCGCACGCCGTCGAGGACCGCACCAGGGACCGGGTCTGCCGCGAGGTCCTGGAGCTCGGCCCGATCTCCGCCGCCGACCTGGCGGTCCGGGTCGGGCTGACGCCCGCCGCCGTCCGCCGCCACCTGGACGTGCTGGTCGAACAGGGCCTGGTCGCCGTCCGCGACCCGCGCCCGGCCGCCGGTCGGGGGCGCGGCCGCCCCGCGCGGCTGTTCGTCCTCACCGACGCCGGCCACGCCGCGATGGCCACCGGCTACGACGACCTGGCCGCGCAGGCGCTGCGCTACCTCGCCGAGGTGGCCGGGCCGGACGCCGTCCGCCGCTTCGCCACCGGCCGCCTGGCCGACCTCGAGGCCCGCTACCGTCCGGTCGTGGACGCCGCCGGCCCCGACCCGCAGCGCCGCGCCGAGGTGCTCGCGACCGCCCTGTCGGACGACGGCTTCGCGGCCAGCACCCGCACCCTGGGCGCGGCCGGTGCGGCCGGCACCCAGCTGTGCCAGGGCCACTGCCCCGTGCAGCACGTCGCGCGGCAGTTCCCGCAGCTGTGCGAGGCCGAGACCGACGTGTTCTCCCGGCTGCTCGGGGTGCACGTCCAGCGGCTGGCCACGCTGGCCCACGGCGAGCACGTCTGCACCACCCACATTCCCGCCGGCCCGACGACGAGTCAGACGTCGAGCGCGACCAGCCCGACCAGCCCGACGACGAGTCAGACGCCGAGCGCGACGATGAGCCCGACACCCACCGCTGGAGCGAGAGGGAATCCCGTATGACCACGACCGCACATCCCGACCTCGAGGGCATCGGGCGCTACGAGTACGGCTGGGCCGACCCGGACGCCGCGGGCGCCTCGGCCCGCCGCGGGCTCTCCGAGGAGGTCGTGCGTGACATCTCCGGCAAGAAGAACGAGCCGGAGTGGATGCTCAAGCTCCGCCTGAAGGGGCTGCGCCTCTTCGACAAGAAGCCCATGCCGACGTGGGGCTCCGACCTGTCCGGCATCGACTTCGAGAACATCAAGTACTTCGTGCGCTCGACGGAGAAGCAGGCCACCAGCTGGGACGAGCTCCCCGAGGACATCCGGAACACGTACGACCGGCTGGGCATCCCGGAGGCGGAGAAGCAGCGCCTGGTCTCCGGCGTGGCCGCCCAGTACGAGTCCGAGGTCGTGTACCACCAGATCAACGAGGAGCTCGAGCGCCTCGGGGTGATCTTCGTGGACACCGACACCGGCCTGCGCGAGTACCCGGAGCTCTTCCGGGAGTACTTCGCCAGCGTCATCCCGGTCGGCGACAACAAGTTCGCGTCGCTCAACACTTCGGTGTGGTCCGGCGGCTCGTTCATCTACGTGCCGAAGGGCGTGCACGTCGACATCCCGCTGCAGGCCTACTTCCGGATCAACACCGAGAACATGGGCCAGTTCGAGCGGACCCTGATCATCGCCGACGAGGGCTCGTACGTGCACTACGTCGAGGGCTGCACAGCGCCGATCTACAAGTCCGACTCGCTGCACTCGGCGGTCGTCGAGATCGTCGTGAAGAAGAACGCCCGGGTCCGGTACACGACCATCCAGAACTGGTCGAACAACGTGTACAACCTGGTGACCAAGCGGGCCACCGCCGCCGAGGGCGCCACCATGGAGTGGGTCGACGGCAACATCGGCTCCAAGGTCACCATGAAGTACCCGGCGATCTACCTGCTCGGCGAGCACGCCAAGGGCGAGACGCTCTCCATCGCCTTCGCGGGGGAGGGCCAGCACCAGGACGCCGGTGCCAAGATGGTCCACGCCGCGCCGTACACGTCGTCGTCCATCGTCTCCAAGTCGGTGGCGCGAGGTGGCGGCCGGACGTCCTACCGGGGCCTGGTCCAGGTCCTGGAGGGGTCGCACCACTCGGCGTCCACGGTCCGCTGCGACGCGCTCCTCGTCGACACGATCAGCCGCTCGGACACCTACCCGTACGTCGACGTCCGCGAGGACGACGTCAGGATGGGCCACGAGGCGACCGTCTCCAAGGTCAGCGACGACCAGCTGTTCTACCTGATGTCCCGCGGTCTGAGCGAGGAGGAGGCCATGGCGATGATCGTCCGTGGCTTCGTCGAGCCCATCGCGCGCGAGCTGCCGATGGAGTACGCGCTCGAGCTCAACCGCCTGATCGAGCTCCAGATGGAAGGGGCCGTCGGCTGATGACAGCCACCACCGCGGACGCCGCCGAAGGCGCCGTCCGTTCCGATCCGGACGCCCGGCACGGGCTGGTCGCGCACTCGCACGGTGCCGGGGCCCCGGTCCCGGACCAGTCGCGGGCCGAGCGCCGGGCCAGCTTCGACGTCGCCGACTTCCCGGTGCCGACCGGCCGCGAGGAGGACTGGCGGTTCACCCCGCTGGACCGCGTCCGCGAGCTGCACGCCGGGGCCGTCGCGACGGGGGAGCCCGCCGACGTCCACGTCGAGGCCCCGGAGCCCGTCCGCGTCGAGACCGTCGGGCGGGACGACGAGCGGCTGGGCCGCGCGGGCGTCCCCGAGGACCGCGTGGCGGCCGCCGCCTACAGCGGCTTCACCCGTGCGCTCGTCGTCACGGTCCCGCGGAACGCGGTCGTCGCCGAGCCAGTGCTGGTCACGCTGACCGGTCGCGGCGGCATCGAGCACGGGCACACGCTGCTCGTCGCGGAGACCGGGTCGCAGGCCGTCGTCGTCATCGACTGCAGCGGCGGGGGCGCCTTCGCCGACAACGTCGAGATCGACGTCCGGGACGGCGCCCAGCTGACCGTCGTCACCGTCCAGGACTGGGACGACGACGCCGTCCACCTCTCGGCGCACCACGCCCGGCTCGGCCGGGACGCGCGGCTGCGGCACGTCGTCGTCATGCTCGGCGGGGACGTCGTCCGGATCACGCCGTCGGCCCGGTTCACCGCGCCCGGCGGCGAGGTCGAGCTGTTCGGGCTGTACTTCGCGGACGCCGGCCAGCACCTGGAGAGCCGGCTCTTCGTGGACCACGCGATGCCGCACTGCCGCAGCAACGTCGTCTACAAGGGCGCGCTGCAGGGCGAGAATGCGCACACGGTGTGGGTCGGCGACGTGCTGATCCGGGCCGAGGCGGAGGGCACCGACACCTACGAGCTCAACCGCAACCTGGTGCTCACCGAGGGCGCCCGCGCCGACTCGGTGCCCAACCTGGAGATCGAGACCGGCGAGATCGTGGGCGCCGGCCACGCCAGCGCGACCGGCCGTTTCGACGACGAGCAGCTGTTCTACCTGCAGTCGCGCGGGATCTCCGAGGCGGAGGCGCGCCGGCTCGTCGTCCGTGGGTTCTTCAACGAGCTGATCCAGCAGATCGGGGTGCCGCAGCTGCAGGAGCGGCTTGTGGCCGCGATCGAGGCGGAGCTGTCCCGCACCATGCCGGGCGCGGCTGCCGCTGCGGAGGCTGCCGGTTCCGAGGTGGACGCGTGAGCGCCCGGCCCGCCGCGCGGCTGGCCGACCTGGAGCCCGGGACGCCGGTCCGCGTCGTGCTGTCCGGCGTCGCCGTCGCGCTGGTGCGGACCGAGGAGGGCGAGGTGCACGCCGTCGGCGACACCTGCTCGCACGCCGACGTCTCGCTCGCCGAGGGCGCCGTCGACGGCTGCGAGATCGAGTGCTGGCTGCACGGCTCGACCTTCGACCTGCGCACGGGCCGGCCGCTGTCGCTCCCCGCGATCCGCCCGGTCCCCGTCTTCCCCGTGACCGTCGACGGCGACGAGGTGCTCGTCGACGTCACCACCACCCTCGGTGAGGCGCCCGCGCCCGTCACCGCATCCGTCAAGGAGAGCTGAACCCGCATGGCCATCCTCGAGATCCGCGATCTGCACGTCAGCGTCGAGACCGAGCAGGGCATCAAGGAGATCCTGCGCGGCGTCGACCTGACCGTCCGGTCCGGCGAGACGCACGCGATCATGGGCCCGAACGGCTCCGGCAAGTCCACGCTGGCGTACTCGATCGCCGGTCACCCGAAGTACACGATCACGTCCGGCACCGTCACGCTCGACGGCGAGGACGTGCTCGCCATGACCGTCGACGAGCGGGCCCGCGCCGGGATGTTCCTCGCCATGCAGTACCCGGTCGAGGTACCCGGCGTCACCGTGTCGAACTTCCTCCGGACGGCGAAGACGGCCATCGACGGCCAGGCGCCGAAGCTGCGCACCTGGGTCAAGGACGTCCGCGTCGCCATGGAGCAGCTGCGCATGGACCCGACGTTCGCCGAGCGCAACGTCAACGAGGGGTTCTCCGGCGGCGAGAAGAAGCGCCACGAGATCCTCCAGCTGGAGCTGCTCAAGCCGAAGATCGCCATCCTGGACGAGACCGACTCCGGCCTCGACGTCGACGCGCTCAAGGTCGTCTCGGAGGGCGTCAACCGGGCCAAGGCCGGCGGCGACCTCGGCGTCCTGCTGATTACGCACTACACCCGGATCCTGCGGTACATCCGGCCCGACTTCGTCCACGTCTTCGTCGACGGCCGCTTCGTCGAGGAGGGCGGCCCCGAGCTCGCCGACCGGCTCGAGGCGGAGGGCTACGACCGGTTCACCGGTGCGGACGCCGCTGCCGCCGAGGCCGTACGGGTCGAGGCCGTCAGGGCCGCGGCGGAGGTCTGAACCGTGGCACCCGTGGTCCCTGCGGCGCCCGTCGGCGCGGCCCGCCCGTTCGACGACGTCGAGCTCAAGACCCTGCGCGAGCGGTTCCCGGTGCTCGACCGGTCGGTCGGTGACCACCCGCTCGCCTACCTGGACTCCGCCGCCACCGCGCAGCGGCCGCTCGAGGTGCTGGACGCCGAGCGGGACTTCCTGGTGCGGTCGAACGCCGCCGTCCACCGTGGCGCGCACACCCTCGCCGAGGAGGCCACCGGCGCCTACGAGGCGGCCCGGGCCGCCGTCGCGGGGTTCGTGGGCCGCGCCGAGGACGAGCTGGTGTGGACGCGCAACGCCACCGAGGGCCTCAACCTCGTGGCGTTCGCGCTCAGCCAGTACGGCGTGGGCGGCGCCGACGCCGGTCCGTACACGCTGCGGGCCGGCGACGAGGTCGTCGTCACCGAGCTGGAGCACCACGCCAACCTCGTGCCGTGGCAGCAGGCGTGCCTGCGCACCGGGGCGACCCTGCGCTGGATCGGGCTGACGGACGACGGCCGGCTCGACGAGTCCCAGCTGGACGACGTCGTCGGGCCGCGCACGAAGGTGCTGGCGTTCGCGCACGCCTCGAACGTGCTGGGGACGGTCCTGCCGGTGGAGCGCCTGGTGGCCCGGGCGCGCGCCGTCGGGGCGCTGACGGTGCTGGACGCCTGCCAGTCGGTGCCGCACTTCGCGGTCGACCTGGCGGCGCTCGGCGTCGACCTGGACGTCTTCTCCGCCCACAAGATGCTCGGCCCCACCGGTATCGGGGCGCTCGCCGGCCGCCGCGAGGTGCTGGCCACGCTGCCTCCGGTGCTGACCGGCGGCTCCATGGTGGAGAAGGTCACGATGGAGGCCAGCACCTTCCGGGAGCCGCCGCAGCGGTTCGAGGCCGGTACCCCGCCGGTGAGCCAGGCGATCGCCTGGCACGCTGCTGTCGACGTCCTCGCCGCCCTCGGGATGGACCGGGTCGCCGCGCACGAGCACGCCCTCACCGAGCGGCTGCTCGCCGGCGTCGCCGCGATCCCCGGCGTCCGGGTGCTCGGGCCGACGACCGCGGTCGACCGGGTCGGGGCGGTGAGCGTCGTCGTCGACGGCGTCCACCCGCACGACGTCGGGCAGGTGCTGGACGCCGAGGGCGTCGCCGTCCGGGTGGGGCACCACTGCGCCCAGCCGGTGCACCGTCGGTACGGTGCCACGGCGAGCACCCGGGCGAGCGTGTACCTGTACTCGACGACGGCCGAGGTGGACGCCTTCCTGGCGGCGCTGGCCGGCGTGCGCGGGTACTTCGGGAAGGACTGAGCATGTCCCTGGAGCAGCTCTACCAGCAGGTCATCCTGGACCACTACAAGGAGAAGCACGGGCACGGCGTCCGCCCGGCCGCGCCGGGCCTGCTGGAGGCCACCAGCCACCAGTACAACGCCCTCTGCGGTGACGAGGTGACGCTGCAGGTGGCCGTCGAGCCGTCGGGCGTCGTGCGGGACGTCGCCTGGGTGGGCGAGGGCTGCTCGATCAGCCAGGCGTCCAGCTCGGTGCTGTACGACCTGGTGGTCGACCAGTCGGTGGCCCGGGCCGAGGAGCTGGTGGAGGCCTTCCGTGAGATGGTGCGCGCGCGGGGGTCGGTCGAGCCGGACGAGGAGCTCCTCGGGGACGCCGTCGCCTTCGCAGGCGTCGGCCGGCATGCGAACCGGGTGAAGTGCGCCATGTTGGGATGGACGGCCTTCGAGGACGCGTTGCACCGTGCGGTGACCGCGACGACGCCGGACGGCGAGGAGAAGCAGCGATGAGTGAAGCGACCACAAGTGGACCGGCGACGGCCGTCGACGTCGAGGAGGCCCTCCGCGACGTCGTGGACCCGGAACTCGGGATCAACGTGGTCGACCTGGGTCTGGTCTACGGCGTGACGATCGACCAGAACAACCAGGCGATCATCGACATGACGCTCACCTCGGCGGCCTGCCCGCTGACGGACGTCATCGAGGACCAGGCGGTGTCCGCCCTCGACGGCATCGTCGACGGCATGCGCATCAACTGGGTCTGGATGCCGCCGTGGGGCCCCGACAAGATCACCGACGACGGTCGGGAGCAGCTGCGCGCCCTGGGTTTCAACGTCTGATCCACCCCACTTCACCGTGATCATGGACTTCCACCGGGCGCGACGGTGATCGTGCGGCATGCTGGCGGTCGTGAGGTCCCTGCGGGTGGACGCGGCCCGGCTCGAACGGTGGTGCGACGGGTTCGTCGAGCGGCACGGCGGCGTCCCGGCGGCCTGCCGTGACGGTGCCCGGCTGGTGCTGACCGCGCCGGACGGGGCCGTCGCCGCGATCGAGCCGGGCTTCCCGCTCCCGGACGACGGCGCCGCGGACGTGCCGGCGCTGGTGGCCTGGGTGCGCGCCCCGCGGCGCTGTGCCGTCCTGCTCGTGCGCCGGGGCGGGTACGCGTGCGCGGTCGTCGAGGGCGCTCGGGTGACGACGTCCAAGGTGGGCACGCGGTACGTGCAGAGCCGGACGGCCGCGGGCGGCTGGTCGCAGCAGCGGTTCGCCCGGCGGCGCGAGAACCAGGCGCGCGACTTGGTGGGCGCGGTCGCCGACGTCGCGGCCCGCGTCCTGGTGCCGGCCGGCACGCAGTGGCTGGTGACGGGCGGCGACCGGCCGCTCGTGACCGACGTCCTCACCGATCGACGGCTGGCCGGGCTGGCCGGGCTGCCCCGCGGGCCGCACCTGACCCTGGGTGACCCGCGCTCGGACGTCGTCCGGGCGCTGCCGGCCCTGATCGCCCAGGTGCGGATCGACCTCGAGCCCTGACGGGCGCGGCCGCCCGCCGCCCGCCGGCTGCCCGGCTGCCGCCCCGCCGAAGTCCATGATCACGTCGAAGCTGGTCAGTCGTCGACGCCTCGGGCCCGGAGGGCCTCGCCGAGGCGGTCGGCATGGCGGACCGTGCGGATCATGAGCGGGACGGCGAACGCGCGCACCGAGCGCTCGGCCCCGCGGGCCATCCGGGCCTGGCGCACCTCGCCGGCCAGCCGGGCCACCACCGGCACGCTGCTGATGGCCAGGGCCAGCGTGAGCCCGACCCGGTCGGGGTCGATCCCGAGGCTGCGCAGCGGTCGCAGGGCCGTCACGAAGGCGTCCAGCAGGCCCTGGGTGGGCGTCGTCAGGGTCACCAGCGCCGCGGCCGCCACCGCGACCACCAGGGACGCCGCGACCGTCGCCCCCTGCACCGGGCCCTTCGCCGGACCGGCCGACCAGCCGGCCAGGGCGCCGGCCGTCAGCGCGAAGGCGAGGGCCGGGCGCAGCTGGCGGGCGAGCATCCGCACCGGCACCCGGGCGACGGCGGCCAGCACCGCGACGACGACGGCCGCGCCCGCTTCCACGTACGGCGTCCGGAACCCCAGGACGACGACCATCGACGCGGCCAGCACCGCCAGCTTCACGCCCGGCCGCGCCCGGTGCACGGGCGACGTCCCGGTGACCCGGGCGCCGAACAGGTCGAGGGCCACGGTCGCCGCCCTCAGCCGATGAGGTGGCGATAGGTGGCGAGCGCCTCGGCGGGCGGCCCGTCGGCGACCAGCCGGCCCTCGTCGACGACGAGCACCCGGTCGAAGCTCTCCAGCTGCTCCAGGTGGTGGGTCACCATGACGACCTGCTGGGGGAGCGCCGCGACCAGGGCGGCCACCCGGCGGGCGTTCCGGGCGTCGAGCAGGGTGGTCGGCTCGTCGCAGACGAGGACGTCGGGCTCCGCCACCAGGACGGCGGTCAGCGCCAGCAACTGCTTCTGGCCGCCGGAGAGCAGGTGGCACGGATGGTCGGCGTGACCGGCCAGCCCGAAGCGCTCCAGCGCCTCGGCGACCCGGGCCGCCCGTTCGGCGGTGCCCAGCGCGCTGCGCCGCAGCGAGAAGCCGACGTCCTCGGCGACGGTCGGCATGACGATCTGAGCGTCAGGGTCGGTGAACACGAACCCGACCCGGCGCCGCACGGCCGCCCCGGACGACGCGGTGTCCAGCCCGTCGACGCTGACCCGGCCCGCGCTGGGCAGCACGAGGCCGTTGAGGAGGCGGGCGAGCGTCGACTTGCCGGACCCGTTCCCGCCGACCACCCCGATCCGCTGCTCCGTCAGGACGGCGTCGACGCCGCGCAGGACCTCGCGCTCGCCGTAGCGCAGGGTGACGCCGTCCAGCACGATCCGCGCCATCAGCCGACCCGCTCGAACAGCGCGGCGACACCCTGGCCGCCGCCGATCGCGCAGGCCGCGACGCCCCACCGGCACCGCGGGTCGGCCAGCAGCCGCAGGACGAGGAACGCGCCGGACGCGGCCCAGGGGTGACCCACCGCGATGGCGCCGCCGTCCGGGCAGACCCGGCCGGCGTCCGCCCCCAGCGCGTCGAGGCCCAGCTCGTCGGTGCAGGCGAGCACCTGCGCGGCGAAGGCCTCGGTGACCTCCAGCCGGTCGACGTCGGCCAGCCGGACGCCGGCGCGGCGCAGCACCGCGCGGACGGCGGGCGCCGCGGCCAGTGCCGGGAACGCCGGGTCGCCGCCGACCGCCGCCGTCGCGACGACGCGCAGGCCCGGCAGTCCGGCCGCCGCCCGGACCCGCTCGCTGACGACGGCGACCGCCGCCGCGCCGTCGTTGACGCCGCACGCGTTACCGGCCGTGACGGTCCCACCGGCTCCGAACGCCGGCCGCAGCCGGGCCAGCACCGCCGGGGTGAGCCCCGGGCGGGGCCGTTCGTCGCGCGCCACGCCGCCCACCGGCACGAGCTCGGCGTCGAAGCCGCCGGCCTCCCGCCGGGCGAGCGTCCGGGCGTGCGAGCGGGCGGCGTAAGCGTCCTGCCGCTCGCGGCCGATGCCGAGCCGGTGCGCGACGGCGTCCGCGGCCGGTCCCATGTCGGGGTCGGGCCAGCCCGCAGGGGCGAACGCCGCCCGGACGTCGGGCCCGCCCGGCGCGGTGCTCGCGCTCTCCGTGCCGCCCGCGAGGACGACGTCCGCCTCGCCCGCGGCGATCAGCGTCGCCGCCCAGCGGACCGCCTCCAGCCCGGAGCCGCACTGCCGGTCGAGCGTCGTGCCGGGCACGCCGGCGCCCAGGCCCGCGGCCAGGGCCGCCACCCGCGCGACGTCCCCGCCCGGCCCGCGGCAGTTGCCCAGGACCACCTCGTCGACCACGGGGTGACGATCGGCCACCACGAGCTTCAGGTCGTCGGCGAGGGCGGCCAGCACCGGTGCGGCCAGCTCCGCCGGCCCGAACCGCGCCAGCGCGCGCCCGGCCGTCCCGAACGGGGTCCGGCGGCCGGCCACCACGACGGGCCGGCGGTCGGTCTCGGTCATGGGCCGAGCGTACGGGCCGGTGCTCGCCGCACCTGGGCCAGGAGGGCGCTGCGGGCCACCTTGCCCGCCGCGAGCCGGGGGAGCTCCGCGCGGACGACGTACCGCACCGGCCGCGCGGCGGCGGGCAGCTCGCGGCGTGCGGCCGCGCGTAGGGTGGCCCCGAGCGCCGTCCCGCCGTCGGTCCCGCCCCCGGGCGTCTCGACAGGGTGGACGGGCCGGACGACGGCGAGGACGCGCTCGCCGAACCGGCCGTCCGGCTCGGCCAGGGCGACCACCTCGGCGACCCCGGGGACGTCGCCGAGGGCCAGCTCGACGTCCGCGAGGGTCACCGTCACCCCGCCGACCGTCGCCGTGCCGTCCCCACGCCCGCGCACCACCAGGACGCCGTCCGGCGTCAGCTCGCCCAGGTCGCCGACGCTCGCCCAGCCGGCGTCGTCGACCCGCAGCGGGCCCGGCACGCCACCGGGGCCGCCCGGGCCGTCCGGACCGCCGAGGTACCCGCGGGCCAGGTAGGGGGAGCGCGCCCAGATCTCGCCGTCGCGCACGGCGAGCTCGACGCCGGGGAAGGCTCGCAGCCCGCCGCCGGTCGGGTCGCCTCGGGTCGGGTCGCCTCCGGGCGGCCCGTCGGCCGCCACGAAGGACAGCTCCGCCGCCCCGTAGTACCGGGCCGGAGCGACACCCGCCGCCCGCGCCCGCTGCAGCAGACCCGGCGTCGTCGCGGCACCGGCGACCACGGCGCGCCGCAGGTGGGGGAGCAGCCCGGTCTCGCGCGCCGCCACCACGTCCCGCAGGACCGCAGGCACGCACTGCACGCTGTGGACGCCGGCCCCGGAGGCCAGCGCTCGGCCCCCGTGCCACGGCCCCGGCGCCACGACCGGCCGCCCGGTCGCGAGCGCGTGCCAGAGGGCGAAGAGCGTCAGGGTGGCGGACGGCGCGCCCGGCGCCCACACCACGGTCCCTGGGCCCGCCGTCGACCCCAGCACGGTGTCGAAGCCGTCGAGGCTGAGCTGCCACGAGCGCGCGGTCCGCACCACGGCGCGGGGACGGCCGCTGCTGCCGGACGTGACGACGACGAGCAGCGGCTCGCGCTCGCCCGGGGCCGCCCGCGGGCCGGTCAGGAGGCCGGCCGCCGCCAGGACGTCGTCCCCGGTCCCGCCCGGCCCTACCACCGGCACCTGCCCGGCGGCCTGCGCGGCGAGCAGGCGGCAGACGGCTTCGACCGGGTCGTCCCCGGGGACCGCCACGGCCCCGTCGGTCGCGGACGCGTCGGCGGCCCGCCCGGCCCGCGCCCGGTCGAGCAGCTGTCCGACGGTGAGCCAGGCGACGCCGTCCGCGCTGATGGCCCGCTCGCGGCGGGGCCGGGCGTCGAGCGCGTCGAGCAGGGCCGGACCGTCGTCCGCGCGGGGCAGAGGTGTCACCGTCATCGGGCGCACCCGCCCGGCCCCGCGGACCGGCACGGCGACCACGGCAGGGGTGTCAGGAGGGCACGGACACCTTGGCACGGCGCTCGCGTGCCGGGACGATCTGCGGGTACCCGCGGAGCACCCCCGCCGTCACGACCGACGCGACGGCGACCTTGACGGCGTCGCCGGGCAGGTAGACCGCGGACAGCGCGGTCGCGTGGACGACGCTCATCCTCCCGATGAGCGCCATCGCGGGGATGCCGAACAGGTACACGATGCCCATGCCGCCGACCGCGTTGGCCAGCACGAGCCAACCGGTGGTCAGCCGCGCCGGCCGGCGCTCGACGAGGTAGCCGATGACCCAGGCCCCGACGATCCAGCCGACGAGGAAGCCGGCGCTGCGGCTCGTCAGGGCGGCCAGGCCACCGCGGCCCCCGGACAGCAGCGGGAGACCGGCGGCGACCAGCACGAGGAACGTCACGACGGCGAGGGCACCGCGCCGGGCCCCCAGCACCGACCCGGCGAGCATCACGCCGAGGGTCTGTGCCGTGATGGGCGAGATGCCCGGGATCGGCTGGAACGCCGGGACGAGCCCCAGCGCGGCGATGAGCGCGGCGAAGACGGCGATCAACGCCAGGTCGCGAGCGGGCATGCGGGACCTGGTGGTGGTGGACACGGCGTGAGCTTAACGGGGCGCAGGCCGCCGCCCTCGGGACTCTCGTCACGCTGCGTCCGGGAAACCCGGTGGCCCGCGGCGTGGTCAGCCGAACGTGTTGCACCGGTCGATGTCGCCGGAGTTGGCCCCGGTGAGGAACCACTGCTCCCGCTGGGCCGACGACCCGTGCGTCCAGGACTCCGGGTTGACCCGGCCCTGGACGGTCTTCTGGATCCGGTCGTCCCCGACGGCCTGCGCGGCCCGGACCGCCTCGGCGATGTTGTCCTTGGTGAGGTTGATGCCGTTCGTCGACGCCTTGTCCGCCAGGGTCGACCAGACGCCGGCGTAGCAGTCCGCCTGCAGTTCGAGCGCGATCGAGTACTTGTTGGCCTGGCCGGGGTTGCGCTGCTGGGCCGACCGCACCTTCGGCTCGGTGCCGAGCAGGGTCTGCAGGTGGTGCCCGTACTCGTGGGCGGCGATGTAGGCCTGCGCGAACTGCCCCTGCGCGCCGAAACGGTTCTGCAGCTCGTCCAGGAAGCCCAGCTCGAAGTAGATCTCCTGGTCGGGCGGGCAGTAGAACGGCCCGACGTCGGCCGATGCGGGCCCGCAGCCGGTGCTCGTCCGGTCGGTGAAGAACGACAGCCGCGGGGTGTTGAAGTCCAGGCCGCGCCGCGCGAACTCGTCGCGCCAGGTGGTGTTCGCGACGTTGAACACCTTGATCAACCGGCAGTCGGTGTACTTCATCAGGGCGCCGGACTCGTTGCAGCGCTTCTTCAGGTCGGCGGTGCTCTCGCCGGTGGCCCCGGCGCCGCCCTGGACCCCGCTCTGCGGGTCGCCGCCGGGCAGCTGGCCGCCGCTGCTCGAGCTGCCTCCGCCGCCGAGCAGCGTGACGAGGAGGTAGATCACCAGGCCGACGACGCCCATCCCGCCGCCGATCGCGACCCCGCCGCCGCCCAGGCCCATCCCACCGCCGCCGCCGCGACGGTCGTCCACGCCGCTGACGTCGACGCTGTTGTCGTCGAACTCGATGGGCACAGCCGCCTCCTCCTGCCGGGGCGGGACGCCGACCGCGTCCGGTCGACCCGCGCCCCGAACGGTACCGCCCGGCACCGGCGGGTGCGCACCTGACCTGGCACCCCCCGTACCATGGGAGCTGACCCCTGTGCCGAACGCGATCTGGAGCCAACCCACGCATGATCGTCGCCCACGACGTCGAGCTGAGGGCCGGCGCCCGGATCCTCGTCGAGCACGCCACGTTCCGGGTCGCTCCTGGCGACCGGGTCGGCCTGGTCGGCCGGAACGGCGCCGGCAAGACCACGCTGACCCGGGTCCTGGCCGGCGAGGCGCAGCCCGTCGCCGGCACCGTGACCCGCAGCGGGGACGTCGGCTACCTCCCGCAGGACCCGCGCACCGGTGACCTCGACATGCTGGCCCGCGACCGGGTGCTGTCGGCCCGCGGGCTCGACACGATCCTGCGCCGCCTCCGCGACACCGAGGGGGCGATGGCCAGCGCGGACGACGCGCGCCGCGACGCCGCGATGGAGCGCTACGGGCGGCTGGACGCGGAGTTCAACGCCCGCGGCGGCTACACGGCCGAGAGCGAGGCCGCCACGATCTGCTCCAGCCTCGGCCTGCCCGAGCGCGTCCTCGGCCAGGAGCTGGGCACCCTGTCGGGCGGTCAGCGCCGCCGGGTGGAGCTGGCCCGGATCCTTTTCTCCGGCGCCCAGACGCTCCTGCTGGACGAGCCCACGAACCACCTGGACGCCGACTCCGTCGGCTGGCTGCGCGACTTCCTGCGGGCGTGGAACGGCGGCCTCGTCGTCATCAGCCACGACGTGACGCTGCTCGACGCGACGGTGAACAAGGTGTTCCTGCTGGACGCCAACCGCGCCGTCCTGGACATCTACAACGTCGGCTGGAAGTCCTACCTGGAGCAGCGCGAGCTCGACGAGCGCCGTCGCAAGCGGGAGCGGGCCAACGCGGAGAAGAAGGCCTCCGCGCTGATGGCGCAGGCCGACAAGATGCGCGCCAAGGCCACCAAGGCCACCGCGGCGCAGAACATGGCCCGGCGGGCGGAGCGGCTGCTGTCCGGGCTGGAGGGCCCGCGCCAGCACGACCGGGTCGCCAAGCTGCGCTTCCCCGACCCGGCACCCTGCGGGCGGACCCCGCTGACGGCCGGCGGGCTGTCGAAGTCCTACGGCAGCCAGGAGATCTTCACCGACGTCGACCTCGCGATCGACCGGGGGAGCCGCGTCGTCGTCCTCGGCCTCAACGGCGCCGGCAAGACGACGCTGCTGCGGATGCTCGCGGGCCTGGAGCAGCCCGACACCGGGGAGGTGCGGGCCGGTCACGGGCTGCGGCTGGGGTACTACGCCCAGGAGCACGAGACCCTGGACGTCGACCGCACCGTGCTGGAGAACCTGCGCAGCGCCGCCCCGGACCTGACGGACACCCAGGTGCGCAGCGTGCTGGGCTCGTTCCTCTTCTCCGGCGACGACGTCGACAAGCCGGCACGGGTCCTGTCCGGTGGCGAGAAGACCCGGCTGGCCCTGGCCACCCTGGTGTCGTCCGCGGCCAACGTGCTCCTGCTCGACGAGCCGACCAACAACCTCGACCCCGCGAGCCGGGCCGAGGTGCTGGACGCGCTGCGCCGGTACGCCGGTGCCGTCGTCCTCGTCACGCACGACGAGGGCGCCGTGGAGGCCCTGTCGCCTGAACGGGTGGTGCTCCTGCCCGACGGGGAGGAAGATCTGTGGAACCGGGACTACCTGGAGCTGGTCGCCCTCGCGTGAGCGGCTCCCCGGACTCGGCGAGCTGATCGTCACCCGTCCGGTGGTCACCGTCAGCCGTCCGGCGGTTCCGCCTACTCCTCCGTTCGAGTGTCAGCGGGACCCGAGGACGACGAACATCGACAAGGCAGGTAACTTACGGCGTGCCGATCATCAGTTGGGCTCTGCGCGCCACATAGTGTGCTCTGGGCACGTACTGGTCTGGGCGAGCCTCCGGCGTGGCTAGGTGTCACGGCGGGTGGCGTCGTCCAGACTCGAGAGGCAGCATGGTCATGTCCAGAGGTCATGACCGCGGTCGGGCCGACATCGCCGAGGAGGATCAGTGGCCGACACCGTCAAGAAGGGCGCTCGTATTACGGGTGCCGATCGGAGCAAGCTGGCAGGCGAGCTCACCAAGAAGTACACCAGCGGGGCCAGCATCCGGGCTCTCGCCGAGGAGACGGGCCGTTCCTACGGCTTCATTCACCGCATCCTCACCGAGAACGACGTCACGCTGCGTAGCCGCGGCGGGGCGACCCGGGGCAAGGCCAAGCGCTGAGCAGTGCGTCCGTGGTGTCCGGTCCGGCCCCGGGCACCCACGCGGCGCACTGACCCTCCTGCGCGCACCACCGCACCTCGCAGGTGCACCCGGAACACCCTGATCCAGTAGCGGTACCGTGGCCGTCAGCCTGCTGCCGACGGGAGGGCCCGATGCCGGATCGACCATCACCCTCGACGTCCGCCGTCCCGTCCGACGGCGGGCCCGAGCCGGGTGGTCCGGTGCTCCATGAGCCGGTCGAACCAGCTGAACAGCTCGAACCAGCCGAACTTCCCGCACCGCTGGCCGCGCTGCTGACGTCGGCGCAGGTGCTCCTGGAACGGCGCGGCCGCAGGGCCGACGTCGTCCTCGCCGCGCCCGAGCGGCGCAACGCGCAGACCCCGCTGACCTGGCGGGCCCTGGCGGCCGCCGGCGAGTGGCTTGCCGATCGGGCCGACGTCGTCGTGCTGCGGTCGCAGGGTCCGACGTTCTCCGCCGGCCTCGACCGGCGTGCCTTCACCACCGCCGGCATCCCCGGCGAGTTCTCGCTCCGCGAGCTCGCAGCCCTGGACGACGCCGCCCTCGACGCCCGGATCGCCGGGTTCCAGGAGGGCTTCGGCGTCTGGGCCGACGCGCCCTTCGTCAGCGTCGCCGCCGTCCAGGGCCAGGCCGTGGGCGCCGGCTTCCAGCTGGCCCTCGCCGCCGATCTGCGGCTCGCCGCGGACGACGCCCGCTTCTGCATGCGCGAGCCCGCGCTGGGTCTGGTGCCCGACCTGACCGGCACCCGACCGCTCGTCGCGGCCGTCGGGTACGCCCGGGCCGTGGAGATCTGCGTCACAGCGCGCTGGGTGGAGGCTGCCGAGGCGGAGCGGCTGGGCCTCGTGCAGTCCGTTGTCCCGGCCGGCGCGCTGGCCGCCGCGACGGACGCCCTGGTGGACGCCGTCCTGGCGAACGTGCCGCAGGCGGTGCGGGCGACCCGGCAGGTGCTGCGCGGCGCGGACCGGCGGACGCCGGACGGGCAGCGCGCCGTCGAGCGGGCCGCCCAGGTGCCGCTGCTGCGCGCGCTC
>Ga0302322_100001702_pt1 | contig 18219 bp, 23 predicted proteins | sample Fen_T0_2_FD_203757 | JGI IMG/M metagenome (GOLD analysis project Ga0302322, IMG submission 203757) | Peat permafrost microbial communities from Stordalen Mire near Abisko, Sweden - Fen_T0_2 | ecosystem: Environmental > Terrestrial > Soil > Wetlands > Permafrost | place: Sweden: Abisko... | reverse complement strand
TCAGGCGTTCTGCTGGATCAGTCTGATCGAGTGTGGCTGTAGAGGAGCGCAGGACACGCATCTGCGAAAACTCCGGCGCCCAACGCGTAATCGGATCGTTCAACTCGAACCGACCTTCATCAAATAACATCAGCACCACTGTAGATGTAATCGGTTTTGTCATTGAAGCGATGCGGAATAATGTATTCCTCTCGATGGGCAGTTTGAGTTCTATATCCCTCCAGCCTACCTCCGCGGACTGTATTACCTTGCCGTCTTGCCAAACCAGCGCTGCTGCGCCAGCAAGACTGCCAGCATTGACAATTTTACTGATCGGAGCCGTGATTAGTTCTTCTCCCATAAACTCTCTCCTTGCTTTTGTTGTGCGCATTCTTTTGTCTAACGGTTTGTGTTAGCCCGCTTTTTTCGATGCCAACTCATTAGTTATCAAGCATTTATCGCGGTAGATCCTACTTTCCTAATCCACCATGGATTTCGATTATGTTGGGGTATAGGAATTTGAAACATATCGGCGAATATCTACTCCAGTGTAAAAGAACACAGACTTGCTATCCCTTCGCCTACGAATACAAAATATAACGCCGTTTTCCCATCAGGAATTTTGATGTCCGCTGTATACTCTTTCCAGACATTCGTAAAAACAACAGGTATTGTTCCCAAAACGTCTCCGTTCCACGACGTTTTTACTTGAAAGTTGCCTTTGCAATATCCACGCACTTTTATTTTTACCCTTCGCACTCCCTGACATTCAAAATACTTAAAGCCTGCAACGGCAGAATTCATCATATTCGCTATGTAGCCAGTTTCTTCATCGCCATCTTTCCCGTCTTGCGTTATCTTTGGATAGCGATTATCCATCCATGCGCTTTGCGATGTGTAGAACGCCTCATCCTTACAGAAAAGGTTGCATGCCAAATAAGCAGGATACTCGCCACGGCCGATCAGTGGCCCGCCATTGGGTCCGCAAGATGTCATCTCCACTTGATGAATCAAACCATTTTCCTGAACTTGCAAATGCTCAATGCAACCTTGTCTGCTGTAGCTCGTTCCATTGGTATGGCGATGATAAAAAATGTACCATTCTCCATTGATCTCCACAATACTGCCATGGTTATTCCCTCCGTAATACATCGGTTTTTCCGCCGGTTTGTAGGAATCTATATTGAGATCATTGTTACTCACTAGCACTCCCTGATATTTAAAATCTTTTGCAGGGTGTTTGCTGGTCGCATAGCACAACTCGTACATCACGATGGACGAATAGACAAAATAATATGTGTCCCCTCTCTTACGAATGGATGATGCCTCGAAAAACTCATGACCCTCAAAACCGGAGCCTTTGCTGTAAGGTTGACTTGGCGCAATGAACACTGGATCTTCGATGATAGTTAACATATCCGGGCCAAGCACTGTTGTCATCGCGCCGCCCCTAGTCGTGTCTCCAGGTAGGCAAAACCCTGTATATAAATAAGTTTTATTGCCTTCAGTGAGAACACCTGGATCGAACTGCGGCTGATCGCCTGGACGTTTGCCAAGCTGTGTTCCGTCCGCGTAGTGTACGTAGCCCAGAAAGTTGTATTTTCCGGCGGGTGTATTGCATACCGCCACTGAGACTATGGATACCTTATCGAGAACATAATACAAATAGAACCGTCCATCTGGTCCAACCGTAACATCCGGGGCATATAGACACATGCTTCCATCAGGGTTCAGGGGATCATCGGTCTTTTTATAGATCACTCCTTCATATCGCCAATTCCCAAGATCGTTGACCGGAGCCGACCAGCATACATAATCGTTCAAACAAAATACATGACCATTAAAACAATCATGTGATCCATATACATAAACTCTGTCGTTGAAAACATATGGTTCCCCGTCTGGAATGTATTCCCATGATGGAAGATATGGATTGAACCCTTGCTTTTTCATGCTTATTGAGAAACTCCTTCTGCGCTATTGCTCACAGAGTAATGCAGGATGTTGCAATCAAGATCTGTGTGTATTCCGGCATACCCGTCGATGACATCGCGTAGTTCACCATGTATTTGAAGTCCGGAAACTGGTCCACTAGGATGGTTGTGTTGATTTTCTTCGATACTGGATCCAGGTTGGCGGATAATAACCAACGCTGCCAGCACTGCAAATGTCAGCGGGAACAGACTAAACAGTACCAAGTTTAATTTCTGAATCAGGGTAACTTGATCTGTGGAATGAAGTAAGCCATCGCCAATTCCCCACAAAGTAGCCAGGACAACAAGAGTACAAAAGCCCCAACCAAGCCATTTCGCAACAGAAGGATTGATTTTGATATTCCAGTTTTTAGTTAACTCATTGGGCGATTTGGTTTTTTCGTCAGACACTGCCAATCTCTCCAAGTTAATTCTAAAGCTAAAAACGCTGATTGCTAAGCAGCGATCGGTTGCAAAATAAAGTAATGCGTTTCATTCGTTGAATGACCCCTATCCGTATCTTACTTAAACAATATTATTAAGTGGATTATATGCCCACAGAAAACATATGACAATGATGAGTAATAAAAAACTCCCACCGAATTTTCGAGTTCAGTGGGAGTTCGAAAAATTTAATGTTTGCATTTACTGCAAGCGTGGACTCTGCTTGGAAGCAGAAAAAACTTGAAGCCAGAAAATGCGACAGAATCCTAGAGCCCAACGGCACGGTTTGTTGGGTAGAAGCAGTGATTCGGATGAGATGATTAACAATCGAATACGAACCAGCAGATTTCGTTGCGCAACTTCTGATCGTCAAGCACGAGATCATGGATTTCGATCGGAAGTTGTGCGCGTTGCCATGCGCATTCAAGGCGACCAGCTGCTTCTGCCTGATCGTCAAGTACCGCCTCGCGTGCGGCTTTGATCGCATAGGCTGCTGCACCCAATTCATGCGCTGCCACATGAGCGACTACCGCCGCTTGACCAGCAGCATATGCGGCATGGCGCTCCGCTCCGCTCAGATCCCTGGCTGCCGCCATCGCATGACCACCCGCCGCTCTAGACTGGGACATCGTAATCTCACCTTGTATCCAGGCGCGCACCGATTCGATGGCTCGACGCGGACGCTCGTCATTGGGTTGCATTTCTTCAAATAGGTGCAGCACATGCTGTGCGCAATCGGCTGCCCATATCGCAAGCAGGTGATGATCGGTATCTTGAAGTGTACCGCCGCGACGCACAGTGACGAATCTGGGATCACGCTTCTTTGGTAATATCATTTGACCACTGGAAATTTTTGCGTTTTACACTCTTGGGATCGTAATCCCATGCTGACATCCTAAAATCGGTAGACCATCGTACGGTTCAACCTGCGCAAGGTAGAGTTGAATTCCTGCGCGCGCATGATGGCTCGCCACCACAATGGGAATCGGGAAAACCCGACCTGTTCGCTTGGTCTGAACTCTCTGATCAACTCAAGTTTCGGCTCAAGCTGTTTGATGTCTTGAGGGTTATCAAGTGCCCACTTATAGGTTGCACCTGTATCTCCGACGTTTGTGCCTACTTGTTTGAGTATCACGGGATGAACTACATCGAAGATCATCTGTCCGCTCGGGAAGTGAGCGACCACGGTATTGAGCAGCGCTTTTACATCCGCTTCACTGAGGTACATCAGTGCTCCCTCGGCGATAAGCAACGCGGGTTGACCTTGTGGAACCTTGTCCAACCAGCGCAAATCGTTCAGCGGTGCACCGATCAGGTGATACTGACCCGTAGACGCAGTCTCTCGTTCGGGCAACAGTTTGCGGCGGAGGTCGATCACATCGGGATAATCAACATCGAACCATTGGACACTGGCAGGCGGATCAATTCGGAAAACGCGGCTGTCCATGCCGCAGCCCGCGTGGAGCACGATCGCATCTGGGTGCTCAGCAAGATAGCGGTTCGTGAGCATATCAAAGGTTGCGCCGCGCGTGGCAATAATGGTAGGTCCAATATCTTTCCACAGGCTCCACGAAGCCACTCCCGTTAATTGTTTGCTCATGTCATAGTCGATGTGCCGCATGGCTTCTTCAGCCCAGGGATCATGCAAGATCGGATTCTTCCACGCGCTCTGAATCGCTCGACCGCTCAAAGTCATGAGCATCGTTTCTTTTTCTTTGGTGAACTGGATCTTATCTGTTGTCATTGATCGCTCCGTAACTTATTATCTGCTTCGTGACATTTTCCTGTTTGATTTCGCGGAGAAAAAATATGCAATCCAACAGCTGGCGTTCCCGGATGCATGCCACTGGGGCAGGCGTGGACTCTGCTTGGGAGCAGAAAAAACTCGAGCCTGAAAACTCTCGCGAATCTTCGAAGCAAGCAGGAGTACCTACTTATAACTATAGAGTTTCGCTGACGATCGCAGATGTTTGGAGGTTGTGCTCCGGTTGCAACCTCAAATTTCATTGAAATGCAGTCCCGGCGAATTTTATAGCCTAGTTCATTCAATTGATTCTCGTACTCATATATCCACCCTCCTGTTTCGCCCGTGTCCATAACGATAGTTTTTGTTCCAATGTATTGCGAGTATTGAGCTGAGTATTCGTCCCTACAGGATGTACTGTCCGATGCATCAGAAATCCAAGAATTTAATTTATCTAGTGCTTCTTTTGCTGTTAAGGGAAGTTGATCTTATCTGACAATTGTATAGGGTACTATTTCAGCCTTTTGCGTTTCAATGCTTGCCTGTTTACTTACCGACTGCTTAGAGGGGTTTTTGAAGATAGATACTACACAACAACCTATGAGTAAAGTGACCGTTAGCAGAATGGTAATTTTCTTTCGTATGGATGTATCCTGATTTGTCGTTGCCAATTTCTTTACCCATTAAGAGATAGGTGACAGTCACTTTTAAAGTGACTGTCACCTTAAGTTAGATTCCCATACAACTTCCGATGCACCACACTCAGCGCGCGGACTTGATCCGCAGCATGGTACGACGACCGCACCAGCGGATTCGACTCCACCCATTTGAAGCCGATCTCTTTGCCATAGTCGCGCAGTTCGGCAAAGTCTTCCATCGTGTAATACTTGTCCATGGGCATGTGCTTTTTGCTCGGTTGCAGATATTGACCGATGGTCAGAATGTCCACGCCCCATGCACGTTGGTCACGCATCACGGCTTTGACCTCGTCCATGGTTTCGCCAAGTCCAAGCATAATGCCCGATTTGGTCAGCACGTCAGGGTCAAGTTTTTTGGCATTTGAAAGAGTCGCTGCTGCCCACTCATAGTTATCTTGTGGTTGAACAGTTTTAAATAATCGTGGCACCGTCTCCACGTTGTGATTTAAAATTTCAGGGCGCGCTTCCATGACGATCTTCAACGCTTCAAGCGAACCTTTGAAATCGGGGATCAACACTTCGATCGAACACCCCGGTAATACTTCACGAATGCGGCGTATCACCATTGCAAAGATCGGCGCACCGCCATCGCGGCGTTCATCGCGGTTTACCGAGGTGATAACCGCATGTTTCAATTTCATCGATTTCACAGCTTGCGCCACGCGCTCCGCTTCGCCCCAATCCATCAACGTGGGCTTGCCGTGTTTGATATCGCAAAAGGCGCAGGTGCGCGTGCAAACATCACCGAGCATCAAGAACGTCGCGGTGCCGCTGCCCCAGCATTCGCCAAGGTTCGGGCACATCGCTTCTTCGCAGACGGTGTGCAACTCTTTCGAGCGCATCAAGTTTAAAACTTGTTCGTAAGTTTCGCCCGAAGGCGCACGCACCTTGATCCACTCGGGGCGGCGCAAGGGGCGTTGATCTGTTTCAGGGGAGACGCGGTCTCTCGTAGGTGTAGCAGGCATAAGTTAAGTTTGAATCGCTTTCATCCAATTATTTTATTTTTTTGACTTTCAATCGTAAACCTTCAACATGGACGACTTCCACTCTATCGCCCTTACTGATCTTTTCAGAGTCGTTGACTGGCTCCGCACTCCAAAGCTCTGACTCTACCTGCACTTGACCGCTCGCCTCATCCCACATTTTAGCTGTTCCAGTTTTCCCGATAAATGCTCCTACGCCTGTAGTGACCGGGCTGTGGATCGTGCGCAACGCGAACAGCAAAACGCCAAAGAACATCAAGCCAATGAAGACACTGACGCCCACCACCAATGGCACCGACACGCGTTGAAATTGCGGTGTGCCCGGTGAATTAAATAATACCAGCGCACCCACAATAAACGAGGCAACACCCGCCGCTGTGAGCGCGCCATGCGTGGGCGCTTTGATATCGAGAATAAATAATACAAACGCAGTCACGAGAAAGATGAGTCCAAACCAATTGATCGGCAACACGCCCATGCCATAAATTGCCAGCGAGAGGCAGACCACACCGATGAAACCAGCCACCCAGCCGCCGGGATGCGAGATTTCAATGATGATGGATTGCACGCCGATCGCCAGTAAAAGAAAAGCGATGTTCGAGTCGGTGAGCATCAAGAGGAAGCGTTCAATGAAACTCATATCGAGTGGTTCGGTTTGGGCATTGGCTGTATGAAGTGTGCGTGTTCCCGTGCTCAATTGAATCGTAAAACCATTGAGCTTATTCAATAAATCTTTGAGGTCGTTGGCAGGGAAATCTACAAGTTTTGCATCGAGGACTTTGGTTGAATCAGCAGATTTGCCATCTGTGATCATGGCTTCAGCAAGTTGAAGCGCTGCCTTACCGCGCGGCGCTACAAATGGATGGATCGTATCTTTCAATATATTCATCTGCTTGGTTCTTAAATCGGAATTAAGATTTTGTCCCGAACTGTTAATGGGAATGGCTGCACCAATTGTCGTTTCGGGCGCCATGGCTGAAGCCTGCCCAGCCATCGTGATCAATGCGCCAGCGCTTGCCGCCCAGGCTCCGCGTGGTGCTATATAAATTACAACGGGAACTTTGCTGGAGCGGATGGCTGTGACAATTTCGAGCATGGATTGAATGTCGCCACCGGGTGTATTCAGTTGAATGATGAGCACTTCGGCTTGTCGTTGTGCAGCAGTTTCGATCCCGCGTTTAAAATATTCCAGCATCGCAGGTTCAATGGGACCGTTGGCGGTCATGACCAATGCGAGTGGCTTATCAGCTTGGGCAAACACTTGCGAAAATAGTGTGAAGCAGATTAAAACCAGCAATAGAACGCGAAGATGTTTCATGCGATGATTATATCGCTTAAGCAAAGACGGCTTATACAGCCGTTCTTTTCATCTTGTGGGCTTGGGTGGCGTTTTAACCACGGAGACACAGAATTTCTCCGTGCTTCAGTGTCTCCGTGGTTAATGTTTTTTTCTAGTCTATTCTTTAGAATAGACCTTCGAGATATTGTTTTGTGCGTTTGTGTTGGGGGTTGTTGAAAACTTCCTTTGCCGGACCCGATTCGACCACTTCACCCATGTACATATAGATTACATAATCTGCCAAACGTTTTGCCTGACGTAGGGTGTGAGTCACAATTACCGTAGTGTATTGCTGTTTCAATTCAATGAGGCGGCTTTCGATATTCTGGGAAGAGATCGGGTCAAGTGCGGATGTAGGTTCGTCGCCGAGAATGATCTCGGGTTCGACAGCCAATCCGCGGGCGAGGCAGAGACGTTGTTGTTGACCGATCGAGAGGCTGGTGGCTGGATCGTGCAAACGTTTCTGAACTTCTTCCCATAAACCGGCGATTTCTAAATAATGTTTGACCGCTTCTTTATATTCTCTGCGATCTTTCTTCATTCTATGAATATTCATGCCATACACAACATTTTCATAAATGGACATCGGCAAAGGCGAAGGGCGTTGCGCCAATAAGCCAACCACTTTGCGGACTTCGGTGACATCCACATCTTTGTCATAAATATTTTGACCATCCACCAGCACTTCGCCAGTGAGAGTTGTGTTTTCGGTGAGTTCGAAGAAACGATTAAAGGTTTTGAGTAAGGTGGTCTTGCCGCAGCCTGATGGCCCCATGATGACCGTGATCTGATTCTTGGGAATCTCGATGTTGATGTTTTTCAGGGCTTGTTGCTTGCCGTAATAGGCAACTAGATTTTTTACTTGAATATGAGCATCCATGATTTCGCTCCGTTATTTGATCGTATATTTATTCAGCCGCGCGGAAATCCAGCGTGAGCCGAGACTGACTGCCAGCACGATGATGGTTAATATCAATGCAGCGGCATAGCCGCGACGTTGCACTTCGGGATATGGCGAGCCAAGTTGAAAGAATACTGCGAGAGGTAATGACGCAGTGGGTCGCATCAGGGAAGTGACGATTCGATCGGTGTAACCAGCGGTGAATAAGACAGAAGCCGCATCGCCAATGCCGCGTCCGAAGCCAAGCAGGATCGCTGTGGTAATACCCGGCAGCATCTGACGAATGACCACACGCAACGCCACTTCAAGTTTGGTGGAGCCTAAAGCTAGGGCAGCATGTTCCAAGTCCACGGGCATGCGGCGGATGACTTCATCCATGGCGCGGGTCATAATGGGGAGTTCGATCAGTGCCAGAATAATGATGCCTGCTAATAATGAAGCCCGCAGACCGAAAGCGATCATTAATGTGAAACCGAACGCGCCATATACAATGGATGGGATGCCCCATAGCACATCTAATGAGAGGCGCACATAATGACCCCATTGTGAATCGCCTAAATATGTTTTAAGGTATAAGGCGATCGGTATACTGAAGATCATCGCCAGTGCAGTGCCGCCTGTGGCGAGATAGAGTGAGCCAATGATGGCATTCAAGATGCCACCCTCTTTGCCCATGTAATATCCGCCCTTGGGGATTTGTGTGATCATGCTCCAACTTAAGGCTGGCAAACCGCGCACAACAACGATCCATAAAATTAAACCAAGCGCGCCAGCCACGAACACCAGCGAAACTCGCATGATGAACTTCATGAAGGCTTCCACGAGGTGCCTTCTTTGCCAGGGTTGTTTCAAGAATTTCATTTGAGCCTCAACATGCGTTGGATCACTACAATGGAAAGGATATTAAAGATCAGGATCACAATCAATAAAATCAGCGCTGCGCTTAATAGGGCTGAGTCATACAAGGGAATGGACATCATGTCGCCGTAGTTGTTGGCAATGAGTGCGGGCAGCGGATAGGCTGGGTCGAAGATCGAGGTCGGGGTCTGCGCGACATTGCCGACCACCATCAACACTGCAATCGTTTCACCCAATGCGCGCGATGCACCAAGCACGACCGCGGCGACAATCCCTGGCGCTACTTGTGGCAGGATAATGCTGCGAATGGTCTGCCATTTTGTTGCGCCAATTGCCAGAGCTGCGTGTCGCAAGTCATTGGGAACGGTGGCGAAGATTTCATACATGACCGAAATGATCAAGGGTGCGATCATCACGGCCAGCACAATGCCAGCTGCGAGGATTCCAAAACCTGTCGGTTGGTTGACCCGGAATATCGAAACCGAATCAAGCCAACGTTCAGAAAGAGGCGCGAGCACTTTATCCACAAATGGAACAATGGCTACCAATCCCCAAACGCCATAGACAACGGGTGGGATCGCGGCAAGCAGATCAAGGATGGGTTTGGCAGCAGAACGCGTTCTGGCATGAGCATATTCTGCAAGATAGATCGAGATCAATATGCAAGCCGGTGTTGCCAAAAGAACGCCAACAGCCGTTACCCAAAATGTGGCGATAATATATGGATAGAACCCGAACAAACCCTTGTCGGGTCTCCATATATTTCCAAATAATAAATCTTTGAGTGGGTAAGCTTGCAAGATCGGCCAGGAGCGTATGACCAATGCGATCGTGACAACAGCGATCAGGAAAACCGGCAGCAACATGATCGTAAAAAAACTACGCCTGGCGATTCCATCTATGCGGGCACGAGGGGGAATGACAGAAGGCCGGCTGAACCGACCTTCTGTATTCTGTATGGCTTGGGGTGTTTTAGTTTGGCTTGATTGACTCATTTAAGTTTATTAAGTGATTCAGTCTGTTGGTCAGGTGTCAGTGGGACGTAGCCAGCTGCATCAAGATACTTTTGTCCATCCGTCAGGATCCATGTAATGAAAGCCAGTTTCAAGCCATCGGGCTTGCCCAAGGTTGCCAGGTTTTCAAAACGCGAGGGTGGTGATGGATATTTTCCAGACGATACCGCTGCGACTGCGTCTGTCTTGGATTGATAATATTCGTCAGCGCCATCCACAGCACCGTTTCCATTTGCATCAATTGGTGGGATAAGTCCGCCAGGCACAAGTTTACCATTACTGACATCGAAGACACTATTTAAATTACTGAAGCCGATGCCTAGCGGATCTTTGATGACTGTATCGACGAGCGCCGGTTCACCATTGACGCCGATGGCTGTTGTTAGAATATCAGCCTGTACTTTGCCGCCAGCGAATTGCGCCCAGATGTCGGCAGCGCCGGCAGAATCAGAACGGGTATACACATGGATTTCATCTTTGATCTCAGGTTTGCCAACCGCTTCGCCCCAAGTCTTGATCTCACCGGTGATAAAGATCTTGTTAAAGGTTTCCTTGGTGATACCCTTGGCGATCAAATCTGCTGCCACTGGATTGCTGGCGCTGACCAATGGGAAGACGGCATCTTTTGTGACGGCGACCCAGAAGATACCCTTTGCGGTTTCTTCGTCCTTGATCTTGCGAGAGATCATTCCGATATCGACAGCTTTCGAGATAGTATCGGTCATTCCTTTGCCTGCGCCGCCGCCTTGCACATCGAATTGCACATCCGGATGAATCTTCTGAAACTCTTCAGCCCATACAGTCATCATGGGGTAGAGGGCGAACGCACCGGATACCGAAATGGTTCCGCTAAGTGGAACATCAGTAGGCGCAGAAACAGGGGCAGGGGCGGCTGAACCACAAGCAGTGAGCAATATGGATACAGCTACAAGTACGGACAACATAGTTAATAAGGTTTGTTTTCTCATTTGATATCTCCTATTTTGGTGTGTATTATAAAGTCTATAGTACTAGTATACTTTCAAGGCAAATAAAAATGCGTCCCCCCACGCAGATTATTTTCTTTATTTGCCGAGCTTTTTGCGAACTGCGTTCTGGCGTTTGGTCACATCAGCCAGGCTGGTGTTATCCAAAATATCGGCGATGGCATTTCGTACATCGCCCATCGCGAGGCGCAGACCGCAAGTCTCTTCATCTGGGCAGCCACATGGCTCATACGCCATTTGACTCACGCATTTGATCGGAGCTACCGGACCGTCCAACACACGGAAGATTTGACCGAGGGTGATCTCTTTGGCTGACCTGGCCAGGTAATACCCGCCGCCAACGCCCATCTTGCTATGCAGCATGCCTGCGTTCTTGAGCGTAAGTAATATCTGCTCAAGGAACTTGGAAGAGATCTGCTCGCGTTGCGAGATCTCCTTGATCTGCAGCATTTGCGGGGCAGTGCCTTTTTCAGCGGGTTCTGCCAATGCGATCATTGCTCGTAGTCCGTATTCGCCGCGTTTGGAAAGTCTCATTTATCTATAACTCCTAGCGTTCCAATAGACTTTATTGCCTATAATCATAATTCAGCGGTTGAATTATGTCAAGTGGATTCGAATTGATGCCCTTTCGCACCAACTATCGCAACTATTGGATAACAAACAGGACGGGCGTTATGCCTGTCCTGTTTGTTATGGGTCGAACGATGTCTTCGTTATTCCGTCAGCAATGGCGTGACATATTTCTCAAGCATGGCTTTATTGATCTCACCGGTCCACGCATAGCGGACTGTGCCTGAGCGGTCGATCACATATGAATTAGGCAAGTTTCCGTTATCAAACGCTTTTAGCGCTGCACCATTCGGGTCAAGCCAGACTTGGAATTTCAAGTTTCGGCTTTGAGCGAACTGCGAAACATCACCTAAAGGATCGCCCGCTTCGATGGCAACGATCATAAATCCCTCAGTGTTATGTTCATTGTAATAAGCGGACAGGGTCGGCATCTCTGCTTTGCAAGGTGGACACCACGTCGCCCAGTTGTTGACCAGCACCACGCCGCTTCGATAATCGGTCAATGATTTGGTCTCACCAACTATGTTTTGCAATGACAATTCCGGCGCCGCATAATTGACGGTAACTGGTATAACCGCTGAAAGTGATTCAGCGTTGCCTGTGGATTTGGGTGCAGCCATAAAAAGAACGGCAATAATGATCAGAAAGATGCCAATGCCAATCGGCACGAGCGGATTTTGCTGTCTTCTTTTGCGTTGGTATTTCTTCTTTGACATGTCGGTACCTGCATAAAAATGGCACGGATGAAAGATCCGTGCCATTTGGTTTCGTTACTTAATTCTGAAGCGCGCGCATGATCTCAGCGAGCAGATTTTGTTCAGGCACCGCACCCACCACTGACCCGGCACCGGAATTGATCACAGTCTGCGGCACACCGCGGACGTTGAAGCGGTTCGCCAATTCAGGGAACTCGGTTGCTTCCACACCTTCAGCGCGGATCATTTGCGGATTTTCCATTGCCATTTGATGCGCAAGCAATACCGCACGCGGACAGTACGGGCAGGTCGGTGTGACGAATACCTGCAGGAGTAAAGGCTTATCGATGTTTTTTAGGAATTCGCGCGTCTTCTCATTCAAACCCGATTCACGCTTGGACACGATCACAATGTCGTTGATCAGCGTGCTAAATTCATGACCAGAGGGAATCCCTGAAAATTGGATGCCCAGATTTGTGACTTCCGCACCGTCCTTTGCGGCAATGACGATGCCCGGCGCGTTCGTGACGTTGAACTTGCTGGCAATATCCTTATGCTCTTGTACATCGTAAACACTCAACCCAAGTTTGTCGTTGAGCGCTGTCACTTCTTCCAAAAGTTGTTGAGTTTCTTTGCAATATTCGCATTTATCTTTTGAGCCGAAGTACAGAACCTGCACTGGCTCTTTAACTTCTGCGAAAGCTTCGGTGATCTGTTTGGCGATCTGGTCGTTGAGAACTTTTTCCATTATTTATGAATTCCTATTTAATTACGCCATTTCAACTTTGACAGTGGTCACTTCAAAACTGGGTGGGTTCTCGAGAGTCTTCTTTACCTTGCACAGTTCCGCCGAACGGACCAACGCGTCATAATATTGTGTGGGGAAAGCGGGCGGGACTTGAATCTCAAGATCAATTTTTTGCACCATGCCATTGGCTGCGGCGTGGTTGCGTTGAACAATGCGGATGCCTTCGGTGGGCAGGTTGCGTTGTTTGCAGAAACCCAGAACGTAAATGCCTGCGCAGGTTCCGATGGATGCCAGGAAAACCTCAAACGGCATGGGGGCTGAGTCAACGGGCGGTTGGTCGGTAGCAATCGTGTGACCGCGAAAATGTGCGTCTACGCGCGAGCCCCCGGGGAAGTCAATGATCATATCCATGTGTAATACTCCTTGTAGGAAAGTGTAATTTATTGTTTACACCCTTTAGATGCACAAGTACAATAAAAGTTGCACGTTCCACAAGATAGCTCGTATACTTTGGCTTGCAACTTTTTTAGTTGGATTGCATCTAATGAATAAGACAATGTCACTCGAAATTTCGCTGGAAGCGCTCATCGCAGGAGACCGTGCAGAATTTGCTCGCCTAGTGGATGCATACTCCAGCCCGATCTACCGCCTCGGCTTTCGGATGTTGGGCACGCCTCAGGATGCCGAAGATGTTCTGCAGAACACGTTCCTCAATGTGTTGACACATCTCTCGACTTTCGAGGGACGCTCCAGCCTTTCGACATGGCTTTATCGCATTGCTGCGAATGAGGCGTTGATGCTCATCCGCAAGAAAAAGCCAGAAATTAACATGGATGATTCGCAGGCTGGCGAAAACGATGAAGATCTGCTGCCAACCCAATTTGCAGATTGGAGCGCACTGCCTGAGGATGAACTGCTTTCGGGCGAAGGCAAAAAGGCACTTGATGCAGCGATCGAGACTCTGCCCGAATCCATGCGCCTCGTTTTTTTGCTGCGGGATGTCGAAGGCTTATCTATCAAGGAAACTGCTGACGCGTTGAACCTGACCGAGACCAACGTCAAGACCCGTTTATTGCGCGCCCGTATGTTGTTGCGCGAACAATTATCCACGTATTATGGCGAGCGTATCGCCCGTGAGGAGAGACAATGACCGACCATGCCCACACGAATTGCGAAGAATTATTAGGTTTGCTGTCTGCGTATATTGATGGCGATCTTGGTCCCGAACTGTGCCTGGAACTCGAAAAACATCTCGCGGGTTGTGACAACTGCCGCGTTGTGTTGAACACCACCAAGCGGACAATTGATCTCGTGCATGCTCCCATCGGAAAACTGGATGTGCCCGAGGATGTGCGCGAACGCCTCTTCAAACGCCTCAATCTGGACGATTACCTGAGTCAAAAATCGTGAGCCTTATCTCCCCGTACGCTTAATTCAAAAAGTCTCCGCGATTTTCGCGGAGACTTTTTTGTTGGCTGTATATTTTACGGGTTGGTCTGTTGATTCTGCCAGCCGAAGCCGCCCATCATGCCATTACCACGTCCGTTGCCATTCATCATACCAGCGCCACGATTGAACTGTGCGCCCTGTCCGTTTTGCATGGGGCAGTTACCAGTTCCAAAGCCACGAGTTTGCATGCGTTGAAGCATCAAGTCGGCTTGCGCTTGAGTCACTACGCCATCTTTGACGGCGTTGGCAAAAGCTTCAGTGTGGATTTGGTTCATGAATTCGGTGATGGCTTCCTGCTTGATGCCGTTATCGAGTGCGATCTGATACATGGATTTGCCAGCGGTAAGCTGATCTTCCACCTGCTTTTCCGTGAGACCAAGCTTCGTAGCTAATGCCTGTTCAACGTAATTATGCATCCAACCGCCGCCGTTTCCGCCCACACCTGCACTTGCGCCAGGTGCAAGTGTCATGCCGCCACCTGTATACGGGGTGGGACCCTGCGCGAAAGCAACACCGACGCCCAGCACTACCAGCGCTGCTACAACTAAACCAACGATCAAAATTGTCTTTTTCATTCTATATACTCCTTGTGAGTGAATTTTCAGGTTATGCCTGACTTACACTCAAAGGATACAACCGCAATGTAAAGGTTCTATAAAGAAAACATCAAGATTGGGGAAAGAAATACAGCCTCCGCGAAAATCGCGGAGGCTGTATTGGCTTTTTATACCAAGTATTTTATGAAGCCCTGCCCTTTTTAATGGGCAATTGCGCGCGCTGCCACATGAACATTCCGCCCTTCATATCGAAAACATTGTAGCCTGCACCGACCAATAACCTGGTAGCTGATTGACTGCGACTTCCGCTTGCGCATACGCAGATAATTTCCCGGTCTTTGGGCAACTCATTGATGCGTTTACCCAATTCACCAAGCGGAATGAGCTTCGAGCCAGCGATATGCCCTGCACTGTATTCTTCAGGCTGGCGCACATCGATCACCAACGGGCGTTTTCCGTTCTTGAGTTTTTCATTCAACTCATTGGCATTCAAGGCTGGCAAGGGCGGACCAAATAGGGATGATAATAAATTCATGTTTTTTCTCCGAAATCGATTTGTATTAGATATTTAGATGCACACCGGAGAAAAAAGTTGCATGTTTATTTGGCAATTTTCAAACTGAAAGTAAAGGTACTCCCCTGTCCATCGCCTTTTGACTCGACCCAGATTCGCCCGCCGTGCGCTTCGACAAGATGCTTGGCAATCGTTAGACCGATACCCGAGCCGCCACCTGCATTGCGCGAACGGGATTTGTCCACGCGATAGAAGCGGGTAAAGAGATTCGCAAGATGCTCAGGCGGAATACCAACACCAGTATCTTTCACGGAGATAAGAATCTCATTTGCTTGGCGCGCGGCAGAGATGGTCACATCGCCGCCTTCGGGCGTGTATTGGATGGCGTTCGCTACAAGATTCACCAGTACTTGCGTGATGCGGTCTTCGTCAGCTTGGAGCGGCGGCAGGTCAGCGGGCAGGTTTGAGTGAAGTGTGATGCGTTTGGCTGTCGCTTGTGGTGAAAGCCGTTTGACAGTAGTCTGTACGAGATTGGGAACGGTCATGGAGCGGACATCCAAAGAATAAGCTTTGGCTTCAACACGACTCAACTCTTGCAAATCATCTACCAACCGCGAAAGACGATCAGCCTCACGATGAATTTGATTGAAGGTCTCGGGCGTGGAAGGCAACACACCATCAACAAGCCCTTCCATATAGCCCTTGATCGAAGTGAGCGGCGTGCGCAGCTCATGCGTAACATCGCCGATCAGCTGACGGCGCATCGACTCGACCTGTTCAAGCTGCGTTGCCATTTGATTGAAGCGCGTCGCAAGTTGCGCGATCTCATCCGTGCCATTGACATCAACTCGTTTTTCGTAATGACCATCGGCTATTTGTTGCGATGCATCGGTCAGTGTGCGGATCGGTGCAACAATGCGCCGACTCAAAAACAAACTAACCAGCAATGCCACAAGCACCGAAGCTGTCACAGCATAACCCAACGACTGGAACATGCTGGCTCGAAAATTTTCAAACAAGGTTCTGCCCAGTCCCTGTCCCTGACCTTGTCCCATCCCCATGCCATTATTTGTATTTGCCATCATACCCAGGTGACTATTAAACGCTGCGGGCACAGTCAGTTGAATGGTGAATGCGAGAATGATCACGCCGATAAGGATGACAGCGAGATTGGCAAGGAATAATTTTGCGCCGAGTCGTTCGTGAATATATTTCATAGGATCACTTTCTAGAGAGGCTCATCTTCAAAGCGATAGCCCACGCCGCGCACCGTCGCAATAAGCGCCTCATTGCCAAGTTTCTGGCGCACGTGCCCGAGATGCACATCTACCACACGCATCTCGCCAAAATATTCTGCGCCCCAAATTTTTTCAAGCAGTTGTTCGCGTGAGAGCACGCGCCCACGATTTTCAGCGAGTGCACGCAATAGATCAAATTCAATGGATGTCAATTCGATGGGGACATCATCCACGCTGACGGTATGTGCATTGATATCGATGAGAACATGCTTGAAAGAAAGTACGCTTCTTTCCACGCCCGAACCTGTTCCAGTGGTAATGCGCCGCAACGCCGCTTTGACTCTTGCCACCAACTCGCGCGGACTGAAGGGTTTCGTGACGTAATCATCTGCGCCGACCGAGAGCCCCACGATCTTATCGGTCTCATCCGTGCGGGCAGTGAGCATGATGACATATACATCTGATTCGCGGCGCAAGATGGAAAGCAATTCGATGCCATCCATGCCGGGGAGCATCAAGTCAAGAATGATCAGGTCAGGCTTGAAAGCGCGCGCGGATTTGAGTCCTGCGTTGCCATCTGCAGCCGTATACACTTCATAGCCCTCCGGCTTTAGATATGCAGTGACTAGATTAATAATGGAAGGTTCGTCGTCGATCACGAGTATTTTTGTCATGGATTGATTCTACTTGAGGGTAAGCCGATTTTATATCGGTAGCTCAAATGTTTTGTAAAGATTTGGTAAAGAAAAAGCCACAAGGTTATTGCCTGTGGCTCCTATTTGCTATTGCGTCTCTTCCATCAAAGAGACGATCTCACTGGTGCTCAATGCTTGTCTCAAATCTGCACTCTTCATGATGATCGCCATGTTGCGGACTCCCGACCCTATTGAGACTTCCTCTTCTTTCAAGACGCTCGCATCGATCAACACTTGAAACTGATTCTTCACCCCAAACGGACTCACTGTCCCGATGCGGTAACCGGTCACTTCCAACACTTCCTCTTCGGTCGCCATTCGCACGCGTGACCGTTTGACGAATTGCCGCAGTTTCTTCCAATCGATCTGGTCTGGTCCTGCGACCAGCACCATCAAATATTCCTCTGGGCGGATGTTGAATAGAATACTGCGGACGATCTGTCCCGGGCGTTGGTTGCGGTAAGATGCCGCTTCCTCGAAACTGGTAACAGGCTTATCGTGAATGAAGACGCGGTGTTCGATCCCCAAAGAATCCAATGCAAGGCTGGCAGGAGGTTTACTTGCACTGAGCGAAGTCGAAGTGTCAGTCATGGGGGATAAGTATATCCTGCTTGACATTTATTTCTGTTTCTGATATATATCTGTTACGGATATATCCGCTATAGATATAAGAGAGGTTTCCATGCCTAACACCAATTCAGCTTTTGTTCCAGGTCAACCTTTGACACCGGCAGTCTTCCACATTCTGCTTGCGTTGGCAGATGGCGATAAACACGGCTACGACATCATGAAGGATGTGGAGGATCAGACCGCTGGGCGAATCAAGCTTGGACCC
>Ga0302322_100001701_pt1 | contig 18222 bp, 10 predicted proteins | sample Fen_T0_2_FD_203757 | JGI IMG/M metagenome (GOLD analysis project Ga0302322, IMG submission 203757) | Peat permafrost microbial communities from Stordalen Mire near Abisko, Sweden - Fen_T0_2 | ecosystem: Environmental > Terrestrial > Soil > Wetlands > Permafrost | place: Sweden: Abisko... | reverse complement strand
CACTTCCCCACCCATCGCAACGGCAGGCTCCAATTTATACATCGCCTTCGCGCCCGTCCATAACTCATCATACATGGCTGGTGCGCATGATAAGACTCGTTGATAAGGGCTCTCACGCCACTGAATATGACGTAATGCGGATAGCTCCGCCGCCTCATTCCAAGCCAATAGTTGATCGCCAACGAACAGCCCGCTCAACCCTTTGCCTTCTACCACCAATGCGATCAACGTGACTGGAGTCTTCAATCGTTCCGCCGCAGCATGGATCATCGTCCGCACAGGCGTATTCTTGATACCAATCGTACTAACAACTCCCGCTAATGCACCCAGCCAATGCGTCGCATTGATCATCTCCGCACCTGAAATGCCAGGGAAGAGATACTTTGCCCCGCCCGAAAACCCAACCACTTCATGCGGAAAGGTCGGACCAAGAATAATGACATGGTCATATTCCAATGCAGCTTTGTTAATGCGAATGTTTACTTCGTTCGGTAATGATGAATGCCAATTTGCACCAGCAATCTGCTTGATCTCAGTTTGTTCAATGATGCCTAACGAAGTTAAAGCAGAAGGATCATTCCAGGCGTGATTGAGTAAACCAATATGCTTGAACATTGTCGTGCGCTCATCCGCTGTAATGCCAACCAGCTTATTGAGACTCTCCTCACTCAACGGCAGGTGAGTTCCTAATGCAACCATGAAATCAAGTTGCTTTACATTACGTAGAACCTCAACCAACACACGGAACAAAAAAGGCAACGGTAAAGAGCGTGTGTAGTCGGGAATCAAAACCAACACACGCTGACTATTGAATTGATGTTCAAGGGCGTTCAATGTATTGCGTATTTGGTCATCGGTAAGGAGTTGCCCATCTTGGGCGATTGATTTCGAAATCATCTGTTTTCCGTTATTCAAAGCTAAGTATTGATCACATCATTTTTTATATATAAACGAGTCTGTTTGCCAAAGCCAGATTTGATTCTACGCCAAAGCCCACAGTATAACTGCACGGAATCCAAACAAGTTCAAATGATAAAATAACAAACGTAATTGAGCACGCCATGCGCGATCAAACTAAAAACAAGCCCACCATCGGATTTATATCCACCTGGCCGGTCTATCAAGGCACAACGATAGACCGGTATGCTCATTCTTTAATCCAGGGCATCAGCGCGGCCGCAAACGAATTGAAATGCAATCTACTATTGGGTTGCGGTTTCAGCGCCACAGGCAACACCCCCCAAAACCGAAGCTTCTGGCCTGTGCCAGGACCAAACATCAACTTTGTGCCGGTCGGTCCATGGAACACCGATGGGCTTATTATTGTCCCCGATGAATTGACTAAAGAACAATCTCAATATGTCCGCGATCTTTTAGCATCCGGGTTTCCAGTTATTTTCACCACACCTGAAGGACCCGGTCCCGTAGTGGCAGTGGATAACACACTGGGAATCAATCAAGCCTTCGAACATTTGCTAAAACATGGGCATAGAAATATTGCTTTTATCGCAGGCAATTCCGGTCACGGAGGGGATAGTGAAGAACGTTTACATGCGTATCATCAGGCATTGAAAGATGCCAACTTGCCAAAAGATCAAAGGTTGATCGCTTATGGCAAACATCGCAAAGAAGATGGCTTCAAAGCCATGGAGCAAATCATCGCCAGTGGAGCACCATTCACAGCCTTGATCGCCAGCAACGATCTTTCCTGTTTGGGAGCAATTCAATGTTTACAGGAAGCCGGACGCCGCATTCCTGAAGATGTGGCTGTGATCGGTTTCGACGACATTCTCGACGCCCGTTCCCTCTCCCCCTCACTGACAACAATTAGGCATCCTACTTTTTCACTTGGCTATCAGTCAGTACTTACGTTGATGGAACACATTCAAGGGAATGCAAAAGTTTCGGCGCGTGTAGTAGTGCCGCCACGATTGATCATTCGCCAATCGTGTGGATGCTCACCCACAGGGACAAACAGTACTCTTTCATCAAAGTCTACGCTTGATCCTGCCATCCAATTCAATGACCTTTCGCGTGCCATGGCAGAAGCCTCACTTATTGAAGCGCGCAATAGTTTACTTGACGACCTGGAGGAACAAGCCTCGTCATTCCTAAAAGCCTTGACCAATAGCTTGCGGCTTCAAAATTCAGAGATCATCATGAGGGAAATCAAGCGAGTACTCGTATGGACAGATGAACGTGATGAAGATCCGCATATCTGGCAAGCCGGCGTTGCGCTGCTATATCAAAAGATGGATATCCTATTAAGCCTGATCCCACAAACTACACAAATGATCGTAGCAAGCTTATTCGATAGGATCCACCTCGAGATCAGCGATCAGATCCAACGTCGAACGACGCGTTCGATGATCCAACACATGGATATGATGTCACAATTGGGATTGATGACCGCTGAATTACTCACCGCCATGAATATCTCTGACAGTGCTGATATTCTAACTCGCCATCTTCCCAAAGTAGGCATTCGCAATTTGTTGGTGGCGGTTTACGATCATGCTGGTGAAGATCACACTTCACAAGCGACAGTTTTATTCACAGCCGGACTAGCAGGAGTAGATAATGAAAAGAGACTTGAGACACGTCAATTTCCTGTCCCTGAAGTTTATTCTACAGATAAGCCAATCCAGTTAACCATCCTGCCGTTAAACGTGGATAACCAGACTTTTGGTTTTGTGGCATTCGATGCACCCAACCCGGAATTATGCGCTGCGATCGTGTATAACCTAAGCGCTATTTTGCGTACCAGCCAGTTATACAATGACGCAGTTGAGGGTCGGCGATTGGCAGAGGATGCCAACCGTTTAAAGAGTCGCTTTCTTTCGATGGTAAGTCACGAACTTCGGACCCCGCTCAGCCTAATCGTTGGTTTGAGCGAAATGGTTTTGCATGAGCAAAAAAATCCAAATGCTCATACTCAACCCAAACTGCGCGACCTTGAACAGATCAATATCAGCGCACAACATCTGGCGCGCTTGATTGGTGATGTGCTTGACCTCGCCAGTAGCGAAGCCGGGCAACTACACATTCTACGTGAACCACTTGATCTAAGCGAGGCCTTACATGTAGCTACAAAAATTGGCGAGGAATTAACTCGTGAAAAAGGGCTGGCATGGAATATAAACCTTCCACAGCATGGTCCTTGGGTTACAGGTGATCGTACACGTTTGAGGCAAATTGCCTTGAATTTGATCAGCAATGCTGTAAAGTTCACGCCTGAGGGTGAAGTCCGTTTTGAAATGCAGGTTGACAAAACAGATGTGGTAATTTCTGTAAGCGATACCGGCATTGGAATCTCACCGGCCGAACAAAATACAATTTTTGGTGAGTTTTATCGTTCACAAGATGCAATTCAATCAGGCTATGGCGGTTTAGGGTTAGGGTTAGCTATCACCAAGGAATTGATAGAGCAACATGGAGGCTCCATCGAAGTTCGCTCGCCAGGTGATCTGGGAAGCGGATCTACTTTTTCCTTCCGCCTACCGATCATTTCTCAAACAAGTTTGTCAATGGAACTGCCACTTCATCTGACAAAAACCAATAACCTGGTAATCATACTAACGGAAAACAACGGGCCTGTTGATCAATTATCTGAATATCTAAAGGTTCGCGGGTTTGACATCAATGTTCATTACATGGATGCCAAGAGTGAATGGTTATCGAAAATAGCATACGCGTCACCTGCGGCAATTATTCTTGAAGAACATCTGGCTATCCGCGAAGGCTGGGCAATTATTGGTATGCTTAAAAGGCAGGCCTCTACAGAACATACTCCAGTGTTGGCATATTCATTGAACCCCGAAAATAATCAGGGACAAATATTGGAGCTGAATTATCTGCATAAGCCACTTAAGCTAGACCAACTATCAAAAGAGCTGGAGCATTTCAGCACATTGAAAAATAAACCGCAAACCATTCTGGTTGTAGATGATGATCCAGGTATTCTTGATATGCACAGCCGCCTAGTTCAACAAACCGGCAGACAAGTATTAACCGCGCGTAATGGCCGTGAAGCCTTGGAACTTATCAAGCAAAACATCCCCGATTTGATCCTGCTCGATTTGATGATGCCTGAGATGGATGGCTTCGCTGTATTGGATGAGTTGCGGGCGTACGAATCCACAAGAGATATTCCGGTCATTATTCTGACGGCGCGTCTACTTTCAGACGCCGACCTTGAGCGGTGTAATCGAGGTGTAGCAACCATCCTGGGGAAAGGACTCTTCAGCGCAGAGGAAACTTTGGGGCATGTTGAGGCGGCGTTAGCGCGTCAACACACTTTGAACAGGGTAACGCAACAACTTATCCGCAAGGCAATGGCATACATCCACGCCCACTTTTCAGAGCCACTGACGCGCGAGGCAATCGCCGACCACATTGGCATCAGCGCAGATTATCTGACGGATTGTTTCAGACAGGAGTTGGGTATCACTCCCAGCACATATATCCGACGCTATCGTATCCGTCAGGCATGTGACTTGTTGCGAAATACAGATCAATCCATAACCCAGATCGCACTTGCAGTCGGTTTTTCTGATGGAGCTCACTTCACGCGTACCTTTCAGAAAGAGATCGGAACCACACCGCGCGCCTACCGCGATAGCAAACAAAGGTAGGAAAATGCGGAGGGGGAAAAGCATCAGCGCAGAAAAGTCCTTTGAAACAGAAACAGGCACATCGGTCAGGTTTGTACAGTGTGACTGTTGTTTATTTCTCGGAAATCATCAAAAACTGTGCGCCTGTCAACAAGATTCATCCTTGCCGTTTCCCTATAATCAGTAAAGATGAAAACTTCAAGGAGATTTTTTTGATTCAGCCCAAACAGCCTGCCGTTGCAATCATTGGCGGAAGTTCATCCATTAATTACCTGGTCGGACGATACACGGAGAGGATCGGCTGTTCGATCTCGGTCTTGCCAGTTTCGACATCGGTGGAAAAAATCCGCGGAATCAAGCCGGTTGCGGTGATTTTTGCGTCTGTGGAGAATCTCGAAAATTCGCAGGCGCTGGCGGCTGAGTTAACGAACTGCGACATCCCGATTATTGTGTGTTCATCAATGGCGGATCAAACCCGAATGCGCGAACTGGGGGCAGATTATTGCCTTTTGCACCCGTTCGGTTATGACAATTTTTCGGCGATTCTGAGGGCTGTTATGTCGCAGGATGCAGAAAAGAGCAACATTTCCAAACGTGGGGCTGAGGCTTAGGTCTTAGATAATGCCCGGGAAAACAAAGGCAATTTCGATGGCGAAAAGAGGCGTTTTTTCATATCCTACCCTGTAACGCCGGTGTTTTATCCAGCCTGTTGACAAAAAAATCCTGCTTTTGGGCAAGACTTTAAACAGGGATATTTTCTATAATAGAGATAGTTTAAAAGCATGTTTCATGCTTGTGATGGGAATTTTCATCACCTTCAAAATTCAGATTTACAAAGGAGAAGAAAGACCATGAAAAAATTAGTAACATTGTTTTCGTTCATCACTGTACTTGGACTTTTGCTATCCGCCTGCGGCGGCACGGCTGCGACCCAAGCTCCAGCTACTCAGGCTCCCGCGACTTCAGCACCCGCTGCAACTCAAGCTCCGGAGCCCACAGCCGCCACTGAGCCCGCTGGTACTCTTACCATCTGGGCTGACGACACCCGCACGCCGATCCTGCAAGGACTAGCAGATAAATTCCTTGCTGACAACAACGTGAAACTCGTCGTTGAAGATATCGGTAAAGTCCAGGATATCCGCTCCCAGGCAATTATTGCAATACCAGCCGGTAAAGGCCCCGACATCTATGTTGGCGTCCACGACTGGCTGGGAGCGCTAATCGCTAGTGGCTTGGCAGCCCCCCTCGACTTGGGCGCCAAGAAAGATTCGTTCGTCCCGTCTACACTGGCAGCTTTTACTTCCGACGGCAAGCTCTACGGCGTGCCTTACGCTTCCGAGAACATCGGATTGTTCTACAACACCGACTTGGTCAAAACAGTACCCACCACATGGGATGAATTGCTCAAAATGGGTAGTGAACTCAAAGCGGCTGGCAAGGTTAAATACGCTATTGCTATAAACAGCGGGCCGTTGTACAACGCATTACCAGTATGGACTTCTTATGGCGGCTATGTCTTTGGTAAGACTGACAGTGGTGCCTGGAATCCCCAGGATGTCGGGATCGATAGCAAGGGCTTCATCGACGGGGTCACCTGGATGAGAAAAGGTGTCACAGACGGCCTCATACCCGACACCCTCGATAGCGCGGCCGCCAGTGCAATGTTTGAGAACGGCGAGATCCCGTTCTATATAGACGGTCCATGGGATCTGGATGCTATTCGCAAATCCGGTGTGCCCTATGCCGTTGCGACCAGCTTCCCCGGAAACGGTGCTCCCTTCAGTGGTGTGCAAGGCTTCTTTGTCAACCCCTTCAGCAAGAATGTGCTGTTGGCACAGGCGTTCCTGACCGATTACATTGCTACCGACGCGGTGATGCAACAGCTCGCGGATACCGGCAATCGTCCTTCAGCCTTCAAGTCCGTCCTTGATAAGACAACTGACCCTGACCTCAAGGCGATGGGACAGGCTGGCACCAACGCCATCCCGATGCCATCCATCCCTGAGATGGGATCCGTGTGGACTGCAACAGACAATGGCATCACCCTGGCGATAACTGGCAAGCAGGCACCCGATGCTGCCTTGAAGGATGCGGCAACCCAGATTCGCGGCTTGATCTCCGGTGCCTTTAAAGGAATGGTTAACCTGCCTGGCACCTTCCAGAAAGCAGCTGGATGCGGCGCTACGTGGGACCCCGCCTGCCAGCAAAGTGCCATGAAGAAAGATGATAAAGGACTCTATACACTCACAGTCAAAATACCCAAGGGAGACTACGAGTTCAAAGTCGCCATGGACGGTTCCTGGACTGTCGCCTACGGTTCGGACGGAACTACGAGTGGACCCAATTACAAATTCAGCCTAGCTGCTGATAGCACCGTAACCTTCACCTACCATGACGATACACACATGGTTGAAGTTGTCACCAAATAAAAAGTAATTTGTATTGAGGAGGCCGGGGTAACACTCCCGGCCTCCTTTTCATCCAAGTATAATAAATAAGTATCTACCAGAAAAAATTAGAGAGGCCCCTCTCCAATTTTCGGATAGGTTCTACCTACAAGGAGGTGAAAGCATGACTTTCCTAGCTATGCAGAAATCCCCCAAAATAAAGCCTTCCACTTCGAGACCGGTTTTGCCATTATTGCGCCTAGTACTTCTCTTGGTTGTGGATGCCGCCATCGGTTGGTTAATCTATAAACTGGTGTTCCTCGGTTACCTTCCATTTGTTTTTGCGTTGCTGGCTATTGCGGTTATTGTAAACATTGTTCTTGTCCATAAAAAGGCATATCCTTTACGCTGGATGATCGTTGGGCTGACGCTGATGGGGTTGTTTGTTATCTACCCGATCTTCTTTACCGTCTGGGTCGCTTTTACAAACTTTGGCGAAGGACATCTCATCACCAAACAACAGGCAATAACTCAGATATTAAAAACAGAATATCTCCCTAAAAATGGATTGTCATACACATGGACAGCTTATAAGAATCCGGAGGGAGTGTATGCACTCTGGCTAAAGGACGCTCAGGGAAATGGATACCTGGCGAAGCCGGGTGAACCTCTCACCCAACCCAAGCCAGGCCAATCAGGTGTAGGGGAATTTGACTCCAATGGTATTCCGAAAACAATCGAGGGATATAAAAGATTGAGTGCCATTATGGCTGCCACAGATAGAAACCTGACGGAAATCCTGTTTGGCAAGGCGGGAAAAACCATCCAGGTTCGATCTCCATCAGGGGCGGCGGAGTTATTGCCATTATATATTTATGATTCCAAACGGGATGTTATGATCAGCCAGGAGGATGGCACTGTGTATCAAAACATCCGGGGGACATTTTCATCTCCAGACGGCACAGCCATCCGGCCTGGCTTCATAGCCCCGATCGGGTTCACTAATTTCAAGGATTTCTTCACCAGTCCTGCCCTGCAGGGACCCTTGGGGCGAATCATCGCCTGGAATTTCGGTTTTGCCTTCTTCAGCTTGCTGTTGAATTTCGGTTTGGGACTTGCTATTGCTGTTCTGTTTAATGATCCAATTTTTCCGCTCAAGAAAATTATCCGTTCCCTATTGATCATTCCGTACACGGTTCCTGCCCTGATCACCATCCTAATATGGCGCGGCATGTTGAATCCCGACATAGGCGTGATCTCCCACATAATGAAAAGCTTGTTCGGTTGGTCTCCGCCTTGGTTCACCGACGAGTGGTGGGCGAAAATCGCCATTCTGCTGATCAACCTATGGCTGAGTTATCCCTACTTCATGCTAGTCTGCAGCGGGGCGTTGCAATCCATCTCCGAAGATTACTACGCAGCCGCCCAAGTGGATGGAGCCAGCCGCTGGCAGCAGTTCAGGTATATTACCTTGCCCCTGTTACTGGTTGCCGTAGGACCGCTGCTGGTGGCATCGTTCACATTCAACTTCAACAATTTTAATTTGATCTTCCTATTCAATGCGGGCGGACCACCGATGGCTGGTACACCTACGCCGGCAGGCCACACAGACCTCCTGATCAGCTACGTGTATAACCTAGCCTTCTCTGGCAGCCGCGGCATCAACTACGGTTTTGCCTCAGCCATCACGATTATCATCTTCTTTATCGTTGGCGCCATTACTTTATTCCAGTTCCGCTATACCAGAATGTGGGAGGAGGTCAGCAAAAATGTCTAGCCCCAATTCCCATCAAAGGTTCCAGATATCTATTAAGACACAGCGTAGGATCGGCATTGGTATTCGCCTGATTATCGCGGTGATCCTGATCATTTTCTCGGTCTTTCCTGTGATTTGGATGTTCTCCGCCTCAATCAACCCCACCGACACTTTAGCCACCCAAACATTGATCCCGAAGAATGCAGGGCTGGGAAACTATATTAAACTGCTAAATTCAACTGAGTTTCCTTTCTGGCTGTGGTTCTGGAATTCGATCAAGATCGCCTCGATCACTTCTATACTTTCACTTACCATCACCACAATAGCAGCCTATGCTTTCTCGCGCTTTCGCTTCCGCGGCCGCTTGACTATGCTTAAAGGACTCCTGCTAATCAATGCTTTCCCCGGCCTCCTGGCTCTGGTAGCTACGTTCCTGATGATCTCCCAACTAGGTGATGTTATCTCCTACTTGGGATTGAACACCCACGCTGGCCTGATCTTGGTATACCTGGGCGGTGCCATGGGAATTAACATTTGGCTCATGAAGGGATTCCTCGACACCATCCCGCGCGATATAGATGAGTCAGCCATGGTGGAAGGAGCCACCGATTGGCAGATATTTACCCGGTTGATCCTGCCATTGCTGCGTCCGATTCTAATCGTTATCTCCATTCTGAGCTACATTGGAACCTATGGGGATTTTGTTCTGGCACGTGTGCTGCTCAAGAGCACTGAACAATACACCTTAATGGTCGGTCTGCAAATCTTCACAAGCGCACGATTTGATCAGAGGTGGGGAGTCTTTGCAGCCGGTGCTTTGCTGGGTGCCTTGCCGATCATGATCATCTACCTTGCCCTCCAGGATCAGATTGTCGGCGGCTTGACGGCTGGGTCAGTAAAGGAATAGCCAATGACGGGCGACCCAAGCGGGTCGCCCGTTGCAAGTAAAACATCGCCATGAATAACTTCTACGTCACAATCATTCATCGCCCCGAAATGGTGCCAGAATACATTCAAAAGGAAGCAGAGCAGGGCAAGGTCGAAGATCTGACTCGCAATACTGTCTTACAAGAATCACTCGACATCTTCCGCACCCAACAACGCATCGCCCACGAGAACGGACTGCGTACTACCATCCAGATGACGTATGCGAGTCTTTTCAACGCCGAGGCTGTATCCATCGCCAAAGAGCATCATCAACAATTTGGCGACGAGATCGGTTCCACGTTTTTGGGAATCCAATGTAAGGAATTTCGTGAGAAGTTCAATTCAAAGGAACTCGCCATCTGGCTGTTCTCAATGGATGACAAGCGTAGGATCGTGGACGAGGTCTTCGGCAAATTCCGCGAAGTCTTTGGTTTCTATCCAACATCCACTGGCTCGTATTATATGGACGCCGAGTTGGTCAACTACATTAAAGAAAAATACCCAATGGTTAAGGCAGCGGTTGCGACTTGTTGGGAAGAGGGACCGAAAGCATATTGGAACGCCAACAACTCCTGGTACACACTCATGGACGGTGGTCCATGGAATCCGTGGATACCATCCAAACGCAACATCCATTGCATCGCATCCGATGAAGCCGACGACATCGGCATCGTCGCCATCCCGCATCTTTCACGTGACTTGATGGCTGTCTTCGACGGTCCAGGCTCTTACTACGGAACGCATCCGCAAAACATTTTGCGCGGCATGGTGTATGAAGGCAAAGAACTCCCCTATTTCAAAAACATCGTTGACCAATACCGCTCGATGACCAAATACAATCGCGGCTACTCGTACAACATGATGTTCGTCGGTCCAGGCTGGATGAGCAAAGGCGGACGCTGGGAATCTGATTACGCCTTTTTGCTCAAAAGTTATGAAGATGGCATGGCATATTACGGCGAACTCAAAAAACAGGGACAACTCCAAGACCTCACGATGAGCGAATTCGCCGATGTTTATCGTGAAGATCGTCCCTACTCTCGCCCTGAATGTACGCTCTGGAAAGACATTCTCTATGGTTCGAAACGCCAGATGTTCTGGTTCGCCGACCCACACATGCGCTTCTGCCTCGATATGAATCAAGGCGGCGCAATGATTGACCTTCGCCCATATGCGGCGAAGCTCATTCGCCCCGTCGGCGTTGGCACGAAAGCAAATCAAGATGCATCGTATCCGTTCCTCGTGCAGTCGCTTTACCGTGCGGGTTATTTCACGCACTACGCAGGCGAAGGCGCGGTCAAGAGTTGCAAAATCGGTCATGGAAGTGAACAAGTTGACCTGTGCACCTGTCGTACGCTCGCATCTTTTTCAGAAGATGGCGACACCCGCATCGTCACGCTCGACCCCGTCACGATTGAGTTTGCGGATTTCTCTGTCACAGTACAAAGCATCTTCCGCTTGACGGAAGGCACGGGCGAAGTAGAGATCATCCGACGCATTCTCGATTCAACCGACCCCGAAGCTGAGCTTTCCATAGACGAATACATCACCGCCTGTTACGGCACAAACGAATACCCTGAAGATATGACGGGCATCCGTTTGACATTGACGAACACTGACAAAACCGAATCAATTGACTACGCCTACCAGTGCCGAGAGTCAGAGTTGGAAAATATTCATTCCGCTGAAGCAGTTATCCCGCAGGTTGACTCGCTGTTGTCCATGCGGACCGATGAATCTGCTGTTGGATACTTCCGCGAGGGATTTTCCTTCTCCCCCATGTACACCCTCGGCATCAAGAAAATAGTCAAGGCGAAAGGAGAGCTACGCACATGGCTCAAGGTCGCAAAGGCAAGTTAAATTATCGCTGTCCACGCTGTTTGATGCGCGAGATCGACATGGATATGCTGTACGACAAGGACAAGGATGAGTATTACTGTCTGCGCTGTTCGTTCGTAGGTGACGAAAAAGAAGTGCAGAGGTTGAACACACAGTTCCGCGAGAAGTATCTCGATAGGACGATACGCATCACCGATTTTTAGAAATATAAGCCGTAGGGGCGAAGCAATGCTTCGCCCCTACAATAACCAACACGGAGCATAATGAATTTCCCTCACATCATCTACGGCGGCGACTACAACCCTGATCAATGGACACCCGACATTTGGGAGGAAGACGCACGCCTGATGCAAGAGGCTGGCGTCAACCTTGTTTCGCTGGGCATCTTCTCATGGACAAAAATGGAACCCAAGCCTGGTGAATTTGATTTTGCATGGCTCGATCAACTCATGGACTTGCTCCATGCGCACGGCGTCTCTGTTAATCTCGCCACGCCCACCGCGTCCCCTCCCGCGTGGATGGTGACCAAGCACCCTGAGATGCTCCCTGTCACTGCTGATGGTGTCACGCTTTGGCATGGCTCGCGTCGCCACTATTGCCCACACAATCCCAATTATCGAATGTATGCAACACGCATCGCCGCGCAATTGGCTGAACGGTACAAGAATCATCCTGCCCTCGCTATGTGGCACGTGGACAACGAATATGGTTGTAATGTCAGTGAATGTTATTGCGATACATCCGCTGCCACTTTCCGTGCGTGGCTTGAAGAAAAATATGGCACACTCGATGGACTCAACTTCGCATGGGGCACGGCATTCTGGAGTCAAATTTATAGGGATTGGGATGAGATCCAGCCGCCACGACATTCTCCTGCGTATGTCAACCCCACCCAACAATTGGATTGGGCGCGCTTCTCCTCGGACTCGTGGCTAATCTGCTTCGAGGAGCAGAAGACTACACTGAAAGCGATCACTCCCAATATCCCCGTCACAACGAACTTCATGGGCTTCCACAAAGGCGTGGACTATTTCAAATTTGCAAAAAGCGAGGACGTCGTCTCACAAGATAGCTACCCTGACACTTACGATCCCGATTGGATGGCGCAAGCTGGCATGGTCTGTGACTTGATCCGTTCGGTTGGCGAGCGCCGTCCATGGATTTTGATGGAGCAAGCCACATCACAAGTCAACTGGCGGGGACGTAATGCGGTCAAACGTCCAGGTGTGATGCGGCTGGGAAGTTATCAAGCCATCGCACGCGGCGCGGATGGAATCATGTTCTTCCAATGGAGACAGTCCAAGGCAGGCGCGGAGAAACATCACAGCAGCATGGTCCCGCATGGTGGCACCGACACACGCGTATGGCGTGAAGTCAAAGCGCTGGGAAACGAATTGCCCAAATTGGATTCCATACTCACAAGTCAAGTCAAAGCGGATGTTGCCATTTTGATGGATTGGGAAAACTGGTGGGCATTAGAACTCGATAGCAAACCATCCAGCGATCTGAAACTCATCCCGCAACTGTACTCTTACTACAAGCCGCTCTTCGACCGCAACATTACTGTGGACTTTGCTCATCCCAAGTCCGATCTTTCAAAATATAAACTTGTGATTGCCCCAAACCTCTATCTGGTGAATGATGCATCGGCAAAGAACATCAACCAATATGTCCAAAATGGCGGCAACCTGCTCATGTCCTTCTTCAGCGGCATCGTGGATGAGAACGAACACATCCGCTTGGGAGGCTACCCTGCTCCCTTCCGTGAGATGCTTGGATTGGGAGTTGAGGAATATGTCCCGTATTCTGAAACACAATCCAATTCCATCCGCACAATGGACGGGAAACAATTCCAATGTTCATTCTGGGGTGATGTCATTCAATTGAAAGGCGCAGAAGCAATCATTGCCGCCTTTGAACAGGATTATTACGCAGGGAAACCAGCCATCACGCAAAACATCTTTGGCAAAGGCAATGCTTTCTATGTTGGGACTGTTCTCGATGATAACGGCATGGAATGGATGCTTGATCAAGCCTGCACGACGGCAGGCATTCAACCCGTAAAGTTACCCGCTGGCGTTGAAGTTTTATATCGTATAAATGGAAAATCAGAGTTTGTGTTCGTGCTCAATCATTCAGACAAGAAAGTGAACATCGCCATTCAAGGGCATGACCTACTGACAGACGCACAAATAAAAAACTCGGTTGAGCTTGAACCATCTGGTGTGGCTGTTATTCAAATATAACTCACCGTCCCGAAGGATTGAACGACTCACAAAGTTTTTCAAATAAATCCTTCGGGACGTTTTATGAAAAACACAATATGACAAAAAGAAATCTACTCATCACGCTGGTTATGCTTGTCATCCTTGCGGGAGGCATCTATATGATCCAACAGAATCAGACACCCCAAGTTCCACCAATCATTATCAATCCTGGTTTCGAAAGCACGAATCCGCTTGAGGGATGGAAAACGACTGGGATCGTTGAATCAGATGGTTATGAAAGTGCGAAGCGTCTCACACATCCGGGCGGAAATGCTCCCGTGGAATCCATCCAAAAGTTAAGCGACATTTCCAATGGTTGGTATACGCTGAAGGCTTGGGTGAGATCGAGCAGAGGTCAAAAGGAAGCATATATCGCATTGAAGGATTGTGGCACTGATGAAGTGCGTGCTTCGGTGCCGATCACACCTTCTGATAAATGGCTGCAGATCGTCGTCTCTGCAAAGGTCACGAAGCATGAATGCACGATCAGTTTGTATTCAGATGCAGATGCAGGCGAATGGGTCAGCTTCGATAATATAGAAGTGGTGCCTGGGCGCGCGGCATTAAGTGTGATGGGTGCAGATATTTCGAGTTTGAAAAAATCGGAAGATAAGGGCGGAGTATACGCGTATGAAGATGGCACGCAAGCGGATGCACTGAAAATTTTACACGACCACGGCATGAACTATGCGCGCCTTCGCGTGTGGGTCAATTCACCCGATGGTTATCATGGCAAAAAACAACTATTGGAAATGGCAAAGCGGCTCAAGGAAAACAAAATCAAGTTGTTGGTTGATTTTCATTATTCCGATAGCTGGGCAGACCCAGGCAAACAACCCAAACCTGCCGCCTGGGAAAAACTTGATTTCAACGGACTCAAAAAAGCTTTATATGATTACACCTACGATATTTGTAATAGCTTGAAGCAACAAGGCACGCCGCCCGACATGGTGCAGATCGGCAATGAGATCACGAATGGCATGCTATGGGATGATGGCAAGAACGACAAAAATTTTGATAACCTTGCCTCACTACTTAAGGAAGGCTATCGTGCAACGAAGGATTGCTTGCCCTCTACGCAAGTCATGTTGCATGTGGACAACGGCGGGAACAACGAAATGTATCGCTGGTGGTTTGATAACATTATTAAACAAGGAGTCACTTTTGATTTGATCGGCGCTTCCTATTATCCCTACTGGCACGGAACGCTCGCCGATTTTCAAAATAACATGAACAATATCGCTGTGCGCTATAACAAGGATATTATCGTGGTTGAAACTGCCTACGCGTTTACAGCAGATGACAAGGATAACTAAGAAAATAACATCACAGTACAAGAGCGACCAGGTTATCCTTTTACACCCGAGGGTCAGGCAAAAATTTTTGGGGATATCATGACCATTATCCGCGCCATTCCAAATGGACATGGCTTGGGCATCATGTGGTGGGATGCCACGTGGACAGCTGTTGAAGGCAATGGCTGGGATCCAGCCCGTCCATCCACTGGCAACAACTGGGAGAACCAGGCATTATTCGATTTCAAAAACCGCGCCCTGCCTGCCATGAGTTTATTCAACAAACCTTGATACAATACAATCATTCTCAAACTACAAGAAGAAACAAAAGATATGTTCGATACTCCTCACCGACGCTTCAATCCTCTCACTGGCGAATCCGTTTTGGTCTCGCCGCACCGTGCCAAACGCCCCTGGCAAGGACAGGTGGAAAAGACCCCGCTCGAAAATCTGCCGCAGTATGACCCGACATGTTATCTCTGTCCGCGCAACGAGCGGGCAGGCGGATTAAAAAATCCTGACTACGAATCGACATTCGCCTTCGATAACGACTTCGCTGCTCTATTATCCGATCAACCTGCCGAACATATCATCCCGCAGCGAAGCGAAGTGGACGCTTCAGACCACCCGCTACTTGCTTCTGTTTCAGAAAGAGGACTCTGTCGAGTGGTTTGCTTCTCCCCTCGCCATGATCTGACCCTCCCTGAAATGGATAGCCCGTCCATCGAAAAAGTCATCGCAACCTGGACGGAGCAAACCGTTGACCTGAGCAAAAAAGATTTCATTCATTATGTGCAGGTCTTCGAGAACAAAGGTGCGATCATGGGCTGCTCTAATCCGCATCCGCACAGCCAGATATGGGGAACAGAATTAATTCCAAACGAACCAGCTAAAGAACTTGAAAGACAAAAAGCCTACTTCAGCGCAAATGGTCGCACGTTATTATCCGATTATCTTGCCGAAGAACACAAACGCAACCAACGCATTTTATTTACCAACGCTCACTTCACAGCGCTTGTCCCCTACTGGGCGGTGTGGCCCTTTGAAGTAATGGTCATTGCACATCGCAACATATCTTCCTTAAGCGAACTCACCTCCGGCGAAGTCAGTGCGCTGGCTGATATGTATAAACGCGTCACCACATGCTACGACAACCTCTTCGAGATTTCATTTCCCTACTCAATGGGCTTTCACCAAGCGCCCTTCGATGGGCAGCCTCACCCCGAATGGACATTGCACATGCATTTCTATCCGCCGCTATTGCGCTCGGCAACTGTGCGCAAGTTCATGGTCGGCTACGAAATGCTCGCCATGCCTCAGCGCGACATCACACCCGAATCCGCCGCAGATCGTTTGCGCTCACTTTCAGATATCCACTATAAGTTGAAATAGACATGAACATCATTGATAACATCACAAATACCTATAAAGAAAAATTTGGATATGCCCCTGCACATATTGCGCGTGCACCCGGGCGGGTAAATTTATTAGGCGAACATGTGGATTACAACGACGGATTCGTTCTACCCGCCGCCATTGACCGTGCCACGTATGTCGCCTTCTCTCCAACAAATGAGCGTCATTCCACGCTTTGGGCTGCGGACTTGGATCAACAAGCCTCATTTGCGCTTGACACCCTTTCATCAAAAACCCAGGCTGATTCATCCCCCCTTCCTGAGTGGGCATTATATCCAGCTGGCGTAATGGATGTGCTTCACAAAGAGGGTCTTGGCGCTCTCAATATACATGCAGTGTTCTCGTCCAATGTGCCTCAGGGATCTGGCTTAAGCTCATCAGCATCCATTGAAATGGCATTTGCGATCGCATGGCAAACGCTTGGCGGTTGGACACTCCCGCCCATGAAACGCGCTTTGCTTGGGCAAAAAGCCGAGAACAAATATGTCGGTGTCAACTGTGGCATCATGGATCAATTCGCATCGGCATGTGGTGTCGAAAATAAATTACTTTTACTCGATTGTCGTTCACTGGAATGGGAGACTTTGTCACTTCCACAGAACGTATCCATCGTTATTGCCGATACCACTGTCCGCCGCAAGTTGACTTCGGGTGAATACAACAAACGCCGCGATGCCTGTGAAGAAGCTGTACGACTGTTGAAAGTTGACCTGCCGAATATTAAGTCACTGAGAGATGTAAGCGTGGATGATTTCAATCGGCTGGCGAATAAACTTCCAAAGGAAGTGGAGAAGCGAGCGCGTCACGTGGTGGAAGAGATCGGGAGGTCGAACCAGGCTGAGGCGTTGTTGGAAGCGGGTGACATCCAGAACTTTGGAAAGTTAATGAATGAATGCCACGTCAGCTTGCGTGATCTGTATGAAGTCTCATGCCCTGAGTTGAATGTGATGGCGAACATCGCCCAAACTCTCGATGGTTGTTACGGCGCGCGGCTGACGGGCGCGGGCTTTGGCGGTTGCACGGTCAATTTGGTTGCGAAGGAAAGTGTGGAAAGCTTTGCCCAGGCGCTGGCAAAGGGCTACGAATCAGAAACGGGACTCCGCCCTGAAATTTATATCTCACACGCCTCGAACGGCGCGGAATTGATAAAGTAAGAAACTGTCATTAAAGCAGAGAGCGCACAGAAGATAAAATCTTCTGTGCGCTCTCTGCTTTAAGTATGAGGATAAAACCTAAGCGTGAACTAATTCGCTTTCTTTCTTGAGCCAGCCCATCGAACGATGAACTGCCTCGGTGACCAACGACTCGGTGAACGGGGACAATTCGGTTTCAAATCCAAATTCGTAACCACGCACAGAGATCAATATCGCTTCAGGGACGTAGTGATACAGCGACTCGCACATCGAGAGCAACATTTCGGGAGCAAGATGATGGGTAAAAGGTGAAGTCTGGTATTCGGGGGTCACATCCACCATTTGCACGTTTTCGGGAATCTTGCCCGTATGTGCATCCACAAAACAAACTCTATCGTAGGCGGTCAGGTCTTGGGCTAGTTCGGGAGTCAACTGCAAATTGAAAGAGAATTCAACTTCAGGCGTGGAAGGAAGCGGGTCTTCCCATGAGTCCGATGTCTCCAATCCAAGTTGATTCGCAATCCCTGCAAGGATGTGCCACGCCACGCCGTCATCCTGACGATCTGGGTTTCCGTATCCGATAAAGAGT
>Ga0302322_100001700_pt1 | contig 18225 bp, 18 predicted proteins | sample Fen_T0_2_FD_203757 | JGI IMG/M metagenome (GOLD analysis project Ga0302322, IMG submission 203757) | Peat permafrost microbial communities from Stordalen Mire near Abisko, Sweden - Fen_T0_2 | ecosystem: Environmental > Terrestrial > Soil > Wetlands > Permafrost | place: Sweden: Abisko... | reverse complement strand
AGCGTAACCTGGATGAGTTGCTCCGCAGACTTTCGGATGTAAACGGCATTGAATGGATCAGGCTGCAGTATGCTTATCCTTCAGGTTTCCCGATGGAGATCCTGGACGTGATGAACGAGCGTGACAATATCTGCAAATACATGGATATGCCATTGCAGCACATCAGCGATAATATGCTGAAATCAATGCGCCGCGGCATTACCAAACAAAAAACCATCGACGTGGTAAACCAAATCCGTGATAAAGTCCCCGGTATTGCGATGCGGACCACGCTGATCACGGGATACCCCGGCGAAACCCAACAGGATTTTGAGGAAATGCAACAATGGGTAGAAGAAACCAAATTCGACCGCCTGGGTTGCTTTACTTACTCGCACGAAGAGAAAACGCATGCATATGCATTGGTTGACGACGTATCCGACGAAGTAAAACAGCAGCGCGCCGATGCCATTATGGAAATCCAGCAGGGTATTTCCTTCGATAAAAACCAGGAAAAGATAGGCAATACCTATAAAGTTTTGGTGGATAAAAAGGATGGCGGCTATTTTACAGGCCGTACGGAATATGATTCGCCCGAGGTGGATAACGAAGTTTTAATTGATGCCAAAGTTGATTATGCCACCATCGGCAGCTTTGTAAACGTAAAGATCGACACTGCCGAAGACTTCGACCTTTATGGACATATTGTAAAATAAACCATTTTTATCTTTCGGGTTTCTGTTTTAGCATTTTAAAAATCTAAATTCGGGCTTTGCATTATTGTATTTTCGGGTAAGGATTGGTTTAAATCCCAAATCGAAAATCCGAACTCCGAAATCAAACATGGACTCAGCCTGTATAAACTATAAAGACACCGGTTATTTTTCGCCAACGGTTATCGATTACCTGGAAGATCTTCCTGAATTGCGTGCATTTTATAGTTACCGGCCCGATCTGGATGGGTTCGCTGATTTGCTGAAAAGCAAAAAAGTTGTTGCAGACAGAGAAATACTCGTAAGCGTTTTAAGAAAGCAATACGGATTTGATGGGAAGGATGTAACTTCAAAACCGAAACCAAAAGTCTCCCCTGCCGGGGGAGATTTAGAGGGGGCTGAGGGGGCCATTTCCCTGCTTGCATCACCAAATACCTATACCATTACTACCGGTCATCAGCTGAATATTTTTGCCGGCCCGCTGTATTTCATCTATAAAATTGTAACTGCTATCAAATTATCGCGGCAGTTGAAAGAGAAATTCCCGGATAAAAATTTTGTGCCTGTTTATTGGATGGCTTCGGAGGATCATGATTTTGCGGAGATCAATTATACCCATATCGGTGGTAAAAAAGTGCATTGGTGGTACGAAGCTTCCGGTGCTACCGGGCGCATTAATCCCGATACCATGCGGCAGGCGCTTAACCAGTACAAAGGCGCTTTGGGGATCGATCATCATGCCCATGAACTCGCTGACATTGTTGAACACGCCTACGCAGGTTTTGATAAACTGGCTGATGCCACCCGTTACCTGGTAAATGCCTTGTTTGGCCAGTACGGCCTGGTGATTATAGATGCCGATGATAAGCGGTTTAAGCAGCAGTTTGCGCCAATTATGCAACAGGATATTATCGAACAAAACAGCTTTAAAAACATCAGCGCAACCAATGAAAAACTGCATCAGTTGGGTGTACATGTGCAGGTAAATCCCCGCGAGATCAACTTTTTTTATTTACAGGACGGCTTGCGCGAAAGGCTGGTTTTTGAAAACGACCGCTACAATGTACTAAACAGCGAAATCGGTTTTACCGAAAGCGAATTAAAAAAAGAGATCAGCGAGTTCCCCGAAAGGTTTAGCCCCAACGTAGTGATGCGCCCTTTATACCAGGAATTTATTTTGCCCAATATCGCCTATGTGGGCGGCGGGGCCGAAGTAGTTTACTGGCTGGAACTGAAATCGAATTTCGAGCATTATAAAGTCGATTTCCCGATACTGATCCTGCGTAATTCGGGTTTGGTGATCGTGAAGGAAACTGCGGCAAAAATAGCCCGTATGGACCTGGCTCCGGTTGAATTGTTTAAGAGCACGGATCTCATCAAAAACGATTGGGTAAAAAAACACAGCCGGCATACGTTAAACTTAACCGAAGAATGGCGGGAATTATCCGGCATTTTTGAGAAAATAAAACTCCGTGCCTATAAAATAGATCCCACGCTGGCAAATTCCACGACTGCTGTGCAGGCCCGGCTAAAGCATGCGATGGACAGTCTGGAACGGAAACTGGTAAAAGCTGAAAAATTAAACTATCATACCCGCCTTGAACAGGTGGAACACATCAAGGCCGATCTTTTCCCGCACGACAGCCTGCAGGAACGTAACGAAAACTTCGGCCTGTTTTATGTTAAATGGGGGCAAACTTTTATTGATGAGCTGATCCGCAATTTTGAGCCATTGGACTTTAAATTTACGGTGCTAACTGAATAATTTCGCATATGACCTTCACCTCCACCATCCTCACCATCCCCGGCCTGGGCGGCTCAGGCCCGCAGCATTGGCAATCGATTTGGGAAAAGCGGTACAATTTTACGCGTGTCGAACAAAAAGATTGGGATACGCCTGTTTGCAATGATTGGATCGAAAATATCAACCAAGCCGTAAATGCACATGATGCTGCTGAAATAATACTGGTTGCTCACAGCCTTGCCTGCGTAACGGTGGCGTACTGGGCGCAAAAATTCAATGTGAAAATAAAGGGCGCTTTATTAGTCGCGCCGGCAGATTCCGAAGCAGAAAAGTTCCCAGCCGAAGCCAGTGGTTTTTCGCCGGTGCCGCTATTTAAATTACCTTTCCCGTCTATTGTTGTTGCCAGTACCGATGATTTTTATGTGACCGCCGGGCGGGCGAAACTATTTGCCGATAGCTGGGGAAGCGAATTCGTAAATGTCGGCAATGCAGGCCATATCAATGTGTCGTCAGGTTATGGCGAATGGGATGAAGGGTTAGCGTTTTTAAGGAGACTGGACGCCTGAATTTCAATAATAAAACTTACGAAGTTTTTGAAACTTCGTAAGTTTGGAGATATGCTTATCTCCGAATCCGAACTGCGCATTTTTACTCAAAATATTTTCCTGGCCATGGGTTGCAGCACCGAACATGCTGCATTAGCCGCCGATGTATTGATCCGGGCCGATCTTCGCGGTATTGATTCGCATGGCGTTGCGCGCCTGGTGGGTTATGTGCGCCTGTGGGAGAAGAAACGCATCAACACCAAACCCGACATCACCATTGTACATCAAACGCCCACTACAGCCACGGTTGACGGCGATGCCGGCCTGGGTTTGGTGGTAGCGCCTTTTGCCATGCGCCTGGCCATTGAAAAAGCGGAGCAATATGGCTCGGGTTGGGTATCGGTTCGAAATTCCAACCATTTTGGCATCGCCGGTTACCATGCATTAATGGCCGTCGAAAGAGACATGATCGGGGTGGCCATGACGAATGCCAGCCCGCTGGTAGCCCCTACATTTTCAAACGAACGTTTATTGGGTACCAACCCCATGTGTTATGCTTTCCCGGCAGGTAAATATCCGCCGGTGGTGGTGGATATGGCTACGTCTGCCGCAGCCAATGGCAAACTCGAAATTGCACAACGGTCGGGCAAGCAGGTTCCGGAGGGATGGATCCAGGATGCCAATGGAGATTTTACAACCGATCCGCATGCTTTAAAAAGCGGCGGCGCGCTGTTGCCATTGGGCAGCGACCGCGAGCATGGCAGCCATAAAGGTTTTGGAATGGGCGCCACGGTTGATATTCTTTCGGCGGTACTGTCCGGCGCTAATTACGGGCCATGGGTGCCGCCTTTTGTATCCTTCCTCGAGCCGCCAAATGATCCGGTGGGCCTGGGCATCGGGCATTTTTTGGGCGCCATGCGCGTGGACGGCTTTCGCCCGGCAGATGAATTTAAAGCAAACATGGATAAGTGGATTACACGGTTTAAATCCGCATCAACTGTCGATCCAAATCAAAAAGTGATTATTCCCGGCGAACCGGAACTGGAAGCGAACGCCGACAGGCAAAAAAATGGCATACCTATAGTGGATGCCGTTTGGGATGATTTAATGGGATTAGCGGAAAAATTTGACAGCCCCTTTAAATAATTTTCAGTTGCGGTTGTGCGCGTGAAAGAATCGCGAACTTTGCCTAACTATTTTAAGATTCATTTGTTATTGAAAAGAAATGAGTTTAATTAACCTGATTCGCATCGCGTTAAAAGCCTTGCAACGTAACAAACTGAGAGCTTTGTTAACCATGCTGGGCATTATTATCGGCGTGGCTTCGGTTATTGCGATGGTGGCTATCGGGCAGGGATCAAAGCAGAGCATTCACGACCAGCTGTCGAACATGGGGACCAATATGATCACCGTTCAGGCGGCCAGTAACTTAAACGGCGGTGTAAAAATTGCCGGCAGCAGTTTCCAGACGCTTACTATTAAAGATATTGTGGCCTTAAAGGCCAACCCGCAGTACATTACCGAAGTATCTCCATCGGTGCAGACCAAGGGACAGTCTATCAATGGTGCGCTCAACTGGCCGACCACCATGACAGGTGTAGCACCTGAATACCTCGACATCCGTAAATTAACCATTGAGGATGGCATCGTTTTTACCGACAATGATGTTTTAACTTCGGCCAAAGTTTGTTTGATAGGCCAAACAGTTATCGATAACCTTTTCCCGAACGGCGGGAGCCCCATCGGCAAGGTGATCCGTTTTGATAACATCCCCTTCCAGATCATCGGCGTATTGAGCCCCAAAGGGTTCAACGCCTTCGGACAGGACCAGGACGATATCCTGATTGCCCCCTACACTTCGGTGCAAAAGCGCATACTGGCCACTATCTATTACCAAAATATTTATGCTTCGGCAGTTGACGAGTCGGTTACCGATTCGGCGGTTAGCGAAATGACCAGGGTACTGCGCGCCTCGCACCGCTTGACTGCGGCGGAGGACAATGATTTTAATGTTCGTACCCAGCAGGAACTGATCGCCACGCTCAGTTCTACCAGCGGGCTGCTTACCGTTTTGCTTACGGTTATCGCCGGCATCTCCCTGGTGATCGGCGGTATCGGGATAATGAACATTATGTACGTTTCGGTTACGGAACGTACCCGCGAGATCGGCCTGCGGATGTCTATCGGCGCCAGGGGAAAAGATATTTTATTGCAATTTTTGATGGAAGCTGTGATCATCAGCCTTACCGGCGGGGTAATCGGCGTATTGCTGGGTTTTCTTTCTACCTGGCTGGTAACGCTTTTACTAAAATGGCCAACGGTAGTTTCCGATTCGTCAGTGATGTTATCTTTCGTGGTTTGCGCGGTTACGGGAATTTTCTTTGGCTATTACCCGGCGCAAAAAGCGTCAAGGCTTGATCCGATTGAGGCGCTGAGGTATGAATGATTTCGGATTTACTTGAATGCGGAATGCGGAAGGGTGAGTGCGGAATATTTGATTGCGGATTGCGGAGTGGCCAATACGCAGTTTCTTTTGTGCCACAACCCCGTCATCAAAAACTTTCAATAAACATTTTAGCTTCAATTCAATAAATCATGTATTTTTGGTTATCTCACACTTTTTAAACCATTATCATGAATGCCATTAAACTAAATTTCATCAATCAATCACAGGACGTTAACAATTCGGAAGTTGTTATTTTTCAGAAAAACGAAGCCGCGGGTTTCGGAGAAATTCCTGTGGCCTGGAAAATAATTCAGCATGCGGGCAAGGGCTGGACCCATCCCTTTACCTTTCCGGCAGCGGTCACCATAGCAGTCGCTGACAGCTGGGGCAATATAAGCCCGCAGATGCCTGCTGCCAACGGCCAGGCATTCAGCGTGGTGAACGATCCTTCCGGCGACGCGATCGAGCCTTCAGGCGCGGCAACAAGCCCAAACCAAATAGAAATATTAAACCGGCTGCCAACAGGTTCTATTAATGCCCATATTTACCGGGACGGCGCTTTACTGGCTACAAAACCAGGAATTGCGCCTGGTCAGAAAGCCGAATTCCAGTTTCAGCCCACCATCTGGATCGGCGTGGTTTCGCAGCTGCAGGAAGGTGAACTGATTAACGCCGCCATCATGTCGCAAATTAACAGCCAAATATCGCTTATCGGCATTGCCGGCGCCGATATCGTGATGACCGGCGGCGGCCCCGGCAAAGGTGCAACGCCGTTTATTTTTGTGCTGCAAAATGTGAAGTATGCCTGAGCCTGGTTAATTATCGCCCATAAATTGAGGCGTTGTCCCGGTCCGAAAACTCATGCAGCCTTTGAATCAAAAAATGACTTATGACTTTAGACTCGGGACTTTTGACTTTGAGCTGACGACCGCTTATTTCACACGCTCAACATATTCGCCGGTGCGGGTGTCTACTTTAATTTTATCGCCCTGGTTTACAAACAGCGGTACTTTTATTTCTACGCCATTTTCTGTCGTTGCCGATTTCAGCGCGCCCGATGAAGTGTCGCCTTTAACAGCGTGTTCGGTATACGTAATTTCCAACTCTACAAAGTTAGGCGCCTGCGCCATAATTGGTTCTTCACTCTCGAAGGAAACGATCACGTTCATGCCTTCCTTCAGAAATTTTGCAGAGGGGCCAAATAAAGATTTGGGGATATTATGCTGATCGTAAGTGGTGTTATCCATAATCACGATGTAATCACCTTCCTGGTACAGGTACTGAAAATCGTTGGTTTCTACCCGGCAAATCTCCACCTGCTCGTCGGTAGCCAAACGGGCTTCTACAACGCGGCCGGTTTTTATATTACGAAATTTATCCAGATAGAATGCCCCGCCTTTACCTGGTGTACGGTGCAAAACCTCGGTAACGCTTACCAGTTCGCCGTTAAAACGTAATATGTTCCCTACTTTAATTTCAGATGCCTTTGCCATGATGATATGCTTATAATTTTGTGGCCAAAGATAGATTAAGTTATGAGAATTTGGTGGCTGAAAAAAATTTAGCATTTTTTTCAGCAGGCTTGCGACACGGGGTCCTTTCGGAAACCGGCGTTGCATGGCATTGGCAATACCGACTATTAGTGAGCGACAACAGTAATTGCGTGTACTACAGCGGTGTTATTCGTGCAAATGGTGGCTCCATCCCGGCCGGCGTTAAAAGCGATGCATTTGGTTTAATTGCCCGACATGCCGAAACGTGGCCCGATTAGTGTCGTATAAATAATATCTGCTAATCAAATCAAATCATGAAAAAAATCCTGATTGCCGTAGTTGCCGTTACCCTAAGTTTCAGCGCAATGGCACAAACAAAAATGACCGGTACACCCATGCACCACATGCCTCAACATTCCATGCACCACATGTCGGCTGTTGTGATGAGGGATGGTAAAATGATGACCACCAGGAATGGCAAAAACATGCCGATGTTACACAACATGACCATGTCCGACGGCACTATGGTAACGACCAACGGGATGGTTAAAATGAAGTCCGGTAAAACGATGATGTTAAAAAACGGCTATTGTGTTAACATGGACGGCAAAATAACAAAGATGCCGATGCAAAAAGATATGATGAAAGATCACATGAAAATGTAAAATAATATAAGCTCCTCCCATGGCGGATACACAGCCCGCACCGGCCTTACGTAACAAAGCGACACCAGAATTTTGGGTAGGGTAAGGTTAAATCGTGTCTTTTATTTAATTCTTCAGCGTGGTTAGGCTAAAATGGATGATATCGAGCATTTTTCGCCGCATTTCCGGTTCGCCGGCGGTGAGTGCTGTAACCAGGCGCTCTTTCTTTGCAAGATAACGGCGCGCATGCTTCCGGTCATGTTGCAGTACCCATTTTATGTTATCTGCCAGGTCGCAATATTTAAGGGTTTGTGCTGCCGGGCTTGTTTTATAAAGACGTTGCGCTTCCCTTTCCTTTCGCTCTTCTTTCGTTAAACCGGGAAATGCGGCGGAGGTGTATACATCAGTCAGTTCCACAACGGTAAAAGTTATATAATCTGCGTCTTTGGCGTTATAACCGAAACGGGCCAGGGCTGCTGTCAACTCTTCTGCGGTGGTACCGGTATCTTCCAACAGATCGTGGCAAATACCGATTTCAAATCCAAACGCCATCAATGGCGCGGCCATGTTCGCCACGGCAAGCAGGTGTGTAAAATACGGGTCGGCCGTTTTTTTTACCAGCTGGCCGCGGTGTTTACCTTCCACCCAATGCGTCAAAAGTTCTGCAGGGTTCATATTATCTTATCCAGCTTTAAATAACCTAAATGAATTTCGTCGGCAGCGAAACCTTCATCCGGCGTTAGCCAGATCTGGTATTTTTCTTTTTCGCCGGGTGGCAGGATGTCTTCAACATGGTAAATATCATCCACAGCGATGCCGTATTTTTCGTCGATGTGCGAACGGGCCCCTGTTATGGTATTGGTTTTATAGAATACAGTTTTCTTCGCCTCCCGGGCAGCCTGCGCCCCGTCGTCGTGTACGGAAAGCACCGTGTAATGCTGTTCCTCCAGTTTTGTTGGCTGGTAACCGCCCAGGTTAATAAAAAAAAGCATCTTTGAAGGTAAAAGCCCCTGCCGCAAAACAATCTGTACGCTAAAGCCATTTACCCGCGTTACTTCGCGCCAGCCGTCTACATGAATGCTGTTGCCGGCCTCCGGCCAGAAAGCCTTCATCTGCGGCACCAGGTGGTTTAAACTTTTGGCTATGCCGAAAAAATAATCATGCTGTTCCACATTCCGGGCAGGGGCTTTGGAACCCAGCAATACCATAAATAATTTAAGCTCAGTTGAGGATCGCAGGTTCATCTTTTGGCAATAAAGTTTTCACGATAGCGGCCGATGCTTCTTCACTGAAATCAAGGCCGGAATAATCGGGGTTAAAGCCGCCGATGTAGGGCACGGCCATAATGTAGATACGCTCATTAAAAGCACCAAATTCATCAACCAGCTGGAAATGATCATTGATGGTGATACCAGATACTTTGAGGTAATAATCGCCATGCTCATCCTGCAGCACATCTTGCCCTGCGACTACCGCCTTCCGCGCTTCGTCGGCCGACCGGAATTTTAAGCGCGCCGGGCTAACCGTCTTTTTGCTGAGCAAACTTTTAAACGGAAAGTCGTCAAAATCCAAATGCGGCTGGCCTACACAATCCACATAGGCATTAAAATATACGGCCTGTTGCCGGCCTGCTTCGTCGGTGTAATGGTAGGTTGCACCCCCCCCGCTTTCAGCTTCCACCCGGCTGTCTTCGCCTACGGCAATAAGGTCAAGCACCCCGGCACGACGCAGCGCCATCAGTTCTTCGGTTGAGCTTTGCGGGATATAGGCGATAACAATAGAGATTAAAGGCGTGAGCGATCGCTGCAACCGCTGCATGTCCTCAGCCGAAAGATGTTTTGCGGGATAATTTAACGCGAAGCTGAGTACGCCCAGCATTTCTTTCCAATAAACCGATTCCCGGCGTTTGATCGATTTTTCGGCCTCAGCGTATTCCGCCGCCAATAGCTGGAAGGGGTCCAGGCGCTCGCGGAGGTCCATCATCGCGGCCACAAATTCCTCCAGGCGCAGGTGTTTGATCTTTTCAAAAAACTCCGGGTTTTTATCTTTTATTGGCGCCTTAAAATCGTTCTCGAATACAAAGTCGAGCGACAGGAAGCCATTATTTGCGGCAATATGCGCGGCAATCTCGTCGCGGGTCAGCAGCGCGTTATTTGACAGGTGCGAATCGTCAAGATGAAATCTTACGGCAGGCAGCATGCCGTTACGGGTGTGCAACACCAGCTTAAAGTTTGGGCTTTCGGGCAGCAGGCGGTAACTGAGCGTGCCATTTTCATGCTTGCTAAAAGTTCCGTTATGGCGCGACAATGTCCTTACTGCGTCGACAGCAGTTAAGGAGGAACCTTTAATTGCTACCGGGTGATCAAGCTTCAGCGCCAGCTTGACAGGCGGGTAAGGCGAATCAAAATAATTGGGGACCACTCCCTCATGCTTCACCGGCCAGTTATGCCCCGTACAAATGATCACTTTGTCGAATTCAAATTTTTCTCCGCCGTTTATTTCCACAAAAACCCGTTCCTGAACCGGGTAATCAATAATATCGGTTACAGTGCTGTTATAATGTACCTGATAGGCGATACCACGGTCTTTAGCCTGTTTTTGCAGCATATCAAACTGCGCGGTAAGGTACTGGCCGAAAAGCAGGCGCGGCAATACTTTATATTCATTAAAATGTGCGGGGTCGATATGAAATTTATTCAAAGTACCTTTCGGCACGGTTTTGATCCAGTCGGCCAGCGGCGTAACCAGTAAAGGGATTTCGTTGCCGGATACATTGGTGATGTGCTCGTCATTGGCGCCATCCGCACTGTAAGGCATCCCCGCGCCTAAGCGATTTTTCTTTTCAAATACGGTAATGGCAATATCCGTGCGGCCGGCGTCAACCAGCCTTTTAAACATAAATAAGCCGCCCGGCCCGCCACCCAAAATGGCAATGTGTTTGGTTGTTTTCAATTTATTTTGCGTTAAAGGATGCTGACCTGTACAATATTATTCCCAACAACTAACCTTTTGCGTTTTTGTTTAGAAAAACAAGCAACTGTCCTGTTATTGTATCCGGATTATAATAATTGGGACATTATTGGCACCACCTGCAGGCCTGCAATAAGGGGCACATGGTTTTGGCCCCGAATTTGTATCTCCTGCGTTAAATCAGTCACCCTTAAAAAACAACATCATGAGATCAATTTTGTACATTATAGCGGTTATCCTTATTATAGGATGGGCTATCGGCACATTTGCTTACGCGGCAGGAAGCCTGATCCATATTTTATTAGTGATAGCGATTATCGCTTTAATTCTTGGATTATTGCGGAGAGATACTACCGTTATTTAGCGTAAAGCAGTAAGGTTTTTGGGATTAGTGCAGGTGAAAATAAGCCCGGTTTGTACAACAGACCGGGCTTTTAATAGGCTATTTTATTTATTTTAGCCCCGGCGATATTAAAAACAATTTTTATTGGCCGTTTTAGCATTGCAGGCCCGGACGAAAGTTGCAGCCTGCTAAAAATTAAAAATGGAACTGGAGAAACATTATTCAAACAGAAGCGGCTGGCTGCGGGCAGCTGTTTTGGGCGCCAATGACGGCATCCTTTCAACAACAAGTATAGCGATTGGCGTAGCGGCGGCCAGCAGCACCAGGAGCCCGATCATTTTGGCTGCCTTAGCCGGTTTAGTTGCGGGCGCATTATCCATGGCAGCAGGTGAATATGTGTCGGTGAGCTCACAGTCGGACATTGAAACCGCGGATCTGGAGCGTGAAAAGAACGAACTGGACACGATGCCGGAGATAGAACTGAAGGAACTGGCGAAAATTTACAAAAAAAGAGGTTTGGACAGTAAGCTGGCCCTGCAGGTTGCGGAGCAGCTTACCAAACATAACGCGCTGGAGGCGCATGCCAAAGATGAATTGGGGATTAACGAATTCACCCAGCCAAAGCCATTGCAGGCTGCCCTGGCTTCGGGCGCATCGTTTATTTCGGGCGGCATCTTACCCTTTTTTGTTTCGTTGTTCGCGCCGGTTAATCTGATGGTTTACTTGTTGTACGGCTTTGCTACTGTATTTCTGGCCCTGTCGGGCGCGGTCGCGGCAAAAGCAGGCGGCTCAAATATGGTAAAAAGCATCATCCGGATTTGTTTCTGGGGGACCATCGCGATGGGCATTACGGCGTTGGTGGGGTATATATTTGGGGTGAAGACGGCTTAAGCGGTTGGCCCGGCTAATCAGCACTGTCCTTTTTCCATACCCTTATTATTGTAATTTGGAGATATTTGCCGCCAGGCCGCGCTTAACTAAGGGGACGTGGGTTTGGTACCGGATTTGTATCTCCTGTTGTAATCAGTCACCCTTAAAAAACAACATCATGAGATCAATTTTGTACATCATAGCGGTTATCCTTATTATAGGATGGGCTATCGGCACCTTTGCTTACGCGGCAGGAAGCCTGATCCATATTTTATTAGTAATAGCGGTTATCGCTTTAATTCTTGGATTATTGCGGAGAGAAACCACGGTTATTTAGCGTAAACCAGAAGAATTTTTGGATAAGTGCAGGTGAAAATTAAGCCCGGTTTGTTCAGTCATCCCGTGCTTTTCATTTTATCAGTAATCAAACTCCGCTTTATGTTTTTCAATAAAATCGGCCATCCTTACGGGTTGCATTCCCGTTATTTCGGGGAAATTATCAAAAGTATCGTCAGCACCGGGGATGGTACCGGCTGCATAACGTTTCCAGTGCTCATATACACAGCTCATGTAGGCCATTTCGGCGCCGGCATCAATCATAGATTGTAAAAATACTTCGGGAGACAGCGGCTCATAACGGAACGGCTTGCCAATAATGGCCGTCATCAGCGCTGCTATTTCGGCAAATGTTTTAGCGTCATAGCCTAACCTGTAGGTTCGGCCGGCATGGATTTCGGGGTGCGCTAAAGCTGCCGCAGCCGCCTGCGCAACATCATCCACATCCACCCAACTCAAACGTGCGCCTTCCACGTAAGCATGAACGACCCCATTTACAATTGCTTTTTTGCCGCCATAAGTCAGCAGGTTTTGCATAAATGTTTCCGGGCGTAAATGGGTGTACGAAAAACCACACCATTGAATATAGCGTTCAATCAACTGGTGCCAGGCCCAATGGGCAACAGTAGTATCATCACGCCCGCAGGCCCCTAAATGCACTACATGCTGAACGCCCGCTTTTTTGGCGTTGTCTAACAATACTTTACTCTGCCGCAACATGTCAACGGTATAGCCTGTAACAATTAACAGCCGATCAATGCCCCGTAGTGCAGGCAGGTGTGTGCTTTCATCATCGTAATCAAATATAACTGTGGTAATGCCTGCGGCAATAAAGGGAGCCGCTTTTTCGGATGAACGCACCGCCGCTATAATTTCAATTTCTTTATCTGAAAGCAGCAGATCTATCGTTTTGCTACCGACCTGCCCTGTTGCACCGGTAATGAGTATTTTTGGAATTTTTGGAATTGACATAAGGCAAAGATACCTGTTTAAAAATCAATGGCAGTTGAGCAGCATCTGCAAACTATTCTCTGACTTCGGATAAAGATCGGTGGAAGAACTGCAGCGGGGTGTAGTAGCGGGCATTGTAAAATAAATAAAATAAAATTATTATAATAAAAAAATGTTTTTATACCTTTAAAATAATAAACCTTGATAGTCAAGCACCTAAGCCAATGCACTGCCTTATTCACAGCTTGTTTGAACCAAAAGCCAATGCACACGAAATAGCGGTAGTACCGGCTGTTTTACATTGGGTAAAAGTGCCGGCAGCAACAATGGGGGGAAAAATTAAAACCGACTTCTTTAAACCCCTGCCGGCAAAACAGCAGGAAATAACCGAAGATCCGACAGGACTGGGTATCATCCCGGCCAAGCCCTTTGATGCCTGTAAGCTGACTAAAGTATACAGCCCTTATTTTGGCCGCCGCGCGACTGCGCATCAGCCCATGGAGGACTTGCTATCCGATAACCCGGATTTGCAGATTCAGCTATTGTTTACTGGTACTAATAATGAAACGTATCTATACAAAAATAAATTTTTAAACTTAAACCAAAAAAATCATGAAAAAATTGAAATTAAAAGCATTGGCGCCAGGCGCCGGTGAGGCGCTTACAAGGGCGCAAATGAGAAATGTGTTAGGATCATTAGGAGGAGGTGGCACCAGTGGTTGCGGTTCTGGCTGTTCGGGTTCCTGTACAGCTAATAGCGGAGTGTGTAAAGGTAAGTCTGGCACGTGTGGCACCAGCGGCGGAGGCTGCGTGTGCGCCGCAGTATGCTAACAGAATGATCAGATAATTTTTATTTATATGCTGTAGTGTACCCTGACGCGTACACTACGGCTTTTTCAGATTATATTTTAAACAATAAGAAACGTTGCGTCCCGGTTGTGTATAGTTTTAAAATTTGCATTTTTCAATAACTGAAAGAGATTAAAGCAATAGCATGATTATTGCATCGATTGGTTTTTGTTTTCATTTGGCAGGTTGACGACTATAACCGGGGCAAGATTAAAAGTATAGCAATGTATTTAAAAAGCATTCCCTATGGTTGTTAAACCTAAGTATCGGTTATTGCTGCTGTTTTGTATTATAGCAATTACCGCCCGCGCACAACAAAACCAGCTCCCCGGGTTCAATTTAGGTGATGCCGCGCCGCCTTTTCGGGTTGGGGGATGGATTAAAGGTACGCCGGTTAAACGTTTTGAAAAAGGCAAATTTTACGTGGTAGAGTTTTGGGCGACCTATTGTAAGCCCTGCATTGCAGCAATGCCTCATCTTTCGGCCCTGGCGCGCGAATACAAGGACAGGGTTACCTTTTTAGCTATCGATGTTTACGAAGCGAGAACCACGCCCGCAGACCGGGTAAAAACTTTTGTTGAAGGGATGGGCGACCGGATGGATTTTAATGTGGCGCAGGAAGATACAAGTTTTACGGTAAATGACTGGCTCAGGGCTACAGGCGAGCAGGATAACGGCATCCCCCGAACTTTTGTGGTGGATGCGCAGGGAAGGCTGGCCTGGATCGGTCACCCCAAAGATCTTGATAAAGTTTTAGGTAAAGTAGTGAACAATACCTGGGATATAAAAGAAGCAGTAGCCAAACGGGATGCTGACAAATACCTGGCAGATATGGATCATGACGCAGGTTATAAATTGTCCAAATTCGACGGCGGCTATGATAAGCCGGGAGATTTAGGAAAGCCTGATTCGGCCCTTTTGGCAATTAATGAAATAGTTAAAAAAGAACCGAAAGCGAAATACGCTCCTGTAATTGCTTTATTTACCTTTTCTGCCTTACTAAAAACCAACCCGGATGAAGCCTATGCGTATGGCAAAGCGGCAATCGTTACTCCTACTTACGAAGAGCCGGCTTATGATGCCATTATTGCCAATATCAGGCAATATTCGGGCAAATTAAATATTCCCGCAAAAATTTATCTGTTAGGCGCCGAAACTTACCAGGCAAAAATGGATCATTTTCCTTATCCGGAACTCTATATTACTGCTGAGCGCTATCAAACCATGGCAAAGTGGTATTCGCTGGCAGGCGATACATTAAAAGCGACGGAAGCCAGGGAAAAAGCTAATAAACTGGAAGCGGATGAAGCAATAAAAAAGCAATTGGCTGCGATCGTAATAAAATAGCTTTTATCCCTCCGCCTAATGTCTGTTTTTTGTGTAGCCGGAGACTAAGCGCACAATCATCCGAGAATTGATTGGCTTATGTTTAGGTAAAGCCAAATGAGGAAGTCCAGGCGTAAAAAATATAGCTGTTTTTATTTTTTTATATGTAATAAGTAGTATTTTTATACAAACTAAACCCTTTATACCAAACGCAAAATCACAGGCCTTTAAATTCTTTTGACCATGCCTAAAGTATTTCGACGATTATTTGCCTTTGCTGCTGCATTAATGGTGTTGCATGCGAATGTGTACGGACAGGCAAATGATATTGCTAAATCATCGCCGCAAATCCCCGCTACCGTTTGGAAGTTAACGCTGGAAGACTATCTGAACCTGGTTGATCAAAAAAAACCCGCTATTACGGGGGGCTGCGTTACCTTAACATCTGCTGCGTTTGCAACCACTTTGTTTTTAATGGCTTTGAAAGTTTCCCAAGCCCATTCGGTTGGCATAAACAAGGGCAAACTGGATTCCTTAACGGGCGTAGCAACCATTGCAAGGGATTCGCTCGCAATGGCTGCGGATACCGATAATTACATTTTCCAAAGTTTTCTTGAGGTATACAAACTACCGTATCAAACACCTGCGCAAAAGCGCTACAGGGATTCGACCGGACATTTGTTATTAATAAAAGCGACAGCATCAACATTAAAAGCAGCAGGGCTAATATGTCCCGCTTTTAAATTGTTTGCCCCGGCCGAGCAACTTTCAGCGCCCGGCGTTTTTAGTGACGTAAAATCATCAGAAACCCTGCTCGACGCTTGTTTTCGGGCGCTCGTCATCTTAACCCGTGATAATATCGGCCAGTTGCCTACAGGCGAACGGCCTTATTTTCAAACAAGGCTCGACGCGCTTATTACACAGCAGAACGCCCTTTTTAACAGTTTAAACAACCCACATTAATGACCAAACGATGAAAACATGTGCCGTTTATTTTGCAGTTTTAGTTTTGAACCTGGTTATTGCCCCGAGGTGTTTTGCACAGGGCAAAAAAACACAGGTTGATTTGTTGATTATCAATACCACGGTAGTTGATGTGGTTAAAAAAAGTTTTTTGGCAAAGAAGACCGTAGCAATTCTAAATGGCAGGATATTGGCAATTGCAGATAGCCCGACAGGTTTTACTGCCAAAAGACGAATAGATGGTACCCATTTGATAGCCATACCCGGATTTATAAATACCCATACTCATTTATGGCAGCATGTTTGTAAATCATGTTTCCCGAAAGAAAGCTTGCAGGTGTGGGTGAGGATATATAACAATATTCATTACCTTACACCGGAGCAGCTTTATATGGTGGTTTTAAGCGCATCAGGCGAAGCGCTGCTTTCGGGTATTACCACTGTTTCCGACTATGCTTCTCTTTCGTTTAATGATTATGCATTCGATGTTAATGCAAGGGCAATAGCAGATGCCGGCCTTGATGGTGCAATTGTGTATAATAACCCTTCGATATTTATCCCTGACAGTATAAAAATAAAAGAAATACCACTGCTTCAGGAAAAATATAAAAGGCACTTTTCCATTTGGATGGGCTTTGGCCCGCTTTCCTTTTACCCCCTTCCCCAGGTATATTCGGGGATTGCCCTGGGCAACCAGCTTGGTATGAATTTTACGGAGCACACCATGGAAAACAACCAGGAACAAAGAGATTTTTATGACGGGACAAAGAAATATCTGGATGCTTATAAAGATAACCTGAGTAAACAGGATGCTGATTTTTTAACCGGGCTGCTTGCATTAAAACGTCCCTCGAACGTTGACGGTTTTCAGCAACTGGTAAGCCTGAAAACACAATTGCTGCGGACTGACTCCATTTTGAAGGCCGGGCCGGATACGCTTTATAAACCACTGAGTGATGGGGAAAAACAAACCCTGGATGCCATTAAATCCGAAAGACTCATTTCTCCTCTCCTGCTTCTTGAATACCTGAAGGGCTTAAACAATTTCCTGTCCATCCATAGCGTGTGGCCGCAAAAGGAGGACATCGGTATTATGCAGCGGAATAAAATCACCATATCGCACAATCCCGAATCGAATCTTTACCTGACGTCGGGAATGGCGCCGGTAGATGATTACCTAAGGGCAAACTTAACTGTTTCGCTTGGTACTGATGGCGCTGCAAGTAATGATGGTATCAATATGTTTTCGGCAATGCGCGAAATGTGGAATGTTTACAAGATAAAGCTGATGAATACCCACATGTCCAAACGCATTGAAGATTGGGACATTTTGCAAAGCGCCACCATAAATGGCGCAAAAGCTTTAAAGATTGATAACAAAACCGGCTCGCTGGATGTGGGAAAAGAAGCGGATATAGCGTTGGTATCTGCCGATGAACTCGGGATGGCGCCGATACGTCCGAAAAACCTGGTATCCTTATTAATTTACAGCGGGAATACCAGGAATATTAAGTACGTGATCTCCAACGGAAAAATAGAGGTTGAAAACGGAAAATTAACAGGTTTGAATGAAAGCAGGCTGGCCCTTGAGCTAACCAAAATTGCAAATGATGCAGATCGCGCCGTTGCAACCGGTAAGATTTGGTCAGAAAGTATTGTGCTTACGCCGCAAAATTTGCGCAGCTATCTATACCGTTACAGGTCTGTCCGAAAGCTCGACAGCCTTCACCTGGTACTGATAAACCGGCTGAATCACCCGGTTAAAATTGTTGTTGCATCATCGGGCGCCGTTTTTGGCGGCGGTACGCCTGCCGTGATCAGCGAGACGACGGCTGCGCGGTTCCCGATGAATTATGGTAACATGTCATTTAAAGATGGATATGTGTTAAATCCAAATGAAAGCATAACGGTAATAAAACGGCCCACCCGCAGCCCGCCGGAATCCAGGATATTTCCTTATCAAATTATCAGTCCAAAGGGGCGTATAGAACGAATAACGAGTAGCGGACAATTATTTGTGCTTTCCGAAAGCCGGTATAAAACTTTTTAATCG
>Ga0302322_100001699_pt1 | contig 18225 bp, 14 predicted proteins | sample Fen_T0_2_FD_203757 | JGI IMG/M metagenome (GOLD analysis project Ga0302322, IMG submission 203757) | Peat permafrost microbial communities from Stordalen Mire near Abisko, Sweden - Fen_T0_2 | ecosystem: Environmental > Terrestrial > Soil > Wetlands > Permafrost | place: Sweden: Abisko... | reverse complement strand
CAATGCTTCCCATCGCGAAGATTGCCCTCCATACCAGCCTCTTCCATCGTGCTCGTCTGTATGACATACCATCTCCTTTGTAGCTTACTTATACCGCCGATGCAAAAAGATCGTATTCCACCGCATCAGTAATGGTCACTGGGTGAAATGTTCCCACCTTCAACGGCTGACTGCTTCGCACGAACACTTCCTGATCGATCTCCGGTGCATCCCATTCTGTTCTTCCCATAAAGAATTCCCCGTCCTGTGAATCAACCAGGACCTTCAACGTTTTTCCGATCAGTGATTCATTGTACTGTTGAGAAATACTTTTTTGAATTTCCATGATTGCTGCTTGCCGTTCCTGTTTGAGCGATTCCTGGACCGGGTCACCAAGTTCCATTGCTCCGGTACCTTCTTCTTCCGAATAGGTAAAAACACCAAGACGGTGAAAACGCATCTCCCCGATAAAATCACAGAGGGCTTTAAAATCATCCTCCGTTTCATTTGGATAACCCACGATCAGGGTCGTGCGCAGTGCAAGTTCGGGAATTTCATCCTTCAGGCGCCTCAGCAACTCTCGTGTTGAACGCTGCGTCATGCCGCGTCTCATGGACTTTAACACACTATCAGAATAATGTTGGATCGGGATGTCGATATAACGGCAGAGCTTAGGATATTTTTGAAATGCTTCAATGACATCAAGCGGAAAATGGGCAGGATAGGCATACATCAACCGGATCCAATCGATACCATCGAGAGTGTTTAATTCACCCAGGAGAGCTGCCAGCCGGCGCTCGCCGTACACATCCAATCCATAATATGTGGTGTCTTGCGCAATGACGACAAGCTCTTTCACGCCTTTTTCCGCCAACTGCCGTGCTTCATGGACAATTTCTTCTAGAGGTTTGCTTCGGTGCGGCCCGCGCATCAGCGGAATTGCGCAGAACGAACATGGATTGTCACAGCCTTCGGAGATTTTTAAATAAGCATAATGAGTTGGCGTCGTGAGAAACCGTTCACCGAGAAGTTCGGATTTGTAATCCACGTGAAGATCTTTCAACACATCGAGCAATTGATGTGTGCCATAGAAAGAATCCACTTCAGGAATTTCAGCAGCAAGTTCTTTTTTAAATCGCTCTGAGAGGCATCCCATGACGACAATTTTTTTCAGTTCGCCGCGGTTCTTTTTTTTCACCGCCTCCATGATCGTATCGATGGATTCCTGCTTTGCATCCTTAATAAATCCACAGGTATTGATGATAACCGTATCGGCATCGTCAGCGCTTGCGACAAGCTGGATATTGCCGTGGCTGAGTTGACCGAGAAGATATTCCGAATCTACGATATTCTTTGGACACCCGAGTGTAACGACATTGATCTTCGACTTTTCAGGCACAGATATCTTTCCATCGATGATTGTTATGATAACACAATGAAATCTATATAAAGATACACAATCGGAGAAATATAAACCAAACTGTCGAAACGATCGTACACTCCCCCATGCCCAGGAATGAAATGAGAAGAATCTTTGACTCCGGCATCCCTCTTAAATCGGGATTCGACGAGATCACCCAACTGTCCGAACACACCAATTAACACACCGAGCATCACTGCATGCTGAAGGGAAAGATAGCCCAGCACCAGAACCTTTGCCGCGACCATCGTGAGGATGGAGAATATAAAACCAAACACCGCGCCTTCCCATGTTTTATTCGGACTGACCCGCGGAAAGAGTTTATGGGTACCAAACGTTTTACCACCGAAGTACGCAGCGGTGTCGCAAATCCAAATCGATGCGAAGACAGCAATCACCGTATATCCTCCCCAGCGATTGATCTGCATCAGTTGAAGATCATCAGCATATCCTGTCGCAAAAAATTTGTAGACAGGAAATCCATACGGGAATAATTCGCGTAAAAAAATAAGTGTGCCGAAGCAGAGCGAGATAATGAGCACACCTGCGAGTGTTGTTGCAATGTTGATTGTAGGAGAACCTTTTGTACGGAACAGTTCAACGAACATGATCACCAGTAAGAATTTCAACAGAACAACCGTCAGAAGCTGGTGCTGTGAAAACATTGCAAGATGAATGTTCAAATGATTCAGAACAAACTGGTAGATGTCGACCTGAAACCGTTCGTACACAAACACAGCATTGACAACAATCCCGGCAATCATTCCAATAATTTTGAGTGGTGCAGCCCCTTTGGCTTCTGCAAGCCCATAGAATTCATACAAGGTCAACGATGAGATCACGGCAATGAGGAAGAAGAAATAGTATCCGCCGAGCATGGTGAACCAGAGAATAATCGGAATGGCGATGAGTGCAACGAGTACACGTGTGGAAAGATTTTCAAATTTTGGCATAGTGTTCAGCGGTCAAGAATAAGTGACACATGGATAAAAGCCCGTTAAAGAAAGAACAACCCGCACAGAGAGAGAGGTTCCTGAATATCAAGAAGGTTCAATTCTTTCAGGTATTCTGTCTCTTCAAGAATGAATCCCCCGTGAGATATCGTGTGTGAGACGAAGATACAGAACAAATGTCAAGAAAAAGAGCAATCCAAATCCAAGTAAATCGAAGATCATGACAGGAGTGCTGGAGGTCGTCTGCGCCGCTGCCATCAGATTCTCATCCTGTATACCGTAGTAGGTAGCAAGCACAGCCATCAGATTATTGAAAAAGTGTGCAGCGATTGGTACGATCAAACTTTGCGAACGATAGCGAAGCAATCCAAAAAATACACCAAGCCCAACGAGCGGAACAATTTCAAATGGATTGAGGTGGTACAAACCGAAAATCGTTCCAGCCAGCACAGCCGAGACGACGGGCGACATCAATCGATCAAATATTTTTTGGATAAGTCCGCGAAACAGCATTTCTTCCACAACTGCCGGAACAATCGCAACGATCAAAATCACCACCAACAGTTCTGCAGGGGAGTCGGCGCGGAGGAGAACTTTCGTTAATTCCTCGAACATTTTTTTTATCGGTTCGACTATCTCACGAAATACCTCCGGCAGCGGAACGCGTTCCTGGAAAACCATATACGCTTCGAAGACGCGCTGTAACGAAAAAAGCGCCAACAGTGCGAGGGTTGACTCACGCAGTCCAGGTACTCTGAATTGAAATACCGTGCGTAACCGAGGAGCAAAGAGCCGTGCAAGGAGGAGCGTGGGAAGAAGGATGAAACACAACTGCCCGGTAAACGTCAACCAGCGCATGGCCCACACATTGTCCCGGGTGATAGATGCTGCACCAGTGACGAGAAATGTAAGTAAACCGCCGCCGACTTGATAGAGGAGAAATACAAGCACTAATGAAGCAAAGGCAAACAGCATGGGATGGATTGCATGCCGCTCCACAAAAGAAAGTTGTTCTGCAACTTCTTGTACATCTTCTGTTGGTTCAGGCATGTGTTCGTTTGATTCCATCATCTGGCGGCCCATTGCGCGTTAATCATTGCAGCGAGCAGGGGAACCATAATTTCGTGATGCCCTATAAAGTTGTACCCACGTCCATTTTGCTGAGTCGGCCGTTCAACAACATTCATTTGAGGCCGGTATTGGCGTATCATATCAAAATTTGCGGTCGAGAATCCTTTCGCCTTGTACCCAAGGTTGCGTGCGACTGTGAGCGCTTTCAAAAAAACTTCGGGCAGGATTACGGCAGATCCAATATTGAGTACGACGCCGCCATTTTTTAGGTCTTTTACGGAGTTCACAAATACTTTGAAATCGCGATAGCTCAATTCGCCTGTCGCTGCGCCATCCATCGTCGCCTGTTGATGAATGATATCCGTCCCAATCGCCGCATGCACGGTGACCGGAATACCAAGTTCGTAGCACACAGCAAGAATACTGAACGTTCGATTTCGCGCTTTCATTGCAAGAAGCTTCTTCCCGAGCGTTTCTCCATAGCCTTCGTCTGATTCTTTCATTCCCTTCGTGAGTGCTCGATTGATGAAGTCCCCTGTTTCTTTTGACATTCCAAACGTTCCATCCATTAAATTTACAGCAACATCTTCTGATGTCTTTCCCCACATCGCCGTTTCGACATCGTGAATGGAGGCCGCACTATTCATTGCGATATGCGTAATAATACCCTGGTGAAGTAAATCGATGATAATTGGTGAAAGCCCGACTTTAATGACGTGCGCTCCCATCATGAATATGACGGGTTTCTTGATTTTGCGGGAGCGAACAATGTCGCTCACCAAACTCTTCAAGTCGTCCGCAATCAGAATATGCGGGAGAGAGTCAACAAAATCTTTGAAGCTTGCATGTGCTGCGCTGAGCGGTTTGGCAAAATCGTTCGGCGTTACTTTGCTTTTACGACTCCGGATGGAAATTGTCTTCACGCCCCTGACATCTATGTGATTATATTGTGACATAATTCTCTGCGCCAGTTATGAGTTGTAGGTTATTCTACCTTTGCTTGTATCGGTCCATTGATTCCAGAGTATTCCCGCAGCTCTGCATCGATCGATCCAATGGGAACTTTCGTGCTCACTTTCACCGGTATTTTCCGATCATCATTGGTCATCCAGATAATGATACGCCCGTCACTTTTAAATAATCCACCCTCCATAATGAGCGGCTCCACCAGGATACAGTTAAATGTTCCTGCATCAACAGACACCTGTTGGTACCCGAGAAATTTCACTGCAAGCTGATATGTCGTATCTTTGGAAAAGTTTTGCAAAAACACTTTTTGACCTGGACGGGATTTTGAAAAATCCATCGTACGGAAGTAAAACATAGCTGAAACGACATCATGCACATATGGGGGGATAGGATAACGGCCGTTGTTCGTTGTCGCAACATTATTAAACTGGTCAAATTCTGCAGCGAAATCATTCCTATATTTGCCTTCGCGAATTCGTTGTGTGTATCGCCATGGAAAAATACCTTTTTTATCAATCATCGTTTCATAACGATCATCAACTTTATAGAAAAACGAGAAAGTCGATGTTGTATTGACAGTAAAGAGCACTTGAAAACATTCCCTTCCGTTAATGATTTGATTATCTGGAATTGAAAATACCGCCTCGGCTGCTGTAATAAAACTGTAACCAACATCATACACTAATCGCTCCCCCTTTGTAAAAGCTATCTGATGGATCGTCCGGAGACTGTCCATGGTTTTTACCGGTTTGGCCTCCTGTGCCTTTGACCGGACAATGAAAGACATAAAGAAAACAATACAAATGAGGAGTTTAAAGAGCTTCATGGTAATCCATCATTGTCGTGATGCCCCGTCCATCGTAGATTTCGTGTTATGTTCTATCAATTTCACCGATGCTTCTAAAACCTGCTTTACGGTAATTTGTTCCATACATTCATTTCCCTGACACTCCCCTCCCCTGCAGCGCGAACACAACGCCGGATCAGGAACGAAGAGTGTTTTTTTTTCAGTCAATGGGCCCCACCGTTTGGGACTCATCACACGCACGGATGGATAGAATCCGATCACCGGCGTTCCAACAGCCGCTGCAATATGCAATGGGCCAGTGGAGTTTGCTACGAATAATGTTGCCGTCTGAATAAATGCTGCAAATTCTTTTAACCTGAGAGCACTGACGTAGGTTTTAACGCCATCTCCGGCATTTTGCGCTACGCTTTGTACAAGTTTTGCTTCCGCGTTGCTGCCGGTAATGACGACAGAAAATCCCAGGTTCTTCAGTCCAGCAGCAAGTTGAGCGAAGTGTTCCGGTTTCCAATCTCGCGCTGAACCGCCGCTGCCGGGGTGCAAGAGCACTAACCTCTCAGTATCCGAAATTTTCATGGAAGTACGAATACCAGAAGCGGTTGTTCGTTCCTGCTCGGAGAGGACAATATTTACTTCCGGGATCGACGCTACCGCACATCCCAAACCTTGTAAGAGCGAGAGATTGTACTCCGCCTCATGCTTCTCTACAGTTTTGCGATGTTCAAAGATTCTCTTATTGAATAAAAACGAATACCATCGGTAACCAGTTCCAATGCGGACAGGAATACCCGCAAGCCATAATAAAAGAGCAATACGAAATCGTGGAAAGGCAACCACCGCCGCATCAAATCGTGTATGGCGAAGTTCCGACAGTATTTCAAAAAACGGCTTGAGACCTGTCTCATTGTTATAAATAAGAACGTCGGCGGTACCTTCCACCAGGTTCGCGGTATATGAATTCAACAACATTGCAACACGTGCTTTCGGGAAAAGTAACTTCAACGCTTCGATGGTTGGGAGCGTAAGAATCACATCCCCGATGCGGTCGGTTCGAACGACTAAAATGTTCTGCAAGAGCTGTTGTTTCACTCCACGGGTTAATCAATCTTCTGACAATATAACGAGCGATGGCAGGAGATGCAAGAAAAGCAAAGGAGACAAGGAGAAGAGGAGAATTGGAGCCCTCTGGAGCATTTTCTGCCAGAGGCTGCAATACTTCAAAGGTTTAGTGCAGAGCACGGATGCACAGAGAGAGGAACATCATTGAAGACAGTGTCTCAATTATCAAACAGGCACGTTCTCACCCATCAACGTATGAAGAACTGTATTATTGATTTCCGTCAATCTTTCCTTTAGTTTTCTTCGTGCCCTGCCGGTTCATCTTGTATGATGGTACAACATCACGAACCATTGTGCGCACAGTGATCCATTTGTATCATGCAGTTGATATCGGAAATATTACCGAGATGGCTGATCTCACAAACCAATTTCTCGACGATGCTCTATTGCCGACGGATGGAACGTACACCGAAACGAAAAAACTTGTTCGTCTCCAATAGATAATTCCAGGAACGTTTTACGATTCTTAGAAGCGGGAGTCTGATTTGAGTCTTCATCCGCATTTTTACAGAATTCTGAAGAGATCCTTCCATAGGTATTGTCTTCTTCCCGTTGACTTCTCGCTGAACCTTTCCGATATTTACGTCACTAATCAGTAACAATCTGCTTCTCTCCCGATGCGCGTGAGGTATCGGGACTGCCCAGCTATTCACACCGACATGAACGGCGGCAGCATTCGTTCAATCAATAAAACACATAGGTGTCATTATGAAACGAACCAGAGTGATCATTATGGGCGCTGCGGGACGGGATTTCCATAACTTCAACACCGTTTTCCGTACGGACGATCGCTATGAAGTCGTCGCTTTTACCGCAACACAAATTCCCAACATCTCAGAACGAAAATATCCTGCTGAATTGACAGGGGGACTCTATCCTCAGGGTATTCCCATTTTCCCGGAATCGGACTTACCACGACTTATCAAAGAGTTGAACGCTGATGAAGTCATCTTCGCTTATTCCGATGTATCATTCAATTATGTGATGAGTAAAGCATCATTGGTAGTGGCAGCTGGAGCAGATTTCAAGCTGCAGGGTGCTCAACCGACTATGCTGAAAAGTAAAGTTCCGGTCATTGCTGTCGTGGCCGTGCGGACAGGAGCAGGAAAAAGTCAGACGTCACGCAAGGTCTGCGAATTGCTGCGTGCAGCAGGAAAGAAGGTCGTTGCCATTCGACACCCGATGCCGTACGGCGATTTAGTGAAGCAAAAAGTACAACGGTATTCGTGCCTTGACGACTTAAAAAAGTTCGAATGCACGGTTGAAGAGATGGAGGAATACGAACCGCATATTGTCAATGGGACAATCATTTATGCCGGTGTCGATTATGAAGCAATTCTGCGTGAAGCAGAAAAAGAAGCAGACGTCATTGTTTGGGATGGCGGGAATAACGATAGTTCGTTCTACAAACCTGATCTCACGATCACGGTAGCTGATCCGCACCGAGCAGGCCACGAGATTTTGTACTATCCCGGTGCGGTGAATATTCATCTTGCCGATGTGGTCATCATTAATAAAATCGATACGTCATCGCGCATCAATATTGACATCGTTCGGAAAAACATCGTTACCTTGAATCCGAATGCAATCATTATCGAAGCGGCTTCTCCCATCAGCGTGGAAGACGAATCCGTTATCCGCAACAAACGTGTTCTTGTTGTCGAAGATGGACCAACACTGACACACGGGGAGATGACGTACGGTGCAGGTCACGTCGCTGCCCGCAAGTACGGTGCAAAGGAAATTATCGATCCGCGTCCGTGGGTGGTGAATTCTATAGCTGAAACTTTTAAAAAATATCCTCATATTGGAACATTGTTACCGGCTATGGGATATGGTGGAAAACAGATACAAGATCTGGAAACTACTATTAACAAGGTAGAATGCGATTCTGTTATTATCGGCACTCCGATTGATCTCCGCCGCATCATCAAATTCAACAAACCAAGTACGCGAGTGTATTATGAGCTTGAAGAAATCGGAAAACCGAATTTGAATGAGATCGTAACAAGATTTTTAGATACGCATGGATTGAAATGACATCTCGTGGGGGCAATTGAACTATCGCCCCCGCAAAGAATTTACCCAGGAGAAATAATTTATGAAACGAGATTTTCTCACTATCGCCGATTGGTCAGGAAAGGAGTTGCTCCAAATCCTCGACCTGTCGAAGAACATGAAAGCGAATCCTAAAAAATATTCAAAATCGTTAGAAGGAAAATCAGTAGCGTTGATTTTTGAAAAACAATCGCTCCGTACGCATGTGACATTTGAAATCGGCATCAAACAACTCGGTGCGAACACGGTGTATCTCACCAATGCAGATATTAGTCTTGGCCAACGCGAGTCTATTTATGATGTTGCGAAAAATCTTGAACGCTGGGTGGATGCGGTCGTCATTCGTACCTTTGCTCAGGAAAATGTGAACAGTCTTGCGAAGTTTGCCCGGGCGAGCATTATCAATGCGCTGACAGATTTTGAGCATCCCTGTCAGGCCGTGGGAGATTTTTTTACGATCCAAGAGCATCTTGGTTCATTCAAAGGAAAAAAATTCGCTTGGGTGGGTGACGGAAATAACGTTTGTCATTCACTGATGCTGTTTGCGGCAAAAGTGGGAATGAATTTTACAGCTATTACTCCGGCTGGGCTTCTGCCGGATGCAACCGTCGTCCAGCAAGCTCAAGAAATTGCCACGACGACTGGTGCTCGCATAGAGCTGTCCAGTGATCCAGCAGAAGGAGTGCGCCATGCCGATGTTATCTATACGGACGTATGGGTCAGTATGGGCCAAGAAGCTGCCCGCGGATCAAAGATGAAAGCATTCTCCGGATTCCAGGTGAACGCTGGATTACTGAAAAACGCGAACCCAACTGCCGTCTTTATGCATTGCTTGCCGGCACACCGCGGAGAAGAAGTGACGGATGAGGTGATGGACTCGCCGCAATCCATTGTGTTCGATGAGGCAGAGAACAGGCTTCACACACAAAAAGCAATTCTCTATACGTTGTTGAAGGGACAGAGTCGTGAAAAACTCCATACTCATAGCGGTCGGCGGAAACTCTCTCATTCGCGCGGGACAACGCGGAACAATAACCGAGCAGCGCGAAAACGCTAGGTTCACCGCTGAGTGTATTGCGGGAATTGCTGCACGCGGGTATTCTCTTGTGGTCACTCATGGAAATGGCCCGCAAGTCGGCGCACAGTTATTGCGCTCAGAAGCCGGTTCTTCTCAATCGTATACTCTTCCGCTGGACATGTGCGTCGCAATGACACAGGGAGAGATTGGTTTCGCATTACAAAATTCGATGCAGATGACATTTAGGAAACATGGGATCCTTCATCCGGTTGTCACCATTGTAACACAAGTGATTGTTGATAAGAATGATTATGCATTCCAGCACCCGACCAAACCTATTGGTCCATTTTATTCCAAAGAAACTGCCGAACGCAAACGAAAAGAACTGGGCTGGAATATTATTGAAGATGCAGCTCGCGGATACCGTCGTGTCGTTGCCTCTCCTCTTCCCAAAGACATTGTCGAGTTCGAGGTCATTCGCGGATGTCTTGAACGTGACATCGTTGTGATTGCTGTTGGCGGCGGCGGGATCCCTGTTATTCTTGAAGATGGGGAATTGAAGGGGATAGAAGCCGTGATCGATAAGGACCGTGCGTCGGCGTTGCTTGCTGCGAAACTCGGCATCGAACAATTCATTATTTCCACTGAAGTTCCGGAAGTCTACATCAATTATAAGAAATCGAATCAGCAAAAATTACGAGATATTACCAGTACGGAAGCAAAAAAATATTTTGCCGACGGGCAGTTTAGCGAAGGAAGTATGAAGCCAAAAATTGAAGCAGCGATGGATTTCCTCAACCGTGGCGGCAGCGTCGTAACAATTACCGATCCGGAACATCTTCTCGCCGCACTCGATGGCAATGCGGGAACAAGAATAACGAAATAAAGAATGAGTTTGGGATGAGACGACTTCACCCCTCCCAAGTAAATAATCGAGGAACAACTATGAAGCTCCAACACGTCATTGAATCTCAACAATTTACACTTCCGATGTTGAATGAACTGTTTAGTCTTGCTGACCAAATGGGAAATATTATCGCTCGCGGAGGCACGTTAGATTACCAACACAACATTATGGCATCGTTATTTTACGAACCGTCGACACGGACACGGTTCTCATTCGAATCTGCCATGCTGCGGCTGGGCGGAAAGATCATGTCCACCGAACGTGCGCAGGAATTTTCTTCTGTCTCGTATGGTGAGTCTCTGGAAGATACCATACGTGTCGTTGCTCATTATGCCGATGTGATCGTCCTGAGGCACAATCAAGTTGGGGGAGTTAAACGCGCAGCAGCAATTTCATCGACTCCCATTATCAACGCCGGTGATGGAAAAGGAGGACAGCATCCGACACAAGCGCTGCTTGATTTGTATACGATTTACAAAGAAATAAAAACGATTGATGGCGTTAAAGTTGCGTTTGTTGGCAATTTACTCGATGGACGCACTGTTCGTTCACTTGCGTACTTACTGGGAAAGTACGAACGGATAAAAATTTATTTCGTTGCCCCGCCGACACTTCAAATGAAACAAGACTTGCTTGAGTATCTGAACCGCCATAATGTTTGGTACACCCTGGAAAGCGATTTTAATAAAATCTTACCGGAAGTCGATGTCGTTTATATGACACGTATCGAAGAGGAAAAAATGCCGGCGGCTTCCATCGAGAGACCGTTCAAACGGTATTTCATTGACGAAGAGGTCATACGTCTTATGCGGTCAAATGCCATCCTCATGCATCCGTTGCCGCGGCTCAACGAAATATCACCGTCCGTGGATACCGATCCCCGTTCAGCATACTTTCGTCAGACGAAAAACGGGGTCCTCCTTCGAATGGCACTACTGGCCTCTATGCTGGAGTAACGGTGGATGCACCTGTTTTTTGGAAGGAGTTCTCCTGCTTTTACTTTTCACCACTACCATCGTTACATCGTCATGCTGCTCGGCGGAACCGCGGAACTTTTCTACTGCGGCTAAAATCGCCCGTTGAATACCCTCTGCTGAAAGATGCCGCTTTGCCTTCAATATATCAGCGACCGCGCTTTCACCTAATTGTAGTTGTTCTTCATTCATTGCCTCGGTAATGCCGTCCGTGTAGAAGAGAAACAGGCTGTCCGATTTTATGGGAATCCGTACTTCTTCAATAGCATCTTCGAACATCGGGCCGCGTTCTAAACCCAGCCCAATACCGCCGCCTTCAAGTGCTGTAATTTTTCCATGGACGTCGAGTAAAGCTTTGTTATGTCCGGCCCGGCATATACGTACTTCTTTTTTCTTCAGATCAAACAATGCAAGAATCATGGTAATGAAAGACCGGCGGTCCATACCATCGAAGATACGCCGGTTGATATTGACCAGCATTTCCTTCGGCGTCTTGTAAATATGAGACGCAAGCTGAACCATTCCCTGAACCTTCGACATATACAGAGCTGCAGACATTCCTTTGCCAGAGACATCTGCAACAACGGCGAGAATTTTATCCGGACTCAACTGAATAAAATCATAGTAGTCACCGCCGACACTCAGCGCCGGCATGGACACGCCTGCGATATCAAGACCAGATATTTCCGGACTCTTTTTTGGAAATAATCCCTGTTGAATCTTCCGTGCAAGGTCCAGTTCTTCTATAACACGCTGCTGGTCGATTTCTGATTGGTGCAAACGTGAATTTTCGATTGCAATGGCAGCCTGTCCGGCAACGGTTGCCAATAAGTTAATATCTTCCTGTGAATATACTTTGCCGGACATTTTTGGCCCGACATTGATAAATCCTATCAATCGATCCTGTAAAAACATTGGCACAGATAGCACAATACCTGAGCGCTGCAGCTTTTGTTTTTCTTCACCTTTCAAGTCTGTGAGGTCGTACTCATCGCCGAGCAAATGAAGGTCCACCGGTTTCCGTGTCTCCTGCAACAATGCCATCAAGGTATGGTCGCCATCATCAAACGCACAATCTTCTTGATTCAGATTCTGTATGAATGAATTGCATCCTTCTTTCTCGCCGCAAATAAACACAGATAATTTTTCAATATGCATCGTGGAAGAGAGTCGTGAGATAATAGAATGAAGGATATGTTCCCTTTCCATCAAGCGCGGAAGTTCCTGAGTAAACTCCAGCAATGCCTCCTGGTAATCGTACCGTTCATGGAAGAATACTCGGTCGATTCCATCCTGTAAACGCTGCTTGACGGGATCAAAGATAAAGGCGACAACAATGAGCGAGACGACAACAAATAATTGATTATCCTGTGCCCCAAAAAAGTAGTTGACCAGGGAGCCAATCCCGTAGACGGAGACCAAATAAATAGCCGCAAGAGATGCTGTCACAGTCCCGTAAATCAAACTACGACGAATGACAACATCCACATCCATTAATCGATGACGGAAGATGGCATACCCAAAAAACATCGGCACGACAACCAGGAGCATCATCGGCAGGAGAATCATAGGATTCAGAAATGCTGCAAATGGGATGAAAGTCTGCACCGCCAGGGCGTAGGAGAACAAGATCAAACCGATGGCAACACCTATCAGCACCGGTCGAAGTTGCACACGTTGTTCCTTCGGGACAAAGACAAAGTAACTTCGGATAAAGATAACAAACCCGGAAAAGAAAAAGGCATAGCGTGTAAAAAATAATGAATTCGTGACCCACTGAGGTCCGCGCATATTACCGTTCACAAACATTCCAACAAGCAACAGCACGCTGACACTATACAAAAAGACAGTGAACACGCGACTCGTTTGCCATTTTCGTTTCACAGGGAAAAAGAGAAAGAACCGTACAAGCGGCGGAGGTGCAAAAATGGAAGTAAGAGCGAATGCGATCGCGAGAAGTATCAGCTGCCATCTTGGATCTACTTGAGCATCCATGCTATAGGCTGAAAATCCGAAAAAGAGTATAGAATAGATACTGAAGCGGGCAAACATACGCTGAATTTTTCCCATCGGCTTGACGATAACAACGACATAGCCAACGAGTAAAAATCCCAAGCCGAACAGAAATTGACCAAGATATCCAAGATTAATGTATTTGAGAATCAGAACCTGTGCATCCATCTGAATTCCATTCCGCACAATGGAATATGTTGCATACGAGCCGGCGAGTTTATTGATCCTCAACTGTGCTTCACGTGAAGTTTTAAAACTTTCACCATTAATTTTCACCAGGAAATCACCATCCTTGATCCCGGCCCGCTCGGCAACACCGCCGCTAACAATATCTTTAATAAGCAGCATGGATGTATCTTTATCAATCCAACGGCATTGGTCATTGCCGGTAACCCGTACGAACATCTGGACGGAAAAATTAAGAAGACAGATGCTCAACACGATCAATGTTAAGACCGTATAGATAATCCGGATGGAACGCGGTGATAATTTGGGGAATGGATTTGCCATGAGTATTCTCGCTCGTTGTCCGCCAACTGTCGTATTGTTATTATCCCCAGTGTTCATTGAAGATACGATGCAGCAGAGTGATAAGTTTCTCTGTTAGTGTACGGACGATAGGTATTTAAATTTTCTTTTCATCGCACCGTGATCAATTTCGCACAACACCGGCAATGGGGTACCCTATACTAAAGTACAGGAAAAAAGGCCCGAAGCTTACAGGACGAGCTGACAGGTCTTTGCGAAGATAGAAACTACGGCCGAGAGAAAAGTCAGCAGGACCAATCGGCGTATCCAACCCCAGTGTAATACCAATCCCATGTTTAAAATCCTCTAAATGCATTTCATCCGTCTTTGCCCACATCGCTCCGATGTCGTACCGTGCTTTAAAGTACGTATCGAAGAAAATTGAAAAAGGAAGTTTGTACTGATACTCCAGGCTCGCAGCCAACAACTGTTTCCCGCGTGCATTATCTTCACGGAATCCGAAGAAATTTTGCTGCCCGCCCAGTGAGAATTGCTCGCTAAATGGCAGGGTCTCATCTGCCACACCAATCATCAGTCGCGGATGAAGAGTATGGTTTTTGATGATGCTCTGATATTTTTCGTATGAAAAATACATTTTTGTAAAACCGACAGCATCTACTAATTTTATGAGTGCAGATTCATAGGAAAAATTTATCACCACACCATCGGTCGGGTACGGATATTTGTCCTGCGTATCCACATTCGTTCCAAACCGAATGGATGAGATATTGTATTCTTGATTGATAAACGGTTGATTAGTAATTTTAAATACCTGGTTGTAAATATTATACACTTTGTGTCGCTCCACTCTTCCTTCAACGGTCACGTTCCCGAGGCGTTCGAGTTGCGTTCCAAAGCTTATCAAACCGCCCTCACGTACTTCGCGATACTCACCGATTCTATCACGTTCAAACAGATATGGATCGCTGGAAAGCACATCATCATACACATTCACATCGCGGACCAGAGAATATCCTTTAATGCCAAAAGTTAAGTACGTATCAAAAAGCCGTACTGCTTTCAATTCTGCAAGATAGGTCTGGTTTCGACTACCGCCACCGATGAGCAAGCCGAATTCTGTACCGGTTCCGAAGACATTTTCATTTCGAATATCGATCGATGGCTGAATATTGCGTTCATCATCTATTCGTAAACCGAAGCGGATCAATTCCGTACTTCGCTCCCTTGCCCTGACAGTCGTAAAATTGTATCCCGTACTATCATCATGATATGCTGTCACAAGTATCTGCTCAAAAAGACTCGTGCCATAGAGATTCGAGATTCCTTTGGCTATCTTTGAAATATTAAAGAGGCTGTGCTCTTTAAATGGCAGCTCACGCCAAATAATCCAATCGCGGGATTTTTCCGTACCGCGGATATCAATGCGAAAGATCGCCCCTTCGTCAATGTTCACTGTGGCTGTCATGGACAACGAATCGAGCTGAATGTCGGTGACGCCGGCGAGTGAGTAACCGGCTGCGCGGTACATTCCAACCAACTCTTCCACAGCTCGTTTCAGAGAATGCATGTTGAGGTACTTTTGGAGCATTGGTTGAAACACCGTAAGCAAGCTATCAGAAGTAAAAACCTTATTGCCTACGATTTTCACTTGACGAAGAATGGCATTCGGCGTATTGCGAATTTCAATGATCGTAGAATCTATGCGCTGTTCTACTCTTCCCTCTACGATCGCGTAATCACCTGTTGCATATAAATTGTTCACGAAGCGGTGGAGATCACTCTCGGTTACCCAGCCGCGTTGTTGAAATACCTGAAGGGTGTCTTGAAATTCCGGCGACAGTTCACCTAACCAAGTAAACTGAGGCGACTCAAATCGTACGGTACTCTCGGCAAGATACAAGCGGAGCGTGCGGTCATCGATAAGTCTTTTTAAAGCTGGCATGAGTTCTTCAGCAGAAATTTCTCCGGCAGTAATCAAAGAATCGATTCCAGAATAATCAGATGACGAATGACCCCCCAGCCTCGGGGAAATAACAATATCTGCTTTTGCACGCGCAAACTTATTTGACTCCTGCATCATAATCGTGGTAATCTGATCTACCACTTCCCAAAGTGCATTGAGTTTATTTTTGGGTCTGAGAGGACTTACCATATCAACGGCAATGATGATATCCGCTTTTTCCGCAACCGCGACGTCCACGGGAAGATTATCTACGAGACCGCCATCAAGAAGCTGCATGGAATCACGCGGCATACTGGTGAATAATAATGGTATTGCCATACTTGAACGCAACGCTTCTGCGATATCTCCATTCGCGAGCACAATTCTTTTTCCCGTCACAAGATCTGTTGCAACGGCACGGAATGGAATATGGAGATGATCAAAATTTGGTTTAGGGTGGTAAAGACCCTGCAGGGCAAGCAAGTTGAGATAATTTAACAATCGCTGGCCGGTAGAAAACGCCTCCGGGATAACCGGTTCCAAACCTTCAAAACGCAGCACAAGAATACTTTTGTCTCGGGTAATTTTCTGATCGAAAAAGAGATCCCTGCGTTTCGAATCTTCATTATAGCTGAGAAGATCGTCCCAATTTGTTGTGTCTGCCAACCGTTGAAGTTGACCAATCGAATATCCCATGGCATACAGACCGCCAATGACACTCCCCATGCTCGTGCCAACAACCAGATCAACGGGAATATTGTTCTTTTCAAGCGCACGCAGGACTCCGATAGCGGCGAGTACTCGCGCCCCACCGCCGCTGAGTACGAGAGCAATTCGCGGCCGAGGCGCTGTATGGATGGGATGGGATGGAAAGTAGCACGACGTGTCTTCGCGAGTGTCCGGTCTAATGACCGTGAGGTGAGTTTGCGGCGTGACGACGATTTGTGCGTGCGTCAAGAACGGCATCACAGCAAACACCATGAGGATTATACGAAATATTTGTTGATGCACAGAGATAGGTACCGGATAATTTTCCATGAAAGGGTACCAAAAAATGACCCGAATTGCAATGGAAGGTCTGTTGAAACATGACGGAACAAAAAGAAGAAATAGCCAGGGGCGGTCCTGATCTGACTCTGAAATTCTACCTGCTCACCTTGTCCCCGGTCCACCCAAAATTCTCGCAGGGAGCATAATCAGAGCAGAAAGGAATGCAAAAAGCCCTTTCATGGTAAGGCCGACAATTCGGAAGGGAATCGTCAGAATCCATACGATGGGATATAACACCAATGCCAGCAAAGCCAGAGGCCAGCATAGAAAAAGCAGAATAACCCAAAGAATAAATTTGACCATGGAGACCTCCATTTGATATTCTTTCATCACTCTACGGAATAAATACTCATCTTGTTACAGACAGATCTATTCTGCTGATGGTCGCATCATTAATTGTCTGTTTTATTGTACATCAGCATAGCAATTCTGGTTGGAGTCAACGAGGTACTTCCATCCAGACAAGGAGGAGCTCGAACGTATAAAGTCAGGGATTGCAACTGTCCACAATCAGCAATAGGAATATTTCTCATGGAGGAAATATCTACCGTTCTACGTGCTGATCCGCAAACCGTTCATCTTCGTACTTTCATTCGATACCATTGGGTTGTTTGCTTGAACAGGCAAAAAGCATTATATTTTTTGCATTCAATCATTCATGATGAAAGACAGCTGGGCTATCGTGGCAAAAATAATTGTCGTCGCTAATCAAAAAGGAGGCGTTGGAAAAACAACGACCGCTATTAATCTGGCCGCTTCCTTAGCTGCAGCAGAGAAGCGGGTTCTCTTGGTGGACAATGATCCTCAGGCAAATGCTACAAGCGGTGTGGGCTCAGCCGGTATCGATGGAAAAACAATTTATGAAGTACTGGTGGGCGAAATAGAAGCTGCAGAAGCAATTCAACCGACACAAATGCCTTACTTATCAGTTCTCCCTTCACACATCAATCTCGTCGGTGCTGAAATTGAAATGGTGGAGATGAAAGATCGGGAACACCTGCTTGCAAATGCACTTTTACCGATACGTGAACGCTTCGACTTCATCGTTGCAGATTGTCCTCCGTCCCTTGGCCTCTTGACCTTAAATGCACTGACCGCTGCAGATTCGGTTCTCATTCCTGTCCAATGCGAATACTTTGCACTGGAAGGACTCGGTCAGCTTTTCAGCACGATCAATATGGTCAAGAAAACGCTGAATCCAAACCTCGACATTGAAGGGGTCTTGCTGACCATGTTTGATTCGCGCCTCCGTCTCTCCAACCAAATTGTGGAAGAAGTGAAACGGTACTTCGGCGATAAAGTATTTGCCACCATTGTTTCACGAAATATTCGGCTCAGTGAAGCACCCAGTTTCGGTAAACCGATTATTCTCTACGATGCTATTTGCATCGGCACACGAAATTATATGGAACTGGCAAAAGAAGTATTGAAGAACAATAAATTCTTTGCCATAGAACC
>Ga0302322_100001697_pt1 | contig 18238 bp, 15 predicted proteins | sample Fen_T0_2_FD_203757 | JGI IMG/M metagenome (GOLD analysis project Ga0302322, IMG submission 203757) | Peat permafrost microbial communities from Stordalen Mire near Abisko, Sweden - Fen_T0_2 | ecosystem: Environmental > Terrestrial > Soil > Wetlands > Permafrost | place: Sweden: Abisko... | reverse complement strand
CATGCGTGGGAGTCCCTCGATGCTCGGCGCCACCGGCGCCGGGAGCTACCGTGTCCTGCTCGACGATCACCGCCTCCTGCGCACCTTCTGCGGGGTGGCGGTCGGACGTCTGGGCTACGCGATGCTCTCGCTGTGCCTTCTGTTCACGATCGCCCGCTCGACAGGATCGTTCGCCGTCGCGGCCACGGGCCTGGCGGCCTTCGGGGCGTGCGGCCTGGCCATGCCCGTCCAGGCGCGGCTGCTCGACCGCCTCGGCCAGCGCCGCGTCCTGCCCGTGGCCGCGACCGGCTTCGTCGTCACGCTGGTGCTGATGGTCGTCATGGGCGTGCTCGCCGTGCGCCAGGCCGGTGCCTGGACGGCGGCCTGCCTCGGGTGCGGCCTGACCGCCCCGCTGGTGGGCCCGTCGATGCGCGCCCAGTGGCGGGAGGCGGTCGCCGAGGACCGGCGGGCGGTCGCCTACTCCCTCGACGCCGTCGCCGAGGAGACGATCTTCCTGGTCGGTCCGGTCGCCGCCGCGCTCGCGCTCGCCCTGGTGCCGGCCTGGTGGGGGATGATCGCGACGGCGGTGCTCGTGCCGGTCGGCGTCACTGGCCTGGTCCTCTCCCCGTTCGTCCCGGCCCCGTCGCTCGTGCCCGCCGCGCATCCTGCGGCTCCGGCCGTGGCTCGGGACGCCGCCACGCCCGGGGCCGCCCGGCGTGCGGGGCCGCTGCGCGAAGGCCCGTTCCGCCGGCTGCTCCTGGTGATGGCCCTGGCCGGGGCCGCCACGGGCGCGACGCTGACCGCCGTCGCCGCCCTCGCCGACCGGGCGCAGCAGCCCGCGGCGGCCGGGCTCGTCGACGCGGCGGCCGGGGGCGCGTCGGTGCTCGGCGGCCTGTGGTGGGGATCGCGCCCGAGGTCGGGAGCCTGGCGGTACCAGCTGGCCGCCCTGCTGGGCGCACGGCTGCCCCTGGTGCTCGGCTGCGTGCTGCTGCCGCGCCTGGGGCCCGTGGGGCTGCTAGTGGCGCTGGCCGGGCTGTTCGCGTCGCCGGTGTTCGTCGTCGGGTTCGGCGCGAGCGACCGCCTCACCGACCCGCGCCGCCACACCGAGGCCAGCACCTGGGTCACCTCCTCGCACAACGTGGGGATCTCCGTCGGGACCGCCGCGACCGGGTGGGTCCAGGCCGGTGCCCCCGCTCCCGTCGCCACGGCCTTCGCGCTGGTGGCGGCCTTCGGGGCGGTGGGGGTGCTGGCCGCCCTGGTCGGCACCGGCCGGGCACCGGACCGCCCGTCAGCGTGAGGGGCGCACCCGCAGGTGCCCGAAGCCGCCGTCCACCTCGAGGTTGGAGCCGGTCGTGGACCCCGACCGCGGGCTCGCCAGGTAGGCGACGGCCCCGGCGACCTCCTGCACGGTCACCATCCGGCCGGTCGCCTGCCGGGCGTCCAGGGCGGCGCGCTCGGCGACGGGGTCGGGGAAGCCCTGCAGCATCCGGTCGACGAACGCGGTGTGCACGGTGGCGGGGCTGACGCAGTTCACCCGGATGCCCTCGTGCACGTGGTCGGTCGCCATCGCGAAGGTCAGGGCGAGCACGGCCCCCTTGGACGCCGCGTACAGGGCGCGCTGCGGCAGGCCGTTCAGCGCCGCGATCGAGCAGACGTTGACGACCGCCGCGTGGCGCGAGGCCCGCAGGTGCGGCAGGGCGGCCCGGGTGGTGCGGGCCATGCCGACGACGTTGACGTCGAGCACGCGCGCCCACTCGTCGTCGTCGTTCTCCTCCACCGTGCCCACGGCGCCGACGCCCGCGTTGTTCACCAGGACGTCGAGGCCGCCGAGCCGCTCCACGGTCCGGGCCACCGCGGCGTCGACCTGCGCCCGGTCGGTGACGTCGCAGCGCACGCCCAGCAGGTGCTCGGGCACCCTTCCGGTGTCGACGGCGGCGTCCAGGTCGAGGACGGCGACCGCGGCCCCCCGCGCGTGCAGCTCCTCGGCGACGGCCCGGCCGATGCCGGAGGCGCCACCCGTGACCGCCGCGACGAGCCCGGCGAACTCGGGTGCGGGGGAGGGGCCGGTCGACTGCACCACGCCCGTCAGTCCAGGTGCCAGATCTCGACCGCGTCGGACCACTGCCGGCCCGGCGCGGCGTCCGGCAACCGTTCCTGGCACGGGTCGGTGAGGGTCCACCAGCGTCGGGTCTCCTCGTCGTCGGCGATCGCGCCCAGGTCGGCCTCGACGTCGTCGCCGTGGTACTCGAAGTAGCCGAACAGCAGGTCCCCGTGCAGGAAGATCGTGTAGTTCGAGATGTTGCAGCGGGTGAGGGTCGCCTCCACGCCCGGCCGGACGGCGGCGTGCAGGCGCAGGTACTCCTCGCGCCGCTCGGGTCGCAGGCGCACGACGCTGCCGTACCGGCGCACGGGCCCGCCCGGCCTCGGGTCCTGCTCGCTCACTCCTGCGCCCTCCCGCTGGTGATCCTGGACACGATCAGTGCGATGAGGATGATCGCACCGTTGAGGGCCGCGATCCACTGTGCCGGCACGCCCGCGAGCGTCAGCACGTTCTGGATCATGTAGAGCAGCAGGATGCCGGTGAAGGCGCCGAAGACGGTGCCCCGCCCGCCGTTGAGGCTGACGCCGCCGATCACCGCCGCGGCGAACACCGTGAAGATGGCGCCGTTGCCCTGCGCCGCCGCCACCGAGGCCAGCCGCCCTGACAGCATCAGCCCGCCGAGGGCCGCGAGCGAGCCGGCGACGACGAGCACGCCCCAGGTGACCCGGTCGGTCCGGATGCCCGCGGCCCGGGCGGCGTCCAGGTTGCCGCCGATGGCGTAGAGGGCGCGGCCGGTGCGGGTGTAGCCGAGGACGGCGATGCCGACCGCGAACGCCGTGAAGCACACGACCACCGAGACCGGCACGCCGAGCCACGACGTGGTGCCGATGGCGAGCATCGAGTCGGGCAGGCCGAAGAAGGTCTGGCCCCCGGAGATACCGGTCAGCAGCCCGCGCAGCACGATGAGCATGCCCAGCGTGACGACGAAGCCGTGCAGCTTGAAGCGGACGATGAGCAGCCCGTTGACCGCCCCGACGAGGGCGCCGACGAGCAGGGTCACCGGCACGCCGGTCCAGCCGGGCAGCAGCCCGAGGCCGTGGGTGACGCCCGTCGGCACGATCAGCCAGGCCGCGACGCCGGGCGCCAGGCCGAACGTGGACTCCAGGGACAGGTCCATCCGGCCGGTGACCAGCACCAGCGTCTCGGCGAGGACGAGCACCCCGATCTCCGACATCGTCTGCAGGATGGTGACGACGTTGCTGCTCGACAGGAAGACCGGGTCCACCAGGTAGCCGACGACCGCGATGGCGACGATCGCGGGGACGAGCGCGACGTCGCGCAGCCGGGCCGTCACCAGCGTGCGCCGGGAGACGCCCGTCCCGTCGTCCGGTGCGCTCGTCGTCGCCTCGACGCGGGTACCGCTCATGGCACGATCCCTTCCATGGCCGCGATGACGTCGTGGTCGGTCCAGCCGGCGGCGAACTCGCCGACGACGGCCCCCTGGAACAGGACCAGCAGCCGGTCACAGGCGCGCAGGTCGTCCAGCTCGTCGGAGGCGACGAGCACGGCGCACCCGCGGGCCCGGACGTCGTCGACGACGGCGAGCAGGGTCTCCTTCGACCGCACGTCGACCCCCGCGGTCGGCTGGATCGCCACCAGCAGCCGCGGGTCGTCAGCCAGCGCCCGGCCCATCACGACCTTCTGCTGGTTGCCGCCCGACAGCGCCGAGACGGGCACCCCCGGTCCCGGCGTCTTGACCGCCAGGTCGCGGATCAGGCGGCGGGCGAGCCGGTCGCGGCGCCGGGGCAGGACGACGCCGTGCGGTCCCAGGTGCTGCGGGACCGTCATCGTGAGGTTCTCCGCCACGGACAGGCCGCCGACCAGCCCCTGCTGGTGGCGGTCCTGCGGGACGAAGCCGACGCCCGCGGCCAGCGCGGCGGGCACGCTGCCGGGCCGCAGCGGGCGTCCGTCCACGCAGACCGTGCCCCCGAGCGGCCGGCGCAGGCCGACGACGGTCTCGGCGATCTCCCGCTTGCCGCTGCCGCCGCCCCCGGCCAGGCCGACCACCTCGCCCGCGCGCACCCGGAAGGACACCGGGCGGGCGTGGGCGAAGATGCCGGTCACCGAGGTGGTGCGCAGGTCCCGGACGTCGAGCACGACCGGGACGTCGCCGTCCAGCGGTGCCCGCGGCGTGCGGTTCACCAGCCCGACCGCCTCGCCCGTCATCGCGGCGACCACCCGGGCGGGGCCGAGGTCGTCGACGGGGCCGGTGACGACGTGCCGGGCGTCCCGGTAGACGGTGACGTCCTGGCAGACCTGGTACACCTCGTCCAGGTGGTGGCTGATGTAGAGGAACGTGACGCCCCGCTCCTGCAGGGACCGCATCCGCTCGAAGAGCCGCTTGATGGCCGGGCCGTCGAGTTGCGCGGTGGGCTCGTCCAGGACGACGAACCGGGCGTCGAACGACAGCGCCCGGGCGATCTCGACCAGCTGGCGCTGCTCGACGGACAGGTCGGCCGCCTGCCGGTCGACGTCGACGTCGACGGCCCAGGTCTGCAGCAGCTCGTCGGCCCGCCGGGACATCGCGCGCCAGGCGATGGGGCGCCGGCCGTGGGACTGCCTGTTCAGGTAGAGGTTCTCCGCGACGGTCAGTTGCGGGATCACCGTCGACCGCTGGTAGACGCAGGCGACCCGGGTCCGCCAGGCGTCGCGGTCCGTCAGCGGCGGGGCGGGTTCGCCGTCGAACCGCACCGCACCGGCGTCCGCCGCCTGCAGCCCGGTCAGGATGCTCACCAGCGTGGACTTGCCCGCGCCGTTGCGGCCGACCAGCGCGTGGGTGCGGCCCCGCTCGACGGCGATCCGCGCGTCGGCCAGCGCGACCGTCGTCCCGTACCGCTTGGTGATCCCCCGCGCCTCGACGAGCGGGGTGCGCGCGGTCCCGGCCGTGTCGCCCATGGGGCGGCCCTCCCTTCGTCCCGGCTCGCCGCGGTCGTCAGCTGACGTTGTTGCCCCACAGGGCGGGGTCGGTGGACTTCAGGGTCGGCTTCCCGTCGATCGCCGCCCCGTCCACGGTGACCAGGGGCGCGCTGAGCTGGTCCTCCAGGAGCCCGTCACGCACCTTGACGATGGTGCTGTCGTGGTCGGTCGGGCCCGGCTGGAAGGCCTTGCCGGCCATTGCTTGCTGCACGTAGTAGAGGCCGTACTGCGCGTAGAGGTCGGCGGGCTGGGACACCGTGGCGTCGATCTTGCCCGCGGCGATGTCCTTCAGCTCCTCGGGGATCCCGTCGTTGGACACCACGAAGACGTGCTTCGGATCGGTCGGGGCGACCAGGCGGCCGGCCTGGTTGAGCACCTGCAGGGTGCCGGCCAGCGCGAAGCTCGACTCCATGTAGACGCCGCGGACGCCGGGGTGGGCCGCCAGGACCGTCTGCAGCTGCGACGCCGCCAGCGCGCCGTCCCACTTGGACGGCTGCCCGTGCACGGTGATCCCGGGGAAGGACGCCTTCATGCACTGGTCGAACGCCTCGGTGCGGTCCCGGCCGTTGATCGAGGCGACGTCCCCTTCGAGCATGACCACCTCGCCCTTCCCGGCGAGCTTGGTCCCGAGGAACCGGCAGGCCTTCTCGCCGTAGGCGCGGTTGTCCGCCCGCACCACCATGAAGACCTGGCCGGTGTCCGGGCGGGTGTCGATCGTGACGACGGGAACCTTCCTGGCGGCCAGTTGAGCCAGCGTCGGGGCGACGGCCGCGGTGTCCTGCGGCGCCATGACGATGCCCTTGGCCCCCTGGCTGAGCAGGGTCTGCACGTCGGCGGTCAGCTTGGCGACGTCGTTCTCGGAGTTCGTCGTCTTGAGATTCGTGATCCCCAGCGACGTGGCCTTCTGCGGCACGTACCGGATGTAGGCATTCCAGAAGTCGGTGTCCGAGCGGGGGTAGTCCAGGCCCACCAAGGGGGCGGCGGCCCCACCGGGACCGGTGGCGGCCGTCGGGGTGCTGCTCCCGCCGCAGGAGGTGAGCGCGAGCGCGGCGCTCGCGGCGCAGATCGTGAGGATGCTCTTGCGCACTCGGGTCTCCCTTGTCGATCCGTCGTTGGAGTCGCGGGGCTGGTTGCGTCGAGCTACCGGGGCGGGTCGTCGCCGCGCCAGGCCGGGCCGTGCGGGTAGGCGTACCGTTCCAGGGACGAGGGCAGCATCCGGGCGCCGATCCCGGGCAGGCGCGGCGGCGTGTAGCGGCCGGCGACGATCCGGGCGGGCTCGACGAAGTGCTCGTGCAGGTGGTCGACGTACTCGATCATCCGGGAGTCCTGGCGCGCGGAGACGGCGAGGTAGTCGAACATCGCCAGGTGCTGCACCATCTCGCACAGGCCGACCCCGCCCGCGTGCGGGCAGACCGGGACGTCGTAGGCGGCGGCCAGCAGCAGGATCGCCACGTTGTCGTTGACGCCGGCGACCCGGGTGGCGTCGAGCTGGACGACGTCCACCGCCTGCGCCTGGAGCAGCTGCTTGAACAGCACCGGGTTGTGGGCGTGCTCGCCGGTCGCCACCCGGACCGGCGTGACCGCCGCGCGCACCCGCGCGTGGCCCAGGACGTCGTCCGGCGCGGTGGGCTCCTCGATCCAGTACGGGTCGAAGCGGCGTAGCGGCGCCATCCGGTCGATCGCCTCCTCGACGCCCCACGCCTGGTTGGCGTCCAGGGCGATCGGGAAGCCCGGGCCGACCGCCTCGCGGGCGACGGACAGCCGCCGGACGTCGTCCGCGGGGTCGCCGCCCACCTTGATTTTGATCATCGCGAAGCCGTCCGCGACGGCCTGCTTCGCCAGCCGGGCCAGCTTGGCGTCGTCGTAGCCGATCCATCCCGGCGTCGTGGAGTAGGCCGGGTAGCCGTCGTCCAGCAGGGACAGCTCGCGCTCGGCGCGGCCGGGACCTGCGGCGTCCAGGAGGGCCAGTGCTTCGGCGGGCGTGAGGGCGTCGCGCAGGTACCGGAAGTCCACCAGCGACACCAGCTCCTCCGGCGTCAGGCCGGCGAGCAACCGCCACAGCGGCTTGCCCTCCCGGGTGGCGCGCAGGTCCCAGGCGGCGTTGACCACCGCACCGGCGGCCATGTGGATCACACCCTTCTCCGGGCCGAGCCACCGCAGCTGGCTGTCCCCGGTCAGTCGCCGGCCGAAGCCCCCGAGATCGCCCGTCACCTCCTCGACGTCGCGGCCGATCACCAGCGGGGCGAGCGCGCGGATGCCGGCGACCTGGACGTCGTTGCCGCGGCCCACGGTGAAGGCGAGGGCGTGACCCTCGCCGCCGTCGCTGTCGCGCAGCACGACGTAGGCGGCGGAGTAGTCGGGCACCGGGTTCATGGCGTCCGAGCCGTCCAGCCCGCGGGACGTCGGGAACCGGACGTCGCGGGTCTCCAGCTCGATGATCCTGGCCACGGCCCTCTCCCTTGAGGCGGGGAAACATCAGATATCTCGGCGGATCATTGCGGCGATGACGACCTATCTGCGCCATACGTCCGCCAAGAGGTCTGAGGATTGCAGGTGGCACGCTCACTCACCAGAGGTCATATGTCACGAAAGCATCACGGTGTCGGCAGGTCGCGGCCCGTGTCGCATCGAACCTGTGGAAGCGTGTCGGCCCTGGGGAAGCGTGGGACGGCGCCGTCGGGCGACCGGGGGACGAGGGACGCGTGGCACTCACCGATGACGCGATCGCGAAGCTCCGCGGGATGATCCAGTCCGGCGCGCTGCCGCCCGGCGCCCGGCTCCCGCCGGAGCAGCAGCTCGCCGCGCAGATGGGGCTGTCCCGCAGCGGCGTCCGCGAGGCCGTGAAGGTGCTGGAGGCGGCGCGGGTGCTCGACGTGCGCCAGGGCGACGGCACGTACGTGACCAGCCTCGCGCCCCGCCTCCTGCTCGAAGGCCTGGGCGTGACGCTGGAGCTGCTGCGCGACGACACCCTGCTGGAGGTCCTCGAGGTCCGCCGGCTGCTGGAGCCGGCCGCCACCGGGCTGGCCGCGTTGCGCATGACGCAGGAGGCCCTGGACGAACTCGCCCGGATCCTGCAGGACATGCGCGCCGCGGCGAACGACGCCGAGGCGCTGATCCACCACGACATCGCCTTCCACCGCACGGTCATCGCCGCGACGGCGAACGAGACGCTGACGTCGCTGCTGGAGGGCCTGTCCGGCCGCACGGTCCGGGCCCGGGTGTGGCGGGGCCTGATCGAGGCGAACTCCGCCCACGTCACGCTGTCCGAACACGAGAGCATCTACCGCGCCCTGTGCGCACGCGATCCCCAGCTCGCCCAGGCGAGCGCCCTCGTGCACGTGCACACGTCCGAGGCATGGCTGCGCGCCGTCATCACGGACGGCGACCGCGAGCCCACCCCCTCCCGCCACCGACAGTGAGACTCGCCCGGCATCACCGCGAGGGGCGGGCGCCTCGGGCCGGGATGGCGTCGGGGCGTCGTTCAGGTGGCGGTGACGGTGAGGCTGCCGGTGATGTCCCCGCCGGGGTCGACCAGAAGCGTGATCGTCCCGTCCGGGGGAGCGGTGGTCAGACGGTAGGTGACGGTCTTGGTGGTCGTGGTCTGTTCGAGCACCCCGGCGTAGGAGAACGTCGCCTTGCCCGGGAGGAAGACGTTGAGGCCGGTCGTCAGGGTCGGACTGGTGGGGGAGGTGAGTGCGGCATCGGTGATGGTGAAGGTGAACCTCCTGCCGGCGGTCTCCGGGACGGTGAAGCGGGCGATGCCGCCCGGTGCGGAGATGGTGGCGGTGCCCGGGATCCCCGGTTCGAGGGCCACGGTCGGGTCGTCGGCCGTGCTGAGGGTGAAGGTGACGCTGCCGGTGGAGGCCGTGTCCGTCGTGATGACCAGTTCGGGCGTCGCGGTGGCGGTCGTGGCCTGGTCCGCGGCGAGGATGACCGGCGACTGCGAGATGGTCCCCAGGAGGCGGGCGTAGCCGACCGTTCCGGCGGCGGCGGTGGCGGATCCGGGGCTTCCGTCGGCGTGCACCAGGGAAGCGGCGGTGACGGTCAGGGTCAGGCGCTGCGCCGCAGGCACCGGGACGGTGAAGTGCGCCTCGGTCAGGGGGGCGCTCAAGTCGGCGGTGACGGTCTGGCCGAGGGTGATCGGTGTCGTCGTGGTGAGGGCGTCGATCACCTCGACCGTGTAGCTGCCGGTGGAGGCGTCGACGGCGGAGGCGAAGATCTGCCACGGGCCGGTCTCGGCGGGGTCCAGCCCGCCGTAGACGCTGGGACGCAGGAGGTCGCCGGCCAGGGGGTACACGCTCGTGCCTCGGCCGCCGGGAGCGACGACCTCGAAGTGGTAGAGCCGGCTCGCGGTGGTCACGGGCACGGTCCTGGTCAGGTCCACCGCGGAGACCTTGAGGGCGATCAGGTGCCCCGGGACGGAGGGGACGCTGATCGGCACCTGCTGGCCAGGCTGGGTCACCCGGACCGTCACCGAGGTGCCGATCGCAGTCTGGATCGGGTCGGGATCGGTGACCAGGGCAGGGAGGAAGGGGAAGTCCCCCGACGTCGAGGGACCACCACTGGGGTGAAGGGTGAGGGTCACGGTGCGGTCGGTGTCGGTGACGCCGTGAGGGGCGCCCGCCGTGGCGGAGAGCTGGGCCAGCCGGGGGGTGGAGCCGGTCGCGCCGAAATACTGGGTGATGGGCCAGAAACGTTCGGGAGTGGCCGCCGTCAGGTCGACGCTGAGCGGCTTCGAGGAGTCCAGGGCGAGCAGGGTCAGCCGCTGGTGCGCCGGCACGTCGACGGTGTAAGTGACGGTGTCGCTGGAGTCGGCGAACGTCGCCACGACCTGCTGGCCCGGTGTGAGGGCACCGCCGTCGCGCGTCGTCGCCGCGGCGGGACCTGCCAGCCCGACCGACACGGCTGCGACGGCGACTGCCGCGAGAGCTGCGACCCGCGCGCGCACTCGCGACGGGTGAACGGTTCGGGCACGCAAACCCATGCTGACTCCCCCCTGAGCCGGCTGCCGCCGGTCACGTCGAAGATCGACGCGGGCGTCACAGTACATGCCCCCCCACAGGGGATGTAAGGGACATTCGGTGTGATGCCGTTGCCCGCTCCGTCGGCCCCTCCTCGATCCCGGGCGCGCCGTCCCGTGAGGGGCGGGCGCCTCGGGCCGGGGGAGCGTGGGGCGGGATCAGTGGAAGAGGCGCGGGGCGAAGTCCATCAGGTTCGCCTGCCAGGTCTCCCACACGTGCCCGGCCTTCGGGTAGACGCCGCCGAACTCGTAGCGGACGCCGTAGTCGTCGAGGAGCTGCCGGGTGGCGGCGTTGTTGGCGTAGGCGATGTCGGTGCGGTTGCCGATGTAGATGCGCAGCAGCTTCGTCCGCTGATTGACGGCCGGGTTCTTCAGCAGGGCCTCGTCCTGCGACCTGAGCTGGCTGATCACCGTCGGGAAGTACCCCGAGCTGAAGTCGCCGAGCACCGGGAAGGCGCCCGGCTTCGCGAGCAGGGTGTTGAACACCTGCAGGCCGCCGAGGGACAGCCCGGCCAGCGCCCGGTCGGAGGCCTTCGCCGACACGTGGTAGGCGGCCCGGACCGCGGGCACCACGTTGTCGACGATCTCCGTCGGGAAGGTGTCGCTCTCGGGCAGGCCGACCGACCCGGGCACGTTGCCGTCCGGGAAGACGACGACCATGGGCCGGATCCGGTGCGCGGCGTACAGGTTGTCGAGGATGTCGTTCGCCTTGGCGAGCTGGATCCACTGCAGGTCGTCCCCGCCACCGCCGTGCATCAGGTACAGCGCCGGCAGGCCGGCCGTGGTGCGCTGCCCCGGCGGCGTCCACACGGTCGCCCTGCGCCGGGAGCCGGTGACGGCGCTGGAGTAGGTGAGGGTCGTCAGGTCGCCGTGCGGGACGTCGCGCGTGGCGTCCGCGATGGGGGAGGGGCCGGGGACGTAGAACGTCTGCATGATCGGCAGGGACCGGACGTGGTTCGGGTTCAGCGGGTCCTGCACGTCCTTGCCGTCCGCGGCGATGACGTAGCTGTAGAAGCCGGGCCCCAGCGGGCCGATGAGTGCGGTCCACACCCCGCCGGCGCCCTGTGACATCGAGATCATCATCGTCGCGTCGGACGGGCCCCAGGAGCCGTTGAGGGTCACCTTCGTCGCCGTCGAGGACGTGAACGTGAACGCGGCGAAGCGCTCGGCGTCGACCACCGGGTCGGCCGGGGTGCGGTAGGCCACGTCCGTGGCCGGGGTCACGGTGGGCGGGAGCACGGTCGGGCTCGGTGACGCCGTCGGGCTCGGCGAGGCGGTGGTCGTCGGGCTGGGCGATGCGCTCGGCGTCGCCGTCGCGGTGGGCCCGGCCAGGGACTGGGCGGTGGCGGCGGGGGCGATCGCGGTGCCCAGCACCGCGGCGATCAGGAGGAGGGCGCCTGCGGCGCCGCGGGCGGCGCGGGGTCGGGCGAGGGGCTGGAAGGTCATCGTTGACGTCTCTTCCGTGAGGGATGTCCGGCAATCCGGACATAGTCCGCAAACGTACGCAGTGACCCTAGATCGCCGGACGCCGCGAAGGCCACCCTTCGCCCGGATGCGGCGGCTGCTCCGGCTGCCCGGCTCGCGCCGGGGCCGGGGCCGGGGTCGGCGTCGGGAACCGGCGTCTGCGGTGGATCTCGGAGTGGCACGATGGGTCCGTGGAGCAAGGGTTCTACCGTCGGGCCTCCGGGCCTGAGCGTGCGTATCGCCGCGGCGGCGGCGTCCCGTCCCTGGTCGTCGGGCTGGTCGTGTGCGGGCTCCTGGCCGGGTGCGGCTCGTCCGCCCAGCCGGTGGCCGGTGCGTCGACGTCGGTCTCCGCGACGTCGAGCCGCTCGGCCGCGGGCGACCCGTCGTCCCCGGCCACGGCGACCGTGACGGCGGGCGGGCCCGCGGGCAGCGGGGGCGGCAGGCCGTCGGCGTCGGTCGCCGCGTCGGCGCCGCAGGGGCACCAGCCGTTCAAGGCGCTGCCCACCGACGTGGGACGGTTGCTGGTCACCCGCCTGACCGGGCCGGTGTCCCACGTGAGCCTGCGGGTCTGGGTGTGGGTGCCCCCGCAGTACGACCAGCCCGCGTACGCCCGCACGGCCTTCCCGGCGCTCATGCTCTACCCCGGCGGGTCGGGAGCCGGCTACAACACCTGGGCCGGGGTGCAGTACCACGCCCGGGAGGAGGACGCCGCCGGGGCCGCCGCCGGCCGGTTGACCCCGTTCGTCTTCGTCATGCCCGAGATGCAGCCGGGGGAGCACCAGGACACCGAGTGCGCCGACCTGCCCGGCCAGCCCCGGATCGGGACGTTCCTCGGCGTCGACGTGCGGCGCATGGTGCAGGACAACTTCCGGGTCGTGCCGGACCGCACCGGCTGGGGGACCGCCGGTGCCTCCGCCGGGGCGTACTGCGCCGCCCGGATCGCGTTCAACCACCCCGACCAGTACGCCGCCGTGGTGAGCATCGCCGGCTACTTCAGCATCGAGACGCCCCTGCGCGGCCACGACGACCCCACCGTCCGCGCGCAGGACCCCGCCGTCCTGGCGACCGGCCGGCCACCGGCCGTCTCCGTCCTGTTGTGGGCCGGCGGGCGCAACGGGCCGGACCTGCGCGACGCGCGGGGGTTCCTGGCGCGCGTCCGCCCGCCCACGACGGCCGAGCTGCGCATCCTGCCGGGCGGGCGGCACCTGACCACGGACTTCGCCCGGATGATGCCGGACAGCCTCACCTTCCTCAGCACCCACCTGGCCCCGCCGACCCCGATCCCCTGACCTCACCGAGGGGGCGCGGTCAGTCGGTGTCGGTGATGCACAGGACCGTGATCTCGGCGTTCGCGCGGTCGGTGAGCACGTACGTCGAGTCCCAGGCGACGTCGCGGAACCAGGGCGTCCAGGCGCGGTCGGTCGTGTCCAGGCGGAAGTCCTCGTACCGGTCCTGCACCAGCACCTGGACGGCGCGCGCCGCGAGGGCCTTCGCCCGAGCCGCCGGGCCCTCGAACCGTCGGTAGGCGCCGCCGGTCACGATGACGGCGGCCAGCAGTCCGTCCAGGCACAGCGGTCCGGCCCACTGCTCGGTCAGCCCGCCGGGGACGCGGTCCAGCGTGCGGGGGATCTTCAGGGCGGACAGGTCGGACCGTACGGCCGGGCTGTCGAACAGCAGCCGCAACAGCTCGTACTCCTCGAGGCGGTTGCGGGCCGCGAACCAGGCCGTCTCGTCCGCGTAGTGCGTGGCCCGCCATCGCCCGAACAGGCATCCGCCGTTGACGTACGCCGCCCGGACCTGGTCGAGGTACGCGTCCACGAAGGGGTCGCTGACGGGCGCCGGTTCCCACCGGACCGTCGCCCAGGAGTCGATCAGCTCCTGCAGCGAGGGGCGGGGCTGGTCCGGGTCGACGTCCTTCCAGGTGCGCGCCACCGGCTCATCCTGGCACCCGGCCGGCGGCCGGCTCGCCGGCCCGGCCGTCGGCGCGGCCGGGCTCCTCGCGGGGCTCGCCGTCCGACGCGTCGTCGTCGAGGGCTGCGACCACGAGCCGGCCGACGCGCGAGCCCGCCGCCCGCCGGGCGTCGCCGTCCAGCCCGGGATCGGTCACCAGGACGTCGATCTCGTCCAGGCGGGCCATCGAGCTCAGGCCCACCACACCCCACTTGGTGCAGTCCGCGACGACGACGACCTGCCGGGAGGTCGCGATGAGCGCCCGGTCGGTCTCGGCCTCCTCCAGGTTGGGCGTGGTGCAGCCGGCCCGCTCGTCGATGCCGTGCACCCCGAGGAAGAGCCAGTCGGCGTGCAGGGTCCGCAGCGCCGCCACGGCGACCGGGCCGACCAGGGCGTCCGACGGGGTGCGGACCCCGCCGGTAAGGATCACCGTCCGGTCCTGCCGGGGGTAGGTGTGGAAGACCTCGCCCACCGGCACCGAATTGGTGATCACGGTGAGCCGGGGCACCTCGAGCAGGCGCTGGGCGACGGCGTAGGTGGTCGTGCCCGCGGACAGGGCCACCGAGTCCCCCGGTGCCACGAGTCGGGCCGCCGCCGCGGCGATCCCGCGCTTCTCGACCGGCTGCAGTCCCAGCTTGACGGCGAACCGCGGCTCGTCCGCGCTGCGCCCCGACACCGGCGTCACCCCACCGTGCACCCGGGCGACCAGGCCCTTGCGGCACAGGACGGCGATGTCGCGCCGGATCGTCATGTCCGAGACGCCGAGCAGCTCGGCCAGGTCGTTCACCCGGACGCCGCCGCTGGCCCGCACCTCCTCGAGGATCCGCTCCTGCCGCTGCCGGGCGAGCACTACCCGCTCTCCCGGACCAGCGCCGTGCCGCCGCCGGCGAGGGTGAGCGCGCCGGTGCACAACGTCTCGGTGACCAGGTCGAACCCGGTCACCGGCAGGGTGACCTCGTGGTCGGTGTGGTTCAGCACGAAGAGGAACGACCGCCCGTCGCCGCTGCGCCGGACCACCTCGACGCCGTCGGGCACCTCCGCCGCCGGGCGGACGCCCGCCTCCCGCGCGACGTGGCCGAGCAGGGCGGCGAGCGTGACGTCGTCCAGCCGGGTCCCGACGTACCAGGCGCTGCCGGCCCCGGCGCTCCCGGTCCCGCCGCCGGTCCCGCCGCCGGTCCCGGCGGTGTGCACGGTGACGGCCGGGGATCCGGCCAGCGGGCCGTCGGCGTAGCGGGCGACCGCGCGGGCGCCGTCCAGGTGGGTGAGCTCGGTCCACACGGTGCCGGTGCCGCCCGCGGCAGGCCACCCGGGCGCCCCGCCGTCCGCGACCACCCTGACCGCCTGCCCCTCGCCGAGCGGATGGAACTCCTCGGTGCGCACCCCGAGCAGCTCCCGGAAGGCGCCGGGATACCCGCCGAGGCGCACGTGGTCGTCCGGGTCGACGATCCCCGAGAAGTAGGTGACGACCACCGTGCCACCCCCCGCGACGAACGCCGCGAGCCGCGCCACCGTCGCGTCGTCCACCAGGTAGAGCGTGGGGACGACGACGAGCCGGTAGCCGGACAGGTCCGCCCCGGGCCGCACGCCGTCCAGGGTGATGCCCTGCGACCACAGCGCGCGGTGCGTGGCCAGCGGCTGGTCGAGGTAGCGCACCAGGCTGGAGGGGTGACTGTCCAGGTCCGCGGCCCACCAGGCGTTCCAGTCGAACAGGAAGGCGGCGTCGGCCTCCACCCGGGTGCCCGCGACGTCCGCCGCCCGGCCCAGCACCCGGCCGAGCTGCACGACCTCCCGCCAGACCTTGGTGTCGGTGCCCGCGTGGGGCAGCAGCGCCGAGTGGAACTTCTCCGCCCCGGCCCGGCTCGCCCGCCACTGGAAGAACCCGACGGCGTCGGCGCCGCGCGCCACGTGGGCGAGGCTGTTGCGCAGCAGCTGCCCCGGCGCCTTGGCGTAGTTGACCCGCTGCCAGTTGACGGCGCTCGTGGAGTGCTCCATGAGCCACCACGGTCCGCCGCCCGCCAAGCCGCGGGTGAGGTCCCCCGACCAGGCCAGCTCCTGCTCGGCGTGGTCGGAGCCGCCGTCCAGGTAATGGTCGGTCGACACCACGTCCTGCTCGGGCGCCCACGACCAGTAGTCCATCCCGCGGACGCCGGAACTGACCATGAAGTTGGTCGTGACCGGCACGTCGGGGGTGATCCGGCGCAGCACGTCGCGCTCGGCGCGGTAGTGGTCGAGCAGCTCGTCGGAGCTGAACCGGGCGAAGTCGAGCTGCTCGGTGGGGTTGGCGAACGCGGTCACCTGGCGCGGCGGCAGGATCTCCTCGACGTCGCCGTACCGCTGGCTCCAGAAGGCGGTGCCCCACGCCCGGTTGACGCCGTCGACGTCGCCGTAGCGCCGCAGCAGCCATCGGCGGAAGGCCGCCGCGGACACGTCGCAGTAGCAGTGCACGTTGTGGCAGCCGAGCTCGTTCGACACGTGCCACATCGCCAGGGCCGGGTGGTCGCGGTACCGCTCGGCCACCTTCTCGACGAGTGTGAGCGCCAGCTCGCGGAACACCGGCGAGCTGGGGCACCACGCCTGGCGCCCGCCGGGCCACAGCCGGTTGCCCGACCGGTCGACCGGCAGGGTCTGGGGATGGGCCCGCGACAGCCACGGCGGCGGGGAGGCCGTGGCGGTGGCCAGGTCGACGGCGATGCCCCCCTCGTGCAGCAGGTCGAGGACCCGGTCGAGCCAGCCGAAGTCGTAGCTGCCCGGCGACGGTTCCAGCAGCGCCCAGGAGAAGACGCCGACGGTGGCGAAGCCGACGCCGGCCTCGCGCATCAGGCGCACGTCCTCGACCCAGGTCTCGGCCGGCCACTGCTCGGGGTTGTAGTCGCCGCCGAGCGCGATCCCGGGCACCGGCCAGCTCCCGCGGGCGGCGCCGGGGCCGGTGGTGGTGGTGGCATCAGACACAGCGGAAGCGTGACCCGCACCCGCGGTGAAGTCAACAGATCCGAACGTGCCGCGCCGGTCCCGATCAGGAAGCTCCAGGACACGCTGGGCGACCGCGGCGGTGCCGGCGCTCCGGGATCGGTCGGGCTAAACGTTCCCCTTCCCATGATTTGCGCCCGGTGCGCACTGAAAGTGATGCAAGGCTGCAGTTCGGTCACGGAACCCCGCGAAGCCTTGACGTGCATCCTGGCGGTCCTATGGTGAGAGGCATCTGTTGGGTCGTGTGCGTTTCTGTTCGACTCCTGACGCCCTTCTCCCCTCCGGTCCCCGTCGGCCCCCGCCACGGGGCCCTTCGCATCGCCGCTGCAGCTCGCGCCCCGTCCCAGTCAAAGGAGACTTCCATGGGCCGTCCTCAGTCCGAGTCCGAGTACCTGGCTCGGCTCGTCCCCCCGTCCGCCGCCGCCACGGCCCTCGGCCGCAGGACGCTGCTGCGGGGACTGCTCGGCACCGGGACCCTGGCGGTGACCCCCGCCCTGCTGGCCGCCTGCGGCTCCTCCAGCTCCTCGACCGGGAGCTCCAGCGGTTCCGCCGCCGGCGGGGGCGGCAAGCCCAGCGGCACCGTGACGATCGGCTCCAACTACTCCGACGCCATCCCCAAGGCGGCCTTCCAGGCCGAGGTCGACGGCTTCGTCAAGGGTGCGGGCGGCGTGACGGCCAAGATCAACAGTGTCGACCACAACACGTTCCAGGAGAACATCAACAACTACCTGCAGGGCAAGCCGGACGACGTCTTCACCTGGTTCGCCGGGTACCGGATGCGCTTCTTCGCCGCCCAGGGCCTGGCCGGGGACATCAGCGACGTCTGGTCGTCGATGAGCGGGTTCTCGGACGCGTTCAAGTCCGCGGCGACCGGCGACGACGGCAAGCAGTACCTGGTCCCCATGTACAACTACCCCTGGGCGGTCTTCTACCGACCGTCGATGTGGCAGGCGAAGGGGTACCAGGTGCCCAAGACCCTGGACGCGCTGGTCACCCTGGCGAAGCAGATGCAGAAGGACGGCCTGGTGCCGATCGCCTTCGCCGACAAGGACGGCTGGCCGGCGATGGGCACGTTCGACATCCTGAACATGCGGATCAACGGCTACCAGTTCCACGTGGACCTGATGGCGGGCAAGAAGGCGTGGAACGGGCCGGAGGTCAAGAAGGTCTTCGACGCCTGGACCGGCCTGCTCCCGTACCACCAGACGGCGTCCCTCGGGCGCACCTGGCAGGAGGCCGCGCAGAGCCTGCAGCAGAAGAAGTCGGGAATGTACCTGCTCGGCTCCTTCGTGGCGCAGCAGGTCGACAACGGCAAGGACCTCGACTTCTTCACCTTCCCCGAGATCGATCCCGCGATCGGCGCCGACGCGCTCGACGCCCCGATCGACGGGCTGATGATGGCCGCCAAGCCGAAGAACACGGCCGCGGCGAAGGCGTTCCTCACCTACGCGGCCACCCCCGAGGCGGAGGACCTCTACGGCAAGACCGACCCGTCGAACGTCAAGGCCAACACCAAGGCAGACACCGCGGGCTACACCGAGCTGCAGAAGAAGGCCGCCCAGCTGATCGGCTCGGCGAAGAACATCGCGCAGTTCCTCGACCGCGACACCCGGCCGGACTTCGCCTCGACGGTGATGATCCCCTCGCTGCAGAAGTTCATCCAGGACCCCAAGCAGGTGTCCTCGCTGCTGGACAGCATCGAGAGCCAGAAGAAGAGCATCTTCACCTCGTGACCGCCGGCCGCCGCGCCAGGTGAGGAGTCGTTCCATGGCAGGTTCCGACACCCCGCTCGTCCCGGCCGCCGTCCGCAGCGACCGCCCGCCCGGCCGCCGGGTACCCGG
>Ga0302322_100001696_pt1 | contig 18256 bp, 17 predicted proteins | sample Fen_T0_2_FD_203757 | JGI IMG/M metagenome (GOLD analysis project Ga0302322, IMG submission 203757) | Peat permafrost microbial communities from Stordalen Mire near Abisko, Sweden - Fen_T0_2 | ecosystem: Environmental > Terrestrial > Soil > Wetlands > Permafrost | place: Sweden: Abisko... | reverse complement strand
CGTGATGCTTGGGCCAGCGAGTCTCAGGAATGTTGCGTGAGGCGTGGATAAGTCGAAGTCGATTTTACGCGATGGCGTACTTGCCGCCGCGGAGATCGGCCCCCGCCCCCAAGCTTCCTTCAATGCAGATTCGCGGCTTCAGGTTCGTCCACTGAGCGAGAGGGCGAGATCTCGCAGCCTATCGTCCGGGTCGGAGAGCGGCACGTCGCGCCCCCGGCTGGTTTTCAGCACGTCGATCACCTGGCCGCGTACATAGTCATTGAGCGCGCGGGCTGCCGCATCGGCGCCACTGGTATCGCCCTGTTCTATGGCATGCACCAGCTGCGTGGAACGCCGCACGGTTTCGGTGAAACGCACGGCCAGGTTGTGCGCCTTGGACTCGCCGGATTGGCCGATGCCATGCTGGGCCAGGCGCAGTTTGTCCCCCAGCATCTGCGCGTAGCCACGTGCCAGGCTGCGATTGTGGCCGGCATTGCCGATGGCCACATGCAGATCGTGGTTCGACTCGATCATGCCTTCGAAGTCCTCCTGGCGTACTGCTTCGGCGAACTGCAGCAGCGCCTGCTTGAGGTGCGCGACGTCCGCGTCGGTACGCCGCGCCGCGGCGAAACGGCCGGCAACCGGCATCAGCACATCCATCGCTTCGTAGTGGTCGACCACGTCGGCCAGCTGTAGCGCAGCCACGCGCACGCCGCGGTTGGGCTGGCCGTCGACCAGCCCCTCGGAACTGAGGCGTATCAGCGCCTCCCTGACGGGCGTGCGCGACACCTTATATCGCTCGCAGAGCTGTTCTTCTTCCAGCATCGTACCCGGCTCTATTTCCAGGCAGATGATGGCTCGGCGCAGGGCTTCGTAAACGGCCTTGCCGCCGGTCACCCGGGGCGTCTTGCGCGTGGCCGCGATTTTCTTCGATGGGGACTTCATGGGCTGGCGCGCTATTGAATCAATGTATTCAAAAAGTATACGCGATTCTTGACCTGCGCCAAATCCTCGTATATCTTATGTATACAACATGTATACATAAAAAAGCTTTCCAGGAGACATCATGTTTGTTCTTGCCTGCACCAAGACCGCACCCGGTCATCTCCCTGCCGTGGCTTGGTGGCGCCGATGCCCCCGCGCGCCAACGGCGATTCGCGTACTCCCTGCCACGCTCGGAATCCGGCCGGCGTTCACGCTGCCCGGTTGAATCGCGCGCTGCCCTTCCGAGGTGCAGATCGCCGCAGCATTCGGACCGTGCCCGCGGCTTGCTGGCGCGCATCGAATCAGAACAAACAGGAGGAGAAGACCCATGCTTACCATTGGCAACACGCCCCGCGCCGCCAACAGTGCAATGGTCGACGACGTGGTCGCGCGAATCGAACGCTTGCCAATTTCGAGCTGGCACGTCAAGGCGCGGGTGATCATCGGCGTGGCCACCTTTTTTGACGCCTTCGACGCCCTGGCGATCGCCTTCGTGCTGCCGGTGCTGGCGCCCTTGTGGAAACTGGGCGCGCCGCAGGTGGGCCTGATGATCTCGATTGGCTATCTGGGCCAGCTGGGCGGCGCCTTGCTGTTCGGCTGGCTGGCGCAGCGCTACGGGCTGGTGCGGGCGATGGTCTGGTCGGTCCTGCTGTTCGCGCTGATGAGCCTGGGCTGCGCGCTCGCCTGGGACTACCAGTCGCTGCTCGCCTTCCGCCTGCTCCAGGGCATCGGCCTGGGCGGTGAAGTGCCGATAGCAGCCGTCTACATCAGCGAGATCACGCGGGCGAAGGGGCGCGGGCGCTTCGTATTGCTGTATGAGCTCGTCTTCCCGGTCGGGCTTGTCGCCGCCGGCGTGCTCGGGCGCTGGGTCATTCCCCACCTGGGCTGGCAGTACATGTTCGTGATCGGCGCGCTGCCCGCCGTGCTGGCGCTTTTCATGCAGCGCCTGCTGCCGGAATCGCCGCGCTGGCTCGCGGCCCGCGGGCGCGACGCCGAGGCGGAAACGGCGCTTGCCTACATCGAGCATGAGACCGAGCAGGCCACCGGCAAGTCTCTGCCGCCGCCGGCAGCAGTGGCGGGGGCGGCGCAGCGCCCCGCTTCCTGGGCCGACCTGTTCGGGCCGCAATACCTGCGGCGCACCCTGGTGGTCTGGGTGATCTGGTTCGCCGCCTTCTTGGTGACCTACGGCCTGACCGTCTGGCTGCCCACCATCTATCGCACCGTATTCAAGCTGTCGCTGGAGCAATCTCTGCAGTACGGGCTGATCACCCAAATCGCCGGCCTGCTGGGAACGCTGACCTGCGCCCTGACCATCGACCGCTGGGGCCGGCGCCCCTGGTTCGCGCTGGCTTTCACCGGCGCGGCGGCGGCGCTGGGCGCCCTCTGGCTGATCGGCGCCGACACGCCGCAGGTCGTGCTGCTGATGGTCAGCATCGCCTTCTTTTTTTCATCCATCCTGTCGATCGGCGTGTATCTCTATACGCCCGAGCTCTATCCGACGCGGGCCCGGGCGATTGGGGTCAGCGCGGCCACGGCGTGGCTGCGGCTGGCTTCGATGATAGGCCCGGGCGCGGTCGGAATGATGATGGTCGGTGGCCTGGACAAAGTGTTTCTTGCCTTCGGCATCGTCGCCGCCCTTGCGGCCGTCATCACCGGGCTGTTCGCCGTCGAGACCAAGGGTCGCATCCTCGAAGAAGTTTCACCTTGACCCTCCCCGCGGCGGGACACCCGTCGCCGCCGCGGGAACGAGTGGCGCGCTGTCGCATGGCGCGCGCCGCCGCAACGCCTGACGGGTGCTTGAACCGGAGCCACGAATCATGAAGACCATCGGAGACCACCTTTACGTTGCCGCCCTGCTGCCGCTCGATAGCCAGATGAAGATCGACGAGCGCGCCTATCGCCGGTTCCTGCAGCACTTTCTGAAGAACGAGCGCTTTGTGCGCATGGGCGGCGGGCTGTGCATCAACCCGGAGGCCGGCGAGATCTTCTACCTCACCCGTGCGGAAAAGCGCCGCGTGCTGGAAATCGCGATGGAAGAGATCAACGGAAAGGTGCCGGTGCTGGCGGGCACCTGGGCGCTGACCACCGATGAGACGGTGGAAACCGCGAAGGACTGCAAGGCGCTGGGCGTCGACGGTATCTTTGTCACGCCTCCCGGGGGCGCCCAGGATGTCACCTCCTGCTGGGACGCGGACACCTACCCGGAAATCTGGCTGGACCAGATCATCGCCCAGGATCGCGCCGTCGACCTGCCCATCGTCACCCACCCGGTAGGCGGTGCCAAGCCACCATTCCATCCGGGCCTGCCGCTCGAAGCCACGCTGCGCATCTGCCGCGAGGTCAAGAATATCGTGGGCTGGAAAATGACCTATATGTACGACGGCTTTCGCATCATCGCCAAGGGACTGCGCGGCCTGGACCGGCATGTCGCGGTGATGGGCGCGCTGGCTTCCCGCTTTCACGAATACAAGGCCACCGACACCTTTGACGGCACGCTCTCGGGATTCTGGAATTTCGCGCTCGACCCCATGCTGGACCATCTCGAGGCCTGGGACCGCAACGATGTCCAGCAGGCGCGCAAGATATGGAATGGCGGTCTTGTGCAGTTGCATGAATACGTCGCCGACATGGGCCGGTTGCATATACGTTACAAGACCGCGGCCTGGCTCTGCGGGCTGATACCTCACCCATACATGCGCGCACCCATGCCCAGGCCGCAGCAAATCGAGATCGACACCCTCTACGGTTTGCTCAAGAATCTGGGTATCCCGGTGATCGAACTCAAGGAGACGCGCCTGGCTGCCTGAAGCAGGGGAGCGTTTATTGAAGCTGCGCACCGTTCGCGATGGTTGCGGGCAACCAGGTCATGGATAGATCGCTGCTTGGCATTGGGCAAAACACCAAGCTTCCATCCGAGGGCCGGAGGGGAGTGCGGCGGCATCGGGTCTGATCGGACGGAGTTGGTTCCGGCGCCTGCGGGTATCGAACGGCCCAAAGCGGCGGGATAACCAACGCGGTCATGGCAAAGGGAGAGCGTTCGCGGTGGCAATTCTGTCGCGCCGCCGAACGTTGTGCCGCCTTCGGAATCGCCGATTCGAGATCGATCAAGGTTACGCGGCCAAGGGCGCGCGTCTGGTCTTCCAGCGGGCAACCAGGTCCTTGGCCTGTTCCGCGCGCAGCGCCACGTGCTCGCACATGATGCTTTCCGCCAGGTCCGCGTTGCCGTCCAGCACGGCTTGCAGCAGGTGCGCGTGCTCGGCGTGCGCGACCTGCATGCTCCGGGTTATTTCCATCGACGTGCGGCGCACCGGGGCGATGCGCTTGAGGCAGACGGAGAGATGGTCCTTGAGGGCGGCATTGCGCGCCGCGCGGATCAGCAGGCCGTGAAACTGGTAGTCGAGCGCAATGTACTCGGCGCGATCCTCGCTGCCCAGCAACGTGGCCATCTTCTGGTGCAGCGCGACCAATTCCTGGCGCTCTTGCGCATCGATCCGGCGGGTCGCCAATCGGGCGCATAGTCCCTCCAGCTCGGCGAGCACTTCGTAGACGTCGAAGATCTCCTCCAGCGTCACGTCGGCGACAAATGCGCCACGGTGCGGTCGCTGCTCAATCAGCCCACGCGAGGCCAGTTCCAGAATCGCCTCCCGGACCGGGGTTCTTGAAACACCGAAAGTCGCGGCCAAAGCTGGTTCATCCAGGCGTTCACCCGGTTGCAGGGTCCCGCTGATGATGTCCTTTTCGATCGCCTCGACGATTTCCTCGGCCGCTCGGGCTGGCTTTTCCACGTTCTTGTCATTCATAACAAATCTATACCACAGCACATGTGGAAGCCCCTTAGCGCACGACAACGAAGACGGATTGCATAAAAATACTTGGAATATTATACAGAGCGTGTGTATTATTATCCAAAATAAGGCAAGGAGACAAGTCGTGAACGCCAAATTTGGAATCGGGCAGGCCGTCCGGCGGGTGGAAGATCAGCGTTTCTTGGTGGGGGCTGGCAGGTATGTCGACGATATCGATTTGCCTCGGCAGTTATATGGCGTGGCGGTTCTTTCGACCCATGCCCATGCACTCATCAAGAGCATCGACGTAACCGAAGCGGCCGCCCTCGACGGTGTGGTGTGCGTGCTGACCGGCGCAGACGTGGTTGCGGACGGTCTGGGCGGCCTCCCGCCCAAGTTCATGCCTGAAGACATGGGCGGCCCCAAGGGGTATCGGACTTCGCGCCCGCTGTTGGTCAATGACCGGGTGCGCTGCGTGGGGGACCGGGTGGCGTATGTCGTCGCCGAGTCTCGCACCCGGGCCCTGGAGGCTTCCGAGCTTGTTCAGATCGACTACGAAACCTTGCCTTCGGTGGTTGACGTTGAAGAGGCGGTCAAGCCGGGCGCCCCCCTGCTCTATGAAGAGTGGAAGAGCAACGTGAGCTGTGGCGTCATGTTCGGCAACAAGGACGCGACCGACGCAGCCTTCTCCAAGGCGGCCCACGTCACCAAGATTCGCGTCGAAAGCAACCGCCTGTCCGCCAATTCAATCGAACCGCGCGGAGCGATTGGTGACTACAACGCCGCCGATGACACATACACCCTGTACTCCAGCAGCCAGGACCCGCACAGCATGCGGAAGACCCTGGCGGAATATGTCTTCAAGGAACCGGAGAGCAAATTTCGTGTGGTCTCGCCTGACGTAGGCGGTGGGTTTGGCATGAAAGCGGATGCCTATCCCGACGACGGGCTGGTCTTGTGGGCATCGCGCCGTTGTCGCCGGCCGGTGAAATGGATCGCGACCCGCTCCGAGAGCCTGCTGGGCGACAACCATGGCCGCGATCAGGTGGTGTACGGCGAAATGGCGCTGGACGCCAACGGTAAGATCCTCGGCATCCGGGCGCGCTCGCTCCACGGTTTTGGCGCCTACGTTGCATCGGCTGCCGTCGCACCGTTGGTTTTCGCCCTGCGCTTCATCCCCAGCGTGTATGACGTGAAGGCCTTCCATGGCGTCAATCAGGGCATCTTTCTCAATACCTCGCCGACCGGGCCGTATCGGGGTGCGGGACGGCCGGAAGCGACCTATCTGGTGGAACGCCTGCTCGACAAGGCAGCCGCCGAGTTGAACCTGGACCGCATCGATCTGCGCCGGCGCAACCTGATCACCAACAGCCAGTTTCCCTACAGCACCCAGACAGGTTTTGTTTACGACAGCGGTGATTTCACCGGCATTCTTGACAAGTGCCTAGCGCGCGCCGACTGGGACGGGTTCGAGCAGCGTCGCCTGGCATCGAAGGCAGCCGGGAAATTGCGTGGCCGCGCGCTCTCTTTCTTTATCGAGCAGGGCGGGATTTTCAACGACCGGATGGAGATTCGCTTCAGCCCCTCCGGTACAGTGAGCATCCTCGCCGGCACCCACTCGCATGGCCAGGGCCATGCGACGGTCTTCGCACAACTGGTCTCCGAATTCCTCGGCATTCCCATGAAGTCGATCCGTTTTGTGCAAGGCGACACGGATCAGGTGCCGTTTGGACGCGGCACTTACGCGGCGCGCAGCTCCATGCTCGGCGGGTGTGCCTTGCGCGTGGCGTCCGACGTGATCATCGAGAAGGGCAAGAAGATGGCCTCCCGCCTGCTCGAAGCCGCCGAAGGCGACATCGAGTTCAAGGAAGGCAAGTTCGTGGTCAGCGGCACCGATCGTTCCATCGGCATCGCCGATGTGGCCAAGGCCTGTTATGCGCCCGCCGGCTTGCCGAAGGATTTCGGCGTCGGGCTGGACGGCATCGGTAGCTGGGCGGCCGAACCGCCCAATTTCCCGAACGGGTGCCATGCCTGCGAGGTGGAAATCGATCCGCGTACCGGCGTGATCCGGGTGCTTACCTATACGGCGGTCGACGACGTGGGCCGCATCCTCAACCCGATGATCTGCGAAGGGCAGGTGATGGGCGGCATCGCGCAAGGAATTGGTCAGGCCCTGATGGAAAAGGTGGTGTACGACCCCGAGTCGGGCCAACTGCTGTCTGGCTCCTTCAGCGATTACGCGATGCCACGCGCCGATGACATGCCGAAATTTCAGCTGGAACTGGTGGAAATTCCTGCCACGACCAACCCTTTGGGCGTCAAGGCCGTGGGCGAGGCAGGCACCATAGGCGCGCCCGTCACGGTGATCAACGCGGTGATCGATGCACTGCGTCCGCTGGGCGTGGATCACATCGACATGCCGGCCACACCCATGCGTGTTTGGGCAGCCATCCAAGCGGCGCGGAAAGCGGCGTGATGCACAAGATAGGGCGAGTCGACGGCAAGGTCGTGGTCGTCACGGGCGCCGCGAGCGGCCTTGGCCGCGCCACCGCTTTGCGCCTGGCGGGCGAAGGCGCGAGCCTGGTCCTGACCGACGTTGATGCGCGTGGTCTTGCGGCGACGGCGGAGCAGGTGGGTGGAGCGAACCGGGTAGTGGCGATACCCGGCGACATCACCGAAGAACGGACCTCGGCCGCGGTCGTCGCCGCGGCCGACCAGGCCTTCGGCGCGATCCACGGCCTGTGCAACGTCGCCGGAACCTTGGGCGCCGGCGGACCGCTGGAGACCTGCAGTCTCGCGCAATTCGATCGGGTGATGAGCATCAACTGCCGCGCGCAAATGCTTTTTATCCGCGATGCGATCCCGTTGTTGAAGCGTTCCGGGCGCGGCTCGATCGTCAATGTCGCCTCGGTTGGCGCATTGGTGGCGCTGCCGATGATGGCCGCCTATTGCGCCTCCAAGGCCGCGGTTTTGGGCCTGACACGCGCGGCTGCCCTGGAACTCGCCCCCGACATCCGGTGCAACGCGATTTGCCCAGGGGGAATCGATACCCCGATGGCGCAAGCCTTCCTGGCGCAGTTCCCGGACAGGCAAGAAATGCTGGGCAAGCTGGTCGGAAGGCAGTTGTTGAAGCGATTTGCAACCCCGGAGGAGGTGGCCGGGTTGCTGCTGTTTCTGGTCAGTGATGAGTCAGTCTTCATCACCGGCGCGGTTTTGCCCATTGAAGCAGGTCATACGGCCTGGTAGGTCGGCCGTCACTAATAACTGAGGAGACAAGGATGTTCAAGAAGCTGATGGGTCTTATTGCCGGTGCCGTTCTGGTAGCCGGCGCTACCGCTGCCCACGCACAGCCGACCAAGGTGGCGATCGGGTTTATCCCCGTCAGCGACTGGCTGCCGGCCTTCGTCGCGAAGGAGAAGGGTATTTTCGACAAGAACGGACTGGACGTGACGATGACCAAGATCGGCATCATCTCGAATATTCCGTCCGCGCTGATGTCGGGCAGTCTTAACATCGGTTCGAGCACCGTGCCCGTCGTCCTCGATGCAGTCGAGGCGGGCCTGGACATCAACGCGGTCGCCGGCGGGACCCGTTTCGTCAAGGATCCGTCGATCTTCAGCGTGGTGGTCCGCACCGGGCTGTCCGTCAAGAGCGCCAAAGACCTCGAAGGCAAGCGGGTCGGCGTCCCCGGCCTGCGCAGCGCGGGCGATCTCCTGTTCCGCAAGTGGCTGCTCGACAAGGGCGTGCAGCCGTCCAAGGTCAATATCGTCGAGACCCCGTTCCCGCAAATGCGCGACCTCCTCAAGGCCGGCACGCTGGACGCGGTGGCCGTGCTGGAGCCCTTCCGTACCCGGATAGTGGAAGACCAGACAGGCTTCCGTCTCTCCGACTACGTGGCCGAAGTCAATCCCGATCTACTCGGGGGCGTCTGGATCGCACGCAAGGAATGGCTCACTGCCAATCCCAAGGTGGCAGGCGCGTTCCGCAACTCCCTGAAGGAAGCGATTGACTACATCGCCAAGAATCCGGCTGATGCGAAAGCGATCGAGATCAAGTACACGGGGTTCAACACGGCCTTCCTGCCCCCGTACGTCATTCCGGTGAGCAAGGGCGACTTCGAGTTCTTCACCAAGGCTGCCCGTGAGGTGGGCTATCTGAAGAACAACATCGACGTCACCAAGATCATCGCGCCGTAACCGTCCGGCAACGCCATCCAGAGCCATCCCATGACAAGCATATCGATGACGGTCAACGGCCGGAAAGTGCAGGCCAGCGTAGCTGACAACAAGCTGCTGGTCGAGTTCTTGCGCAAGGACCTCGGCTTGACCGGCACCCATGTTGGCTGCGACACCTCGCAGTGCGGCGCCTGCACGGTGGAGGTCAATGGCAGCGCTGTCAAGTCCTGCACGTGCCTGGCCGTGCGCGCCGATGGAGCGACCATCACGACCATCGAGGGCGTTGCCGCCCCCGATGGCACCCTGCATCCCATGCAGGAAGCGTTTCGCGAGCACCACGGCCTGCAATGCGGCTACTGCACGCCCGGCATGATCATGAGCACCATCGACCTGGTCAAACACCGTCCCGACGTGTCGGAGGCCGAGGTCCGGGAGGCGATGGAAGGCAACTTTTGTCGCTGCACGGGGTATCAGAACATAGTCGACGCCGTGTGTGCTGCAGCCGGGAAGATGAAGGGAGCGGGGAAATGAACGGCTTCCAGATGCTCAGGGCTGCCACGGTCAACGAGGCGGCGAGCCTGCTGCAGGAGCATCAGGATGCGCAGTTGATCGCCGGCGGCCAGACCCTGATTCCCTCCATCAAGCACGGACTGGCTCGTCCGGCCGTTCTGGTGGACCTGGCAAGGGTCGAAGGGATACGCGGGATCATCGTCGGCGCTAAGAACATCACCCTGGGCGCGATGACCACGCATGCCGAGGTGGCGGCCTCGGCCGATGTGCGGCGGGTGATGCCTGCCTTGTCCGCACTGGCGGGAAATATCGGCGACCGGATGGTACGCAACATGGGCACGATTGGCGGGGCGGTGGCCAACAACGACCCCGCGGCCGACTATCCCGCGGCGTTGCTGGCGCTCAATGCCACGGTTCAAACCGACCGTCGAAAGCTGTCCGCGGCTGCTTTTTTCGTAGATATGTTTACGACGGCCTTGGAGCCGGGCGAGATTGTTACGTCCATCACATTCCCCCTGGGTGCTTTCGCCGCCTACGAAAAATTCCGCAATCCCGCTTCTCGCTACGCGATGGTGGGTGCGTTTGTAGCGCGCGATAATGGTGAAGTGCGGGTTGCCATCACCGGCGCCGCGGGCGTCGTATTTCGTTTCACTGCAATGGAAGAGGCCTTGCGTAAATCCTTCACGGCACAGACCGCGGACTCGGTCGTGTTATCCGCAGATGGTCTCAATGGCGACATGCATGCCTCCGCGGCGTACCGCGCCCAGATGGTCACGGTCATGACATCGCGCGCCGTCACTGCGGTGGGCCGTTTGCAATGAAAGCCGCCTTGGCCATCGTTCATGACGCTGCCGCAACAGGTAGCGAACGGGCGCAACCCGCCGTCCGCGTGCTGGACGTATCCATGCAGTATGGAAGCGCGGCGCCGGTACTCAGCTCGGTCAGTTTCGACGTCAAACAAGGGGCATTTCTGTGCGTCGTTGGCCCGTCCGGCTGCGGCAAGACCACCTTGCTGCGCATGCTGGCGGGTTTAATCCAGCCCACCGGAGGAGCGGTGGAATTCTTTGGTTCACCGGTCCTCGAACCCTCCAGAGACCGCGCCATCGTGTTTCAGGACTACACCAAGGCGCTTTTGCCATGGCGCACCGTGGCAGGCAACGTGTCGCTCAGCCTGGAGGCATGCGGCGTTGCCGAGCCCGAGCGGCAGAGCAGAATCGGCCAATTGCTGGCGACCATGGGCCTCGCCCATGCGGCTGATCGCTATCCCCACCAGCTGTCAGGCGGCATGCAGCAGCGCGTGCAGATCGCGCGCTGTCTTGCACAGAAGCCCCGACTGCTCCTGATGGACGAGCCGTTCGGCGCCCTCGATGCCATTACCCGGCAGGGCTTGCAGGAAGAGGTGGCGCGCCTGGCCGTGGAGAGCGGAACAACCGTGGTGTTCATCACCCACGACCTGGAAGAAGCGATATTCCTGGGTGATACGGTCATCGTGCTGGCGGCCAACCCGGGGCGCATCGCGGAGCAGATCGACGTGGATATTCCGCGGCCGCGAGCCCAGCTGGAAGCCCGGGAGAATCCGCAGTTCCTCTCGACCCGCCACCGCCTGTTCGGCCTCCTGCAGGGACATTGAGATGCCGGGCTGGATTAAAGGCTGGGTGTTGCCGGTGCTCCTCCTCATAGGCTGGGAGGCAGGAAGCCAGGCCGGCTGGCTGCCTCTGGATTCGACTTCGCGCCCCTCCTTGGTCTACCAGGCGGCGCTGGATGGGCTCAAGGATGGCTCCATCCTGCAGGCCACCTGGCAGACGCTGGAAGCCGCCATGCTCGGCTTGGCATTCGCAACAGTGGCGGGCGTCGCGATCGGCATTATGCTCGGCCTATCCGCGCGCATGGAATCGGCTACGCGCCCCACGCTGGACGGCTTGCGGCCAATTCCCTCTGTCGCGCTGATTCCGCTCGCATTGATGTTATTCGGCTTTGGCCTGATGCTTGAGGCGACGGTGGTTGCCTTTGCCTGCTTCTGGCCGATCCTGTTGCTGACCATCGCGGCCGTGCATGGTATCGAGCCACGCTTGCTGGAGGTGGCACGCACGCTTGAATTGGGAGCTCTTGAGCGCCTCCGGAAGATCATCCTTCCCGCCACGCTGGGGCGGCTGATGATAGGCCTGCGTCTGGCGGTCGCCATTTCCCTGGTCGTTGCCGTGACGGTCGAGGTCGTGATCAATCCTCGCGGGTTGGGGAGCACCATGATGGCCGCGCAGCAATCACTGCGTTCGGATGTGATGTACGCGCAATTGATCTGGCTGGGCCTGGTTGGTTGGCTCCTCAACGCGCTGACGCATCGTGCTGTTCGCGCCTGGCCTGGTGGCGCGGGAGCCCCGGCATGAAAGCGCGAAGGATCAACCTTGAGGCCATCCTCTTTGCAATCGGACTGCTCGTTTGCTGGCAGTTGTTCGCGGAGTTCAAGCTGATCTCCCCGATCTTCTTTCCCTCGCCGATCAAGACGCTCGCCACCCTGTATGAACGCGCCGCGGATGGCTCATTGTGGCCGCCGCTGGCCCACACCACCTTGCGGATGATCTATGGCTGGGTGTTTGCCTGCGTGTGCGGAATGGTTCTTGGCCTGCTGATCGGTATTTCCCGCAATGCGCGCGCTTATCTCGAACCGTCGCTTGAATTTCTCCGTCCACTTCCGGCTTCGGCCGTCATTCCGGTCGCCATCCTGTTTTTCGGCCTCTCCGATTCAATGTCGATAGCGGTGATCGCGTTCGGATCCGTGTGGCCGGTCTTGCTGGCAAGCATTCATGGCCTCGCCCAGATCGAGCCCAGGCTTCTGGAAGTGGCGGCGTCGCTGCGGCTGACGCGCGCGCAGACTCTGTGGAAGATCGTGATCCCCGCCGCGATGCCGGATGTGCTGGCCGGCGCGCGCGTCAGTCTGTCGATTGCGCTGATCCTGGCGATCGTTACCGAAATGCAGGCGTCGCTGCCGGGGCTCGGCCAGGACATCTTGCTGGCCCAACGCTCGTTCAAGAGCGCGCAGCTCTATGCCGGCGTGGTCATGCTGGGCCTGCTGGGTTTTGCGGCCAACGCAAGTCTGGTCTGGGCCGAGCGCAGGTTGCTGCGCTGGCGCCCCAAATGAACTTGACATGGAGAAGAACGTGAGTACCCAAGCATCTGAACGTACCGGCCCCCGGACTCTCGACAATGCCAAAGAGTGGATGCACGACAAGCTCAGAAAGCGCGTCCATCCGCTCGGGCTGACCGATCCCGCCACGACAGGACGCATCATCGACCAGTTGGAAGGCCTGGATGGCGCCAACTGGGGGCGCGCCTGGGGTGATGCCGGCAACGAGGCTCTTGCGGCTGGAAAAAGGGCCCTCGCCGAAGGCGACCGTAGCGCTGCGCGCGAGCATTTCATGCAGGCATACGGCTTTTTCTTCTTCGGTCGGTTCCCCTGCCCCAATCACCCCGCCAAGATCGAGTGTTATCGCCTCGAGCGCGAGGCCTATGTGGCAGCGGGCAAGCTGTTTGACCTGCCCATGATTCGCATCGCAATTCCGTTTGATGGGCGCGCAGGGGAGGGCAAGGAGATTGTCTTCTACTACCGGCGTCCGAGAAGTGTCGCCAAACCCAGGGTCGTCATCATGTGGGGCGGCGTGGATGCGTGGAAGGAGGAAATGACGGAAATGTCGAACCTCCTGCTGGCGCGTGGTCTGGCCACCGTTGCCATGGACAACGTCGGCACCGGCGAATCCCCGGTGGTCGCGGTGCCGGACGCTGATCGCCAGTTCATCCCTGTCTTGGACTGGGTCGCGGCTCAAGCCGATCTCGACGGCGCGAAACCGGCCATCGTTGGGCGCTCGTTTGGAGGCTACTGGGCGACCAAGCTCGCCCACCAGCAACGAAATCGCCTGGCAGCGGCGGTAAGCTGGGGCGGCGGCGCGCATTACATGTTCCAGCGCGATTGGGTGGAAGCTTCACGCCATCCGGAAAGCTACCTGATGGAGCTGGTCGAGACCCGCTCGCGCATGCTGGGCGCGAACAATAACGAGGAATACATCGAGCGATTCGGCAGGCTCTCCTTGCTTGACCAGGGTGTTTTGGACCAGCCGTGCGCGCCGCTGCTGTTGGTCAACGGCAAGGAAGATCGGCAATGCCCGATTGCCGATATCCATCTGCTGTTTGAGCATGGCGACCCCAAGTCGGTTCGCCTGTTTCCAGGGGGGCATATGGGCTTCGGCCCGCACACCGTGCCGACCATCGTCTCCTGGCTTGAAACCCAACTGGCCAATGCGGAGGTCCGAAAATGAGCAATTGGCTACAGACGATGCCCACGGCGGAGGCCTACGGCCTGAACAAGGTGCTGTTCGAATTGCACCACAAGGCGGATGATCTGACGGCTTATCGCGATGATCCGGAAGCCTACCTCGACCGTTACGATCTGACTCCGCGCGCACGCGCCGCGGTGCGCGGTAATGACGTGGCGGAGCTGTATCTGGTGGGCGCCAACCCCTATCTCCTGCGCGCGCATTGCATCGGCATGCGCATTCCCGAAGCAGAATCTCTCGCCGCTCTGCGCGGTGCGGGCAAGAAAGAAGATCATCATGGCTGAAATCGTCGCCATTCATGCTACCAGCCATACCCCGGTCATGCTCAACTTTCCGGACGCGATACCCGCTGCTCAGCGCGACGAGATATTCAGCTCGCTGAAGGATCTGGGAGCGGCCCTGGCCGCCGCGCGCCCGGAAGCGATCGTCGTGCTGTCGGACGACCACGTCCATAACTTCTTCCTGAACAATCTCCCGGCCCTGTGTATCGGTGCTGCCGAGAGCTATCCAACGCCGGTGGAGCACTGGCTCAAAGCGGAGAAGCGTGTCTTGCCCGGGGACGCTCGCCTGGGTGCCTACTTGCTCACCAGCGCCCTTGAAAGCGGATTCGATCCGGCATTGTCAATGGAGCTTACGCTGGATCACGGCGTGCTCACCCCGCTCGAGCTGGCAGGGGTCGCGCGTACCACGCCCATCGTTCCCATCCTGATCAACTGCGTCCAGCCGCCGCTGCCGGCGATGCGGCGTTGCTACGACTTTGGCGTATGGCTGGGCCAGGCGCTGCGCGCCTATCCTGATCTGGAACGTGTCGCGATTCTGGCCACCGGCGGCATCAGCCATGATCTCGCCACGCCGCGCATGGGCATGGTCAATGAGAAGTTCGACCTGGAGCTGCTCGATCTTCTCGAGACCGGCTCGCCCGACGAGGTGGTGGCCTATGCCAAGGATCACGTGCACGAGGCGGGCAATGGCGCGGAGGAAATCCGCATGTGGATTGCCGCGATGGGTGCTGCCAACGGCGGCAGGTTCCATCGCCGCTACTATCGCGCGGTTTCCGATTGGTATACCGGCATAGGCATGGGCCACTGGGACGTAGCGTGAAAAAGACCGGATTGATTGTTGGTGGTGGCATCGCGGGGATGTCGGCGGCCATCATGTTGCGGCGGGGGGGAATGGATGTCGAAATGGTCGATATCGCCGAAGAATGGAAAATGATCGGCGCGGGCTTGACGATCAGCGCTTCGACACTGCGCGCATTTCAACAACTCGGCATTCTCGAGCAGGTCAGGGAGTTCGGGCACACCCATCCCGGCATTCAGGTCTGCGATGTTGCGGGCCGCCCGCTGCGCCATGTGGTGAGTCCTCCTTTGCCCGATGCGGACGTCCCAGGCGCTGGCGGGATCTTGAGACCAGTCTTGCACGGCATCCTGGCGCAATGCCTGGCCGAACATGATGTGCGGGTCCGCCTTGGCCTGACGGTCAGTGGCATCCGACAGGAAGGAGAGAGGTCGGCCGTCCAGTTTAGCGACGGAACGTCCGGCACGTACGACTTCATCGTGGGAACCGACGGCCTGTTTTCGACCACCCGGAAGCTGATTTTCCCGGAAGCTGCCGCTCCTGCCTTTACCGGTCAGGCTTGTTGGCGGTTGGTGCTGCCTCGCCCTCCGGAAATAGACCAGCGCCACTTCTTTCTTGGTGGACCGGTCAAGGTGGGACTTACTCCGGTATCGCGGGCCGAGATGTACCTGTTCCTGCTCGAGCACATTCCGCAAAATCCCTGGCGCGATCCAGCTACCCAGCACATCCAGTTAGGCAAACTCCTGGAAGGCTTCGGCGGCATCCTGAAATCGGTTCGCGAAGGGTTGTCGCCGGCCTCGACGATCGTATATCGGCCTCTCGAAGGCCACCTCTTGCGTCACGACTGGTATCGGGGCAATGCGATTCTCCTCGGAGATGCCGCGCATGCCACGACGCCGCAACTTGCGTCCGGCGCTGGCATGGCGGTCGAAGATGGGATCGTCCTGGCCGCCGAGGTGAGTCAATGTGACTCGCTGCAGGAGGCGTTCGCCAACTTCATGCGCAGGCGCTACGAGCGATGCAGGCTTGTGGTGGAGAACTCCCTTGAGATCGGTCGCCTCGAGGTAGCCGGTGCGACCGGTGTCGAGCAGACGGCAGTGGTGGAAAGATCGCTTGCTGTATTGGCGCAGCCGATCTAAAGCCTACTGCTGTGAACTGCCAATGGCTGGCGGTCCAAACAGTAGCCTTAGAGCGCAATCCTTGCGCCACCGGCTATTAAGAACCAAACGAGGTAGACAAATCATTCTTAAGACCTTATCAGGAGTGTCCCAACGTCTTTACGAAAGACGGTCGTAAGTTGATGATTGATTGGGCGAAACGAGAGATTTTGTCTGGTCTCGATTTGAACGCCGAGGCGCAGGCTTCGAGCCTTTTGCGAAGCGCCTGTCTCGGCTTTGCCCATACGGCCCAGTGTGGCCTCAACTTTGTATCGTTCGAGCGCCTCCCCCAGCGCCATACTCTTTTGGCCGGCCGACAGCGCCGACCCGTTGCGGATTGGGTCACGGAGCTTGGCCTCCGCGTCCATCGCCCAGCCTTCGGCCTCGGCTTTGGTCTCGAAAAGGTTATAATTCAAGACTAACTCGCCATTCGCATCTTTAAGTCTCACCTGCGCTTGCCACCGACTGTTTTCCTCTTGCGTTAGCGAGGATTTGAAGCCGTAGTGCTTCAGTTCTTCGATCTTGTCCATGGCGGCTTTTCTGCCGGGAAAAGTAAAGGATGCGCCGCCTCTGCCTTTGGGCGTCACGACGACGGGGTTTTTGTTTGTGATGGTGGCCATCAGAGTGAGTTCCAAGCAAGTTTGTCCGAGTGGCGAAATGTGATTTCAGTATCAGTATTTGTGAAGGCGGCTAGAAGAGCTGCAAACAATTCGATTTGCAGGCATGACGCAAGTGGCCCGAAACGTTTTTCAGTGTGGCGAAAATGTGATTTAAGTCTTCCGAGTAGAGCCGTAAGCGAAATAAAGTTATTTAGATTCAATCAGTTACGATCCTGCGAAGGTGGCGGAATTGGTAGACGCACTGGATTTAGGTTCCAGCGCCGCAAGGCGTAAGGGTTCGAGTCCCTTCTTTCGCACCATCTGAATCACCCCTCCCTTTCAACTTTTCAAGAATTTCCCCATGGCAGTCACCATCGAAACCATCAGCGCGCTGGAGCGCCGCATCAACCTTTCCATTCCGGCCGACCAGATCGAGAAGGAGGTCTCCAGCCGCTTGCAGCGTCTGGCGCGCACTACCAAAATGCCCGGTTTCCGGCCCGGCAAGGTGCCGATGAAAATGATGGCCTCGACCTACGGGCCGCAAGTGCGTTCCGAGGTCCTGAGCGACGCGATCCAGACTGCCTTCGCCGAGACGGTCAACGAGCAGAAGCTGCAGGTGGCGGGTTATCCGCGCATCGAGCCGGCGCAAACCGCCCAGCCGGGCCAGGGCGCGGCCAACGACGCCAAGTTCGAATTCACTGCCACGTTCGAGGTGTATCCCGAGGTCAAGGTGGCCGATTTGTCCACTCTGGTGATCGAAAAGCCGGCCGCCGCGGTGACCGAGGCCTACGTCGACCAGACCATCGAGATCCTGCGCAAGCAGCGCGTGCAGTATTCTGAAGTGGCCCGCGCCGGTGCCAAGGACGACCGCATTACCCTCGATTTCGTCGGCAAGATCGACGGTGTCGCCTTCCAGGGCGGTTCTTCGCAGGACTTTGCCTTCGTGCTGGGCGGCGGCCAGATGCTGCCCGAGTTCGACACCGCCGCGCTGGGCATGGCGCCCGGTGCCGAGAAGGTGTTCGACATGAAGTTCCCGGATGATTACCAAGGCAAGGACGTGGCCGGCAAGACCGCACAGTTCAGCATCACCATCAAGAAGGTCGAGGAGCCCACTCTGCCGGCGCTGGACGCCGAATTCGCAAAGAGCCTGGGTGTGGCCGACGGTGATCTGGTCAAGATGCGTACCGATGTACGGAACAACCTCGAGCGCGAAGTGAAAAAGCGCCTGCAAAGCCGGATCAAGAACGCCGTGATGCAGGTCCTGCACGAGAACACCAAGATCGAAGTGCCCAAGGCGCTGGTCGAGATGGACATCGAGCGTCTCACCGAGCAGGCGCGCGGCGACCTGGCGCAGCGCGGCATGAAGCAGGACATGCCGCTGCCGCCGGAACTGTTCACCGAGCAAGCCAAGCGTCGTGTCACATTGGGCTTGATTTTGAGCGAGTTGGTCAAATCTAATGGCCTGGAAGCCAAGGCTGAACAGGTGCGCGCGGTTGTCGACGAATTCGCCCAGAGCTACGAGGACCCGACCGAAGTGGTGCGCTGGTACTACAGCGACAAGCAGCGCCTGGCCGACGTCGAGGCCCTCGCCCTGGAAGACAACGTGGTCAATTTCGTTCTCTCCAAGGCCAAGGTCACCGAAAAAGCCGTTCCGTTCGATGAACT
>Ga0302322_100001693_pt1 | contig 18273 bp, 17 predicted proteins | sample Fen_T0_2_FD_203757 | JGI IMG/M metagenome (GOLD analysis project Ga0302322, IMG submission 203757) | Peat permafrost microbial communities from Stordalen Mire near Abisko, Sweden - Fen_T0_2 | ecosystem: Environmental > Terrestrial > Soil > Wetlands > Permafrost | place: Sweden: Abisko... | reverse complement strand
CGCTCCTGGAGGACTTATGCGACAGGCTCGATCACGGCGAGGGGGGAAGGCTCAGACGCCCTCGGGCTTGCGGGGGCGGCCCAGGAGCCGGGTGCCGAGCTCGCTCAGCGGCAGGCCCTCGTGCACGATCGCGACCACGGCCTCGGTGATCGGCATCTCGACGCCGTGGGCCCGGGCCAGCTCCAGGACGGGCCCGCAGCTCTTGACCCCCTCCGCGGTGAACCGGGCCGCCAGGACCGCCTCCGCCAGCGTGTGCCCCTGGCCCAGCGCGACCCCGAAGGTCCGGTTGCGGGACAGCGGGGAGGCGCACGTCGCGACCAGGTCCCCCAGGCCGGCGAGCCCGGCGAAGGTCACCGGGTCGGCGCCGAGGGCGACCCCCAGCCGGATCGTCTCGGCGAGCCCGCGGGTGATCAGGGTCGCCTTGGTGTTGTCACCGAAGCCCATCCCCTCGGCGATGCCGACGGCGAGCGCGATGACGTTCTTCACCGCGCCGCCGAGCTCCACCCCGACGACGTCGGAGTTGGTGTACGGCCGGAAGTACGGCGCGGAGCAGGCGTGCGCCACCTGGTCGGCGGTGGCGGCGTCCACGCTCGCCACCACGGACGCCGTCGGCTGGCGCTGGGCGATCTCCTTGGCGAGGTTCGGGCCGGAGACGACGGCGACCCGGGCGGCGTCCGCACCCGCCGTGTCGGCGATGACCTGGCTCATCCGCCGGTGCGTCCCCAGCTCGATGCCCTTCATCAGGCTGACCAGGACGGCGTCCTGCGGCACGGCGTCCGCCCAGTCGGCCAGCGTCGCCCGCAGCGACTGCGAGGGCACCGCGAGGACGACGATCCCGGCGCCGGCCAGCGCCTTGGCCGGGTCCGACGTGGCGCTGATCGACTCCGGCAGCGGCAGGTCGCCCAGGTAGGCGGAGTTGCGGTGGTGCGCGGTGATCTCGTCGCACACCTCGTCCCGGCGGCCCCACAGCGTGACGGAGGCGCCGGCGTCCGCCAGCACGATCCCGAACGTCGTCCCCCACGAGCCGCTGCCCATCACCGCGACCCGGGTCACGCGGCGCTCCCGCGGCGGAAGTCGCCCATGGTCGACTGCCCGTGCTCGCGCGGGTCCCACCGGGAGGGCGGCGGCTGCCCGCCGCGCAGGCGCACCAGCTGCTCGGTGATCCCGTCCAGGATCGCGTCGGTGGCCCCGCGCAGCCGGCCGACCTCCCCGGCGACGCCCGGGCCGCCGGCGAAGCGCGACAGGTCGACCGGCGGGCCCGCCAGCACCTGCACGGTATGGCGCGGCAGCAGGTGGGGCCGCTTCCCGTAGGGGGCGAGGATGTCCTGCACGCCCCACTGCGCGATCGGGATCACCGGACAGCCCGTGGTCAGCGCGATCCGGGCGGCGCCGGTCTTGCCCACCATGGGCCACAGGTCCGGGTCGCGGGTGAGGGTGGCCTCGGGGTAGACGACGACGCACTCGCCCTTCTCCACGGCGGCCACGGCGGCCGAGAAGGCCTTCCCGGCGTCCGAGGTCTCGCGGTAGACGGGGATCTGCCCGGCGCCGGAGACGATCCGCCCCAGCACCCGGATCCGGAAGACCGACTCCTTGGCCAGGAACCGTGGCGGCGCGCCGTTGTCGAGGAGGAAGTGCGCCAGGACGAACGGGTCGAGATGCGAGATGTGGTTGCTGCAGGCCACGAATCCCTGAGTGCGCGGCAGGTGCTCGGCGCCGCTCCACGACCGCCGGGTGAACAGCGTCAGAGGTGGTCGCGCGATCGCTTCGGCCACCCGGTAGGCGGCGCTGATGGGGCGTGGCGTGGTCACCGATGGTTCCTCGGGTCGGGGCGAACGGCGGTTGACGAGCAGGTGAAGGGTTCGGGGCCTCATCCTCCCCTCCCCCTGCAGAGCTGTCGAGGAGCGCGCCCGCCGGGGTCCGGCGCGTGCCGGCGCCGACCGGCTGCGAGGATCAGACCGTGGCCCTCGACCCGATCGCCCCGCCGACGTGGGGCTGGACCGTGATCCTGCCGCTCAAGGGCGGGTCCGCCGCCAAGTCCCGGCTCGGGGGCGGGCCGCGCCTGGCCCGCGCCATCGCGCTGGACTGCCTGGACGCCGTCCTGGCCTGTCCCGACGTCCGGCGGGTCCTGGTGGTGACGGCCCACGCCGGCACGGCGGCGGACGCCCGGGCGGCCGGCGCGGACGTCGTACGGGAGAGCCTGCCGGGCGCGGGGCTGGTCGCCGCCGTCCGGGACGGCGTGGCCGCGGCCGGTCCCGGGCCGGCCGCCGTCCTGCTCGGCGACCTGCCCGCCCTGCGCCCCGAGGACCTGGCCACGGGCCTGCGGGCGACCGCCGCCGCCCTGGCCACCGGGGAGCTGGCCGCGGTCCCGGACGCCGAGGGCTCGGGGACCGTACTGCTCGCCGCGCGTGACGCCGCCCATCTCGATCCCGCCTTCGGTCCGGACTCGCTGGCGGCCCACCGCCGTCGCGGTGCCGTCGTGGTCGTGCCCGCTCTGGGTGACGACGGCGCCCGGCTGCGCCACGACGTCGACACCCCGGCGGACCTGCACGCCGCCGTGGCGCTCGGGGTGGGCCACCGGACCGCCGTCCTGCTGCGTGGCGCCCGCTCGGCGTCCTGACGTCCCGGTGGACGTCCGGCGGCAAGCCGTACGCTCTAGCCATGCAGGCGACGGTTCACAGCTTCGACCCCACCAGCCGCACCGGCGTGCTCGTCACTGACGGCGGCGTGCTCGTCCCGCTGGCCGACGACGCCATGGCCGACTCGGCGCTGCGCACGCTGCGGCCGGGCCAGCGGCTCACGGTCGACATCGTCGGGCGCGGCAGCAGCGCCCGGGCCACCCGGATCTCGATCGAGACCGTCGGCATGGTGCCGGCCAGGCCGTCGCGCCCCTGACCCGCACGCCGACCCCCTGCGTGACCATGCCCTCCCGGCGGGCCGGGAGGGCATGGTCACGATCACGGGCTGACGCCCGCTCAGCGGGTCCGGCTCAGTGCACGAGCCCGCGGAGGAGCTTGTGCACCTCGAGCGCCGAGGAGGAACCCCCGGCCGCCGCCGACGAGGACCTCAGCGTCGCCGCATTGGCCGCAGCCGGCTCCGGCACGGGGACCGGCAGCGGGTCGCACGTGGTGTCCGGACCGTTGCCGGGCTTGCGCTTCGGCAGCGTCCCGTCCGTCAGGTAGGCCGCGATCTGGTCGTCCACGCAGGCGTTCCCGTACAGCGAGTCGGCGTGGCTGGTGCCGCCCGGCTCGGCGATCAGGCTGGCGGACGGGAACCGCTTGCGGACCTCGAGGCTGCCCGCGAACGGGGTCGCGGCGTCCAGGGTCTCGTCGATGAGCAGGATCCCCGGCACCCCCCGGCCGTGGACGTCGACTGCCGACGAGGCCTTGGCCGGCCAGTAGAGGCACGGGGCGTTGAACCAGGCGTTGCCCCACGTCTCGAACGGGGCCTTGGCGTAGGTGCGCCAGTTGTCCCGCTTCCAGGTGTCCCAGCTCTTGGGCCAGATCGCGTCGGTGCACTGGACGGCGTTGTAGACGGCGAAGCCGTTGTCGTCGTCCGGCGAGTCGGCGCCCTCGTACTGGCCGATCAGACGCTGGAGGGAGGCGTCGTCACCGGTGTTGACGAAACCGCTCCACGTCTCCGCCAGATCGATCCAGGTGACCTGGTAGTAGCCGGCCGACAGGAAGATGTCGGTCCACTCGTCCGGCCCGACGACCCCGCCCGCGGGCTTCTTGCGGAGCTTCTCCTTCTCGGCGTACCAGTTCTTCTCCACCGCCTTGGCGGTCGCGCCGAGGTGGTAGACCGAGTCGTACTTCGCGACCCAGGCGAACCAGATCTCCATGTTGCGCTGGAAGGCGATGTCCTGGTCGAGGTTGGCCTGGTAGAAGACCCGCGTCGGGTCCACGTTGCTGTCCAGGACCATCCGGCGCACCCGCTGCGGGAAGAGCGTCGCGTACACCTGGGCGAGGTAGGTGCCGTAGGAGAAGCCGTAGAAGTTGAGCTTCGGCTGGCCGGACGCCGCCCGGATCAGGTCCATGTCGTGCGCGACGTCCTCGGTGCGCATGTTGTCGAGCAGCGCCCCGCCGTTCTTGCCGCACGCCTCGGCGTACGCCTTGGACCGCGCCAGCCAGGTCTTCTCCAGCGCCGGGGTCGTCGGGATGTACTCCGGGCGCGGGCCCTTCGAGTAGTCCGGGATGCAGCTCAGCGTCGGGGTGCTGGCACCGACGCCGCGCGGGTCGAACCCGATCCAGTCGTAGGCGGCGCCCGCGCCGTTGGGCACGTACTTCCCGAGGACCGACAGGGTGAGGCCGGATCCACCGGGACCGCCGGGGTTGACCAGCATGATGCCCTGGTACTTGTCGTCGGTGACGGTGTGCTTCACGCGTGACAGCGCGAGGTTCACCTTCGCGCCGCCCGGGCGGTGATAGTCCAGCGGGACCGCCAACGTGGCACAGTCGGCATTGTTGTTCTTCAGCGTCCCGGTGCCGGTGCACGGCTTCCACGCGATCGCGGCGACGCCGCTCGCCCCGGTGGCCGCCTCGGCCGCGGGTGCCGCGGGCTCCTGCGGGGCGGCGGACGAGAGCGGCGCCACGAGGACGCCTCCCACGATCGAGCCCGCCGCCACCGCAGTCACCGCAAGTGTTCTGAGTCTCCGCACTCACGTCCCCTCTCGCCCGCGGGGCCGCGAGTCCGGCCCCGTCCGTCAGCGTCGGGGGCAAGCCTTGCATCGGGCCATGATTTTGGGTGCGGAATCGACCGATTCGCCGGTCATTACTACCGGAACCACTGCCGGTACCGCTGCCGGAGACACTGCCGGAGACACTGCCGCAATCCTCAGTCGCGGTCGTACCGGGCACCCAGGGCGTCGAGTTTCGCCTGGAAGTGCTCGTAGCCGCGGTCGATCAGGTCGATCCCGCGCACCCGCGAGGTCCCCTCGGCGGCGAGCGCCGCGATCAGGTGGCTGAAACCGCCGCGAAGATCCGGCACGGTGATGTCGGCCCCGTGGAGCTTGGCCGGCCCGGAGACCGCGGCGCTGTGGCGGAAGTTGCGAGCTCCGAACCGGCACGGCAGCCGGCCCAGGCATTCCCGGTAGAGCTGGATCTGGGCGCCCATCTCGCGCAGCGCCTGGGTGAATCCGAACCGGTTCTCGTAGACCGTCTCGTGCACGATCGACAGCCCGTGCGCCTGGGTGAGGGCCACGATCAACGGCTGCTGCCAGTCGGTCATGAACCCCGGGTGGACGTCGGTCTCGAGCACCAGCGAGTTGAGGGCGCCACCCGGATGGCGGAACCGGATCCCCTCGTCGGAGATGTCCAGCTCGCCGCCGACCTTCCGGAAGACGTTGAGGAACGTCATCATCTCCAGCTGCCGGGCCCCGCGCACGGTGATGTCGCCGCCCGTCGCCAGCGCCGCGCACGCCCACGACGCCGCCTCGATCCGGTCGGGCAGCGCGCGATGGACGAACCCGCCCAACCGGTCGACACCCTCGATCCGGATCACCCGGTCGGTGTCGACGCTGATCACCGCGCCCATCTTCTGCAGGACGGCGATCAGGTCGAGGATCTCCGGCTCCACCGCGGCGTTGCGCAGCTCGGTGACGCCCTCGGCCCGGACGGCGGTCAGCAGCACCTGTTCCGTCGTCCCGACGCTGGGGTAGGGCAGCTCGAGCTTCGTGCCCTGCAGCCGTTGCGGGGCGCTGAGCCGGATCCCGTGGGCCGTCTTGTCCACCACCGCACCGAACTGCCGCAGCACGTCGAGGTGGTAGTTGATCGGGCGGTCGCCGATCCGGCAGCCGCCCAGGTCGGGGATGAACGCCTCCCCGAGCCGGTGCAGCAGCGGCCCGCAGAACAGGATGGGGATCCGGCTGGAGCCGGCGTGCGCGTCGATGTCCGCGACGTGCGCGAGCTCGACGTTGCTGGGGTCGAGCTCCAGCACCCCCGACGCCGGGTCCGCGTCGTCCACCTGCACGCCGTGCAGCTCCAGCAGGCCGGTCACCACCGTGACGTCGCGGATGCGCGGCACGTTGGCGATCCGGCTCGGCGCCTCGCCGAGCAGGGCCGCCACCATGGCCTTGGAGACGAAGTTCTTGGCGCCACGCACGGTGATCTCGCCCCGCAGGGGGGTGCCGCCGTGCACGGTGAGGACGTCGCTCATCGGGCCATCCTCACCTACCCGGCGGCCGGGGCCCGCATCGGCCCGGACGAGGGGCCGATCGACGCGCCTGCCGACACGCTGGTCGACGCGCCTGTCGGCGGACCGGCCGGCGGACCGGCGTGGGGCCGGCCGCCGCCGACGAGGAGGACCGGCGTCACGCCTTCTTCGCCACGCGCCGGACCGGGGCCTTGGTGGCGGCGGCCTTCGCCGGAGCAGCCTTGGTGGCGGCGGCCTTGGCCGGAGCAGCCTTGGTGGCGGCCTTCACCGGGGCAGCCTTCGTGGCGGCCGCCCGGCGCGCCGGGGTCGGGGCGGGGACGGCGGCGACGCTGCGGGCCGGGCGGGGCGCCGGCGCCTTGGCGGCCTTGGCGGGGGCGACCTTCACGGGCGCCGCCTTGGCAGCCTTCGCCGGAGCAGCCTTCGCCGGAGCGACCTTGGCCGCCTTGGCCGGAGCGGCCTTCGTCGCGGCGGCCTTCGTCGCGACGGCCTTGGCGGGAGCGACCTTCGCCGCAGCGGCCTTCGCCGGAGCGACCTTCGCCGCAGCGGTCTTCGCCGAAGCAGCCTTCGTCGCGGCGACCTGGGTCGCGATGGCCTTGGCCGGGACGGCCTTCGCCGTCCGGGTGCTCGCCGGCGCGGTGCTGGTGGCGGCCGCACGGCTCGCCCGCACGGCGGGCGCCTTGACGGCGGCGACCTTGGTCGCCGTGGCCTTCGCCGCCGGGGCCTTGACCGGGGTCGCCTTGGTCGGCACGGCGGCCTTGCTCACCGAGCGGGCGGCGGCCCGGGTGGCGCCCGCCGCGGTCGCGGCGGCGCGGGCGGCCGTACGGGCGGCGCCGACGGCCGTGGCGCCGGCGACCTTCGGCAGCGTCCGGGGGTCGGAGACGTAGGTCTTGAACGCCGTGCCCGGCTTGAACCGCGGCACGGAGGTCTTCTTGATCTTCACGCTCTCGCCGGTGCGCGGGTTACGCCCGACGCGGGGCCCGCGGACGGCCTTCTCGAAGGACCCGAACCCGGTGATGGCCACCTTCTCGCCCTTGGCGACGGTGCGGGTGATCGTGTCGACGACGGCTTCGAGCGCCTCGGCGGCGGCCTTCTTGCTGCCCAGCCGGCCTTCCAGCGCTGCGACGAGTTCTGCCTTGTTCACTGGTTCCTCCGGTGCAGACGGTCGGGCGGACGCCCGACATCGACACCGACGGTATGCCGCTTGACCTGCGAGAGTCCAACATCGGGGGGCCGACGACACCCTTGTGTCGCAACGGCTCCCCCGGAAAAGGCCCTCCCGAGCGCCCTACCGGTGCCCCTCAACCCTGGCACAGACGGCCCCTCTCCGGCGGCAGAACGCGCCGGTCGCGCCGCGCCCCACGCCCCCACCGGCACCCGCCACCCGCCACCGACCGGCCGGCCGACCGAACGGCGGAGGGCGCCGGAACCGTTGCGGGACAACAGTTCCGGCGCCCGGGCCGTCCGGCCGGTGGCAATCCCCCGGCCTCGGCGCGAGGATCCCGGCGCCGCGGTCAGAAGATCGACACCGGCTGCCTCAGCGGGCCGGCTGGGTGGTCGGCAGCCAGGCCGGGCGGGAGGTCTCGAACGCGTCGACGTCCGTGACGTGCTGGAGGGTCAGTCCGATGTCGTCCAGGCCCTCCAGCAGGCGCCAACGGGTGTAGTCGTCGACGTCGAAGGGGATCCGCAGCTCTCCCGCCGTCGCCGTCCGGCTCTCCAGGTCGACGGTGACGGCCAGGCCGGGGGTCGCCTCGAGCGCGGCCAGCAGGCGCTCGCCGTCCCCCGGTGACACCACGCCCGTCAGCAGGCCCTGCTTGCCCGAGTTGCCACGGAAGATGTCCGCGAAGCGCGGCGACAGCACGACCTTGAAGCCGTAGTCCTTCAGCGCCCAGACGGCGTGCTCGCGGGAGCTGCCGGTGCCGAAGTCGGGACCGGCCACGAGCACCGAACCGGCCCGGTACGGCTCGCGGTTGAGCACGAAGTCGGGGTCGTTGCGCCAGGCGGCGAACAAGCCGTCCTCGAAGCCCGTCCGGGTGACCCGCTTGAGGTACACGGCCGGGATGATCTGGTCGGTGTCGACGTTGCTGCGCCGCAGCGGCACGCCGACCCCGGTGTGCACGGTGAACTTCTCCATGGAGTCCTCCTGGTCCTCTCGTCGTGGGGCGGTCAGCGGGCGCCGGCGAGGGCGAGGTCCGCCGGGCTGGACAGTGTCCCCCGGACGGCGGTCGCCGCCGCCACGAGCGGGGAGACCAGGTGCGTCCGGCCGCCCTTGCCCTGCCGGCCCTCGAAGTTGCGGTTGGACGTCGAGGCGCTGCGCTCCCCCGGCGCCAGCTGGTCGGGGTTCATGCCCAGGCACATCGAGCAGCCGGCCTGGCGCCACTCGGCCCCGAAGTCGACGAAGACCTTGTCCAGCCCCTCCGCCTCGGCCTGCAGCCGCACCCTGGCCGAGCCGGGGACGACGAGCACGCGCACGCCGTCCGCCTTCCGCCGGCCCTGCATGACGGCGGCGGCCGCGCGCAGGTCCTCGATGCGGCCGTTGGTGCACGAGCCGATGAAGACGGTGTCGACGGCGATCTCGCGCAGCGGCGTGCCCGGCGTCAGGGCCATGTACTCCAGGGCCCGGGCGGCGGCGTTGCGGTCACCCTCGTCGGCGATGGCGGCGGGGTCCGGCACGCTCGCGGAGAGCGGCAGGCCCTGCCCGGGGTTGGTCCCCCACGTCACGAAGGGCTCCAGGTCGGCGGCGTCGAGCACGACCTCGGTGTCGAAGACGGCGTCGTCGTCGGAGCGCAGCGTGCTCCAGTAGGCGACGGCGGCGTCCCAGTCGGCGCCGGCCGGCGCGTGCGGGCGCCCCTTGAGGTACTCAAACGTCGTCTCGTCGGGGGCGACCATGCCGGCCCGCGCTCCCGCCTCGATGGACATGTTGCAGACCGTCATCCGGCCCTCCATCGACAGCGCGCGGATGGCCTCGCCGCGGTACTCCAGCACGTAGCCCTGGCCGCCGCCGGTCCCGATCCGGGCGATGACGGCGAGGATGATGTCCTTGGCGGTGGAGCCCTCGGGCAGCTGGCCGTCGATCGTCACGGCCATGGTCCTGAACGGCTTCAGCGGGAGGGTCTGGGTGGCGAGGACGTGCTCGACCTCGCTGGTCCCCATCCCGAAGGCCAGCGCCCCGAAGGCGCCGTGCGTGGAGGTGTGCGAGTCGCCGCAGACCACCGTCATGCCGGGCTGGGTGAGCCCGAGCTGCGGGCCGACGACGTGCACGATGCCCTGCTCGGCGTCCCCGAGCGGGTGCAGCCGGACGCCGAACTCCGCGCAGTTGCGCCGCAGGGTCTCCAGCTGGGTGCGGCTGACCGGGTCGGCGATGGGCTTGTCGATGTCGACGGTGGGGGTGTTGTGGTCCTCGGTGGCGATGGTGAGGTCGGTGCGGCGCACGGGGCGGCCGGCCAGCCGGAGGCCGTCGAAGGCCTGCGGGCTGGTCACCTCGTGCACGAGGTGGAGGTCGATGTAGAGCAGGTCGGGCTCGCCGGCCCCACCGTGCCGGACGACGTGCGCGTCCCAGACCTTCTCGGCCAGTGTGCGTCCCACTCGGAGTGCCTCCTCGATGAGCGGCGGGTGATCGCGGTTCCGCCGAGGGGCTGACGTGGCTTGCGTCTCAAGCCTTGAGACGTCAGTATCGGCTTATGGACAAGAGTAGCGGAGTCGGCGTGCTCGACAAGGCCGCCGTCGTCCTGGGCGCGCTGGAGGCCGGCCCCGCGACGCTCGCCCAGCTCGTCGCCGCCACGGGGCTCGCCCGCCCCACCGCGCACCGGCTGGCCGTGGCACTGGAGCACCACCGGCTCGTCAGCCGGGACATGCAGGGGCGGTTCGTGCTCGGGCCGCGCCTGGCCGAGCTGGCCTCCGCCGCCGGCGAGGACCGGCTGCTCGCCGCCGCCGGACCGGTGCTGACGGCGCTGCGTGACAGCAGCGGCGAGTCCGCCCAGCTGTACCGGCGCCAGGGCGACCAACGGGTGTGCGTCGCCGCCGCGGAACGGCCGATGGGCCTGCGCGACTCGATCCCGGTCGGCTCGGCGCTGACGATGCTCGCCGGGTCGGCCGCCCAGGTCCTGCTCGCCTGGGAGGAGCCGGACCGGCTGCACCGCGGCCTGCAGGGCGCCCGCTTCACCGCGACGGCGCTGTCCGCCGTCCGGCGCCGGGGCTGGGCGCAGAGCATCAGCGAGCGCGAGCCGGGCGTCGCGTCGGTCTCCGCGCCGGTACGCGGGCCATCGGGGCGCGTCGTCGCGGCGGTCAGCATCTCCGGCCCGGTGGAGCGCTTCACGCGCCAGCCGGGCCGCCAGCACGCTGCCGCCGTCATCGCCGCCGCGAACAGGCTGACCGACGTCCTGCGCCGCACCGCCTGACGGCTGGCGCCCGACGCCTGACACCGGACGGCTGGGGCCGGGCGGCTCCTCAGCCGGCCAACCGGTCGCGGGCGGTCTCGCGGCGGCGGGACACCGGCACCTGCCCGACCGCTGCCGGCAGGCCGGTGAGCGGCATGTCGACGTAGAGGGACTCGTGCCGACCGGCGGGCACCACGAACGTCTCGTGCCAGATCCCGACGGCACCGCGGGCCTCCCGCGCCCGCCGGTTGAACTCGCCCCAGGCCGGCCGGTGCGCGTGGTCGGCGGACTGCGCATAGGCCAGCAGGCTCTCCAGGTCGCGCCAGTACTGGACGACGAGCGCTCCGCGCCCGCTCAGGTGCTGGGTGTACCTCAGCATGCCCAGCGAGGGATCGGCGTCCAGCTCGCGCAGCATGGCCGGCATGGCCCGCAGGAGCGGCGCCCAGGTCCGCAGGGCGCGGAGCCGGTTGACGCGCATGCCGATGAGGAAGACGACGACGTCGCCGTGGTGCTCGTGCGTGGTGCGACCGGGAACGACGGCGGCCATGGCGATCTCCTCGAGGTGGACGGGTGCCGCCCGATTGGATAGCGACTCTATCCAAATTAGATAGTGATACTATCGTTGTCAAATGAGGATCTCGGAACTCTCCCGGACGTCAGGCGTCAGCGTCCCGACGGTGAAGTACTACCTGCGCGAGGGGCTGCTGCCGCCGGGCCGCTCCACCGCGGCCACCCAGGCCGAGTACGACGAGGCGCACGTCGCGCGGCTGCGGCTGATCCGCGCGCTCACCGACGTCGGGCGGCTGTCTCTGGCCGCCGTCCACGCCGTCCTGCAGGCCCTGGACGCCGGTCCGGACCAGCTCGCGCAGGCGGTCGGCACCGCGCACGAGCTGCTCGGTCCCGCCCCCCGGGACGACGAGGCGCCCCCCACCCGCGCACTCGCCGCCGTGGCCGAGCTCGGCTGGCGGGTGGACCCGTCGTCCCAGGCCCTGCGCCAGCTGGACGCCGCCCTGCGCGCCGCCGAGGACGTCGGCCTCCCGCCGGACGAGCAGCGCCTGCGCACCTATGCCGGCGCCGCCCTCGACGTCGCGCGCCTGGACATCGCCGGGCTGCCGCGCGCGGACACCGCGCCGGCGGCGGACGTCGTCGCGTACGTCGTCCTCGGCACGGTGCTCTACGAGCCGGTCCTGCTGGCGCTGCGACGGCTCGCCCAGCAGCACCTCTACTCCGACGTCGAAGGGCCCCCGGCCGGCCCGTGAGCCAGCCCCTGAGCCGCCCCTGAGCCGCCCCTGAGCCGCCGCCGGGGCGACGTCAGGCGCGGACGCGCTCGCGCAGCATCGACACGGCCGCCCGCGGACCGCCCACCGGCTGGAACGCCGTCGCCGCCTCGCTCAGCGCGCCCACCTCGTCGTCCGCCAGGACCAGGTCGGCGGCGGCCACGTTGTGCTCGAGCTGCTCGACGCTGGAGGCGCCGGGGATGGCCGTCACGCACGGGTGCCGCAGCACCCACGCCAGCGCGACCTGCGCCGGCGTGGCGCCGTGCGCGGCCGCGACCTCGCGCAGGACCGCCACCAGGGGCGCCGCCCGCCGCAGGTTCTCGGGCAGGAAGAGCGGGTTGGTGGCCCGCACCCCGCCGGTCGGGCGGTGGTCCTCGTCGTACTTGCCGGTCAGCAGGCCCTGGGCCAGCGGGCTCCACGCGATGACCACCCGGCCCTCGCGCAGCGCGTAGGGCACCAGGTCGGCGGCGGGCTGCGGGTGGGCCAGGCTGTACTGCACCTGGTTGGACAGCACCGGCGAGCCCAGCGCCGCCTCCGCCGCCTTCCACCGCTCCAGCCGGTAGTTGCTCACCCCGACCTGGTCGACGAGCCCGACGTCCTGCAGGGCGCGCATGCCGCGCATCGTCGTGGCGTCGCGCACGACGGGGTTGGGCTGGTGCACCTGGTAGAGGTCGATCCGCCGGACGCCGAGCCGGCCGGCGCTCGCCACGGCCCGCTGCTGGACGACGGGCGCCACCGGCATCGCCGGGAAGATCTTGGTCGCGACGACGATCCGGTCGAGGTCGGCGCCCGCCGTCCGCAGCGCCGCACCGAGGATGCGCTCGCTGCGGCCGAAGCCGTACACCTCGGCGGTGTCGAAGAGCGTTACGCCGAGTTCGAGCGCCCGAGCCACGATCCGGGCGGCCTCGCCGTCGTCGTAGGCGAGCCCGTACCCCCACTCCCGCGACCCGAACTGCCAGGTGCCGAGCCCGATGGCGGAGACCCGCCGACCGGTCCCGAGGTCCGAGCCGGGCAGCGGGGGGATCTCCAGGTAGCGCATGCCGCCCAGTCAACCCCGACCCGGCACAACGCGCCAACGTCGGCGCCCTAAGGATTTGGGTCGCCAGGCTCCGGACCGGTACAGTCCATGGACGGGTCCCCCGGTCGCGCTCCGGCGACGGCCAGGAACCCCCATGGGGTATGGTGTAATTGGCAGCACGACTGATTCTGGTTCAGTTAGTCTAGGTTCGAGTCCTGGTACCCCAGCGCTTCACCGGCAAGGATCCGCAAGGGTCTACGATCGGTGGAGTTGGACGGCGAGATTCTCCCGGATCACGCCGGCCGCACGGCCCCGTTGTGTAGTGGCCTAGCACGCCGCCCTCTCAAGGCGGTAGCGCGGGTTCGAATCCCGTCGGGGCTACACCGAAGGAGCCTCTCGCTCAGCCGAGAGGCTCCTTCTCGTTTGCCCACCACCCCCGCCATGATCATGGACTCTGCCGTGATCATGGGGTTCAGCCGAAGTCCATGATCACGGCGAAGTCCATGATCACGGCGGGGGTGGGAGCAGGGGCAGGAGGGGGACGACGGCGGTCAGGTCGCGGACGACGGGGACGTCGGGAGGCGTCGTCCCGGTGCCGTGGCGGTCGAGCCAGACGCCGACGAGCCCGGCGTCCCGGGCACCGCGCGCGTCGACGTCCAGCTCGTCGCCGACGTACGCCACCTGCGACGGGGGCAGCCCGAGGCGACGGCAGGCGAGGTGGAAGACCTCCGGATCCGGCTTGCCGCGACCGAGGTCGTCCATGCTGGCCAGCACCGGCAGGTCGGCCAGGCCCACCGCGGCGAGCTTGTCGCGCTGGTAGGCGCCCGAGGCGTTCGTCACAGCGCCCGTCGGGACGCCGAGGGCCCGCAGCGAGCGCACCAGCGCCGCGCCGTCCGGGTGCGCGCGCCAGGCGCCGCGGAAGGCCTCGTCGTAGGTCTCCTCCCAGCGGGCGAAGTCCGCGTCGTCGAGGGCGGGGCCGCCGAGGTGGGCGTGGAGCCGGTCGGCCCGGATCCGGCGCTGCTCGGAGAAGGTCAGCTCGCCCCGGGTGTAGGCGGCGAAGGCCCCGGTGTCGTCGAGCACCCAGTGGGCCAGCGCCTGGGCCTCCGCCGCGCCGGGATCGCCCGCGGGAGGCGGCAGCCAGCGCCGCACCACCGCACCGATCGCCGTCCGGAACGCGGCCCGGGTGTCCACCAGGGTGTCGTCGACGTCCAGCAGGACGCCGCGGACGGTCCTCACGGCGCCCCTCCCGGTAGCACCGGGGGCGGCGACAGGGACGGCGGCGTGAACAGGCGCGTCACCGGGCGGCGCCGGTTCAGCAGCAGGATCGCCGCGACGGCGACGAGGAGGGTGACGAGGTCCAGGACGAGGGAGACCGCGGTGCTCTCGCTGACCTCCAGCGTGTCACGCAGCTCCCCCGCGCCGATCGTCAGCACGAGCGCCACCACGTTGTTCGCCGCGTGCAGGGCGATGCCGGCCTCCAGCCCGCCGGTGCGCCAGACCAGCCAGCTGGCCACGGCGCCGAACGCGAACCGGTCGCCGAAGAGCCACAGGTTCTGCTGCCCGTGGGCGAAGGCGAACAGCGTGCTCGACAGCAGGCCCGCGGCCAGGGCGCCGACCCGCGCGGACGGCACGACCGACCCGACGAGCTGCGTCAGCCAGCCCCGGAAGACGTACTCCTCGCCCGCGGCCTGCAACGGAGTGGTCGTCAGGACGACCAGCAGCAACCAGGGCCAGTCGCGCTCCGGCGTCCAGGTGTAGCCGCCGCCGAGCACTGCCAGCCCCACGCCGGCCAGGCCGCTCACCGCGAGGGACACCAGCGTGCAGCGCAGCAGCCAGTCCCGACGGATGCCGGGGGCCACCGACGCGACCCACCGCGGCCTCCAGCCGTACCCGGCCCAGGTGGCGACCATGGCCACCGGGACGAACGCGGCCAGCAGCAGGTTGGTCCACAGGAAGCCGAACGGGGTGACCGACCAGTCGTCGACCGCGGACGACGAGCCCGCACCGCCCGCACCCCCGGCGCCGCCCGTGCCCGTCTCGACCCCGAGCGGGTCCAGCCCCTCGGCGTACTGCAGGACGAGGTAGCCGAACCCGAGCACCAGGACCGAGACCAGCGCGGCAGCCACCGCCACCGCGACGCTCGCCGGCGGACGCCACCAGCGGAACGTCGGGCCGCGCAGCAGCTGGGAGTACGGCCGGGGCTGCCAGGCCTGCGCCGGCCCCGGCCGGACACCGACCGGCTCCCCCGACCAGGACGTCACTCCGCGATCGCCGCGCGCAGGGCCGACAGCCGGGCCAGGCACGAGAACCGGCCCAGGATCTCCATCGACTCGAACAGCGGCGGCGACACCCGCCGTCCGGTGACCGCCACCCGCAGCGGGGTGAACGCGAGCTTGGGCCTGAGCCCCAGCCCGTCGATGACGGCGGCCCGCAGCACCGCCTCCAGCTCGGCCGCCGTCCACTGCTCGACGGCGCCGAGCGCGGTGATCGCGGCGTCCAGCACGGCCCAGCCCACCGCGACGTCCTTGGTGACCAGCGCCAGCGCGTCGTCCGCGACGACGATCTGCTCGTCGGGCAGGAAGAGGAACCCGAGCATCCCGACGGCCTCGCCGAGCAGCTGCATCCGGGTCTGGACGAGCGGGACGGCGGCGGCCAGCGCTGCCCGCTGCGCGGCGGTCGGCTCGGCGGGCAGCACCCCGCCGGCCTGCAGGTACGGGACCAGCCGCTGCTCGAGGTCGGCCGGGTCCAGCCGGCGGACGTGCTCGGCATTGATCGCCTCCGCCTTCGCCTGGTCGAACCGCGCGGGGCTTCCGTTGACGTCGGCGACGTCGAAGGCGGCCACCAGCTCGGCGACGGTGAAGACGTCCCGGTCCTCGGCGATGGACCAGCCCAGCAGCGACAGGTAGTTGAGCAGCCCCTCGGGGATGAAGCCGCGCTCGCGGTGCAGGAACAGGTTGGACTCCGGCGCCCGCTTGGACAGCTTGCGGTTGCCCTCCCCCAGCACCATCGGCAGGTGGCCGAACCGGGGCACGAACGAGGTCACGCCGCTGTCGATGAGGGCGTGGTAGAGCGCGATCTGGCGCGGGGTCGAGGACAGCAGGTCCTCGCCGCGCAGCACGTGGGTGATGCCCATGAGCGCGTCGTCCACCGGGTTCACGAAGGGGTACAGCGGCTCGCCGCCCGCCCGCGCCACGACGAAGTCGGGGACGGTGCCGGCCCGGAACGTCACTTCGCCGCGCACCAGGTCCTCGAAGGTGAGGTCGTGGTCGGGCATGCGCAGGCGCAGTACCGGCTCGCGCCCGAGCTCCCGGAACACCGCCTTCTGCTCGTCGGTGAGGTCGCGGTCGTGACCGTCGTAGCCGAGCTTGGGGTCACGGCCGGCGGCGAGGTGGCGCTCCTCGATCTCCGTCGCGGACGAGTACGACTCGTAGACGTGGCCGCCGGCCACCAGCTTGGCCAGGACGTCGTCGTAGAGCGACCGCCGCCGGCTCTGCCGGTACGGCTCGTGCGGGCCGCCCACCTCCACGCCCTCGTCCCAGTCGAGCCCGAGCCAGCGCAGCGCGTCGAGCAGCTGCAGGTAGCTCTCCTCGCTGTCCCGGGCGGCGTCGGTGTCCTCGATGCGGAAGACGAAGGTGCCGCCGGTGTGCCGGGCGTACGCCCAGTTGAACAGGCACGTCCGGATCAGGCCGACGTGCGGCGTGCCCGTCGGCGAGGGGCAGAACCGGACCCGGACGTCGGCGCCGGTCGCGGTGGTCGTGGGGTGGCGGTCGGATGCGCTCATGGTGTCCTCAGCCTAGGCCGTCACCGGCCGCCGCACCGGGCGCCGACAAGGCAAACGGACAGTCAGGGGCGATCAGCTGCAGGTCCGGAAGGTCCGTGTGACGCTCGAAGGCATGACAAGGACGTCCCCCTCGCGCCGGGCCACGACCCGCGCGTCCCTCGCCGCCCTCGCCACCCTCACCGCCTCGGGCCTGACCCTCGCCGCGGTGCCCGCGACGACGGCGGGCGCCACGACCGGCCGGCCCACGGCAGCCGCACCCGCCCCTGACCACCCCCACGCGACGCGCGTCCTCGACCTGCCGGCGGGCTTCCGGCCGGAAGGGATCACCGCCTTCGGCGGCCGCCTGTTCACCTCCTCGCTCGCCGACGGGACGATCCTCGCCGTCGACCCGCGCACCGGCGCCCGGCGCACCCTGCTCGCCGGGGTCACCGGCCGGGGGCTGCGAGGGATGCAGGTCGACCCGCGCACCCACCTGCTGTACGTCACCGGCCAGGACGGGACGACAGGCATCGTCCTGGCGGTGGACGTGCGCACCGGCCGGCTCGTGCAGCGCTGGACGGTCCCGGGCGCGGGCTTCCTCAACGACCTCGTCGTCACACCGCGGGCCGTCTGGGTGACGGACTCCCGGGTCGACCGGCTGGCATCGTTCCCGCTGGGCCGCGACGGTCGGCCGACCGGTGCCGCGCCGGGCCTGCTCCCGCTGGCCGGCCCGTGGCCGGTGCCCGACCCGACCGGCAACCGCGCCAACGGCATCCGCGCGCTCGCCGACGGCACGCTGCTGCTCGACCACTCCACCGCGGGCGGGCTCTGGGCGGTGTCCCCGCGCGACGGCGTCGTCCGGCGGGTCCCGGTGAGCGGCGGCCCGGCGATCACCGGCGGCGACGGCGTCGAGCGCTCGGGCGACCGGCTGTGGATCGTCCGAGGGACCGGCCAGGCGTCGGTCACCGAGCTGCGGCTGCAGGGCCACGGGACGGCGCTGTCCGCCCGGTGGGTGCGCGACCTGACAGACCCCGCGCTCGACGTGCCGTCGACCGCCGTCCTGGCCAAGGGCCGGCTGTGGGCGGTCAACGCCCGGTTCGGCGTCGCCGACCCGGCCACCGCGCCCTACTGGATCACCGGGCTCCGCCTCGACGGGCGCTGATCCGGGCGGGTGAACCGCGCCCGGGTGCTCGCTCACTCACCCTCGCAGCGGTTCACCCTCGGTGGCTGCACCGACGCCGACGCCGACCCCGGTCGGGGCGGCCGCGCGGGCCGTGCTCGTCCCGCCGCGGGCCGCCCCGACTCCGGCCAGGACCACGAGCAGCACGCCCGGCAGTTGCGCGGGCGAGGGCCGCTGGCCGAGCACGGCCCAGCCGGCCGCCGTCCCGACCGCCGGTTCGAGGGCCATCCACACCCCGAAGACGCCCTGGTCCAGCCGCCGCAGGGCGGTCATCTCCAGGGCGTAGGCGGCCAGCGGCACCAGCAGGGCGGCCACCCCGAGCCGGACCAGCGCCGCCCGGGCGTCGCCGTCCGCCCCGGAGGCCGCGGCCCGCAGAACGGGCCACGCCTGCGGGGCGCCCAGCGGGGTGAGGACGGCCGCCGCGGTCGCCATCGAGACGGCGAGCCCCTGCAGCCCCTCGCTGCGCCGCCCGACGTGGGCCGTGAGCACGATGTAGCCCGCCCAGCCGACCGCGGCGA
>Ga0302322_100001692_pt1 | contig 18279 bp, 16 predicted proteins | sample Fen_T0_2_FD_203757 | JGI IMG/M metagenome (GOLD analysis project Ga0302322, IMG submission 203757) | Peat permafrost microbial communities from Stordalen Mire near Abisko, Sweden - Fen_T0_2 | ecosystem: Environmental > Terrestrial > Soil > Wetlands > Permafrost | place: Sweden: Abisko... | reverse complement strand
AGAAGATCTCGTTCACGATCTCGAAGTCCTGCCAGCCCGGGTGAATCTCGAGCCCTAGCCCCTTCGCAGCCTCCGTTGCCTTGGCGGCGTAATCGGCCGAGCCCCGGAGCGCGCTGAGCTTAAAGCCCGTGGCCTCGTCGATCAGGTCGAAATAACGGACCGTGCGCCAGTCGCCGGCGAAATTGATCATCTGGCCGCTCGCCGCGTGCTTGATCTCAAAGGTGCCGATGACGTCGCGGCAGAGATCGCCGAAGATCGCCTTGATCAATTCCATCATGCCCTGGAAATCGCTGTAAGCCTGATAGACCTCGAGCATCGTGAATTCCGGATTGTGCTTCCGGGAAACGCCTTCGTTGCGGAAGATGCGGCCGATCTCGAACACGCGGTCATACCCGCCGACCAGCAGGCGCTTCAAGCGCAGCTCAAGGGCGATACGGAGATAGAAGTCGGCTCCCAGGGCGTTGTGGTGGGTGACAAACGGCCGGGCGGCCGCCCCGCCGGCGACGCCTTCCAGTACGGGCGTTTCCACCTCGATGAACTGGCGGGTGGCGAGCGTCTGTCGAATGCTGGAAACAATCCGGCTGCGCAGCATCAACCGCGCGCGCGATTCGGCGTTCACGATCAGGTCGAGGTAGCGCTGCCGATACACCTGCTCCGAATCCGTCAGTCCGTGCCACTTTTCCGGCAGAGGACGGAGCGCCTTCGATACGAGAGTAAACGTGTCCACGCGCACCGTGATTTCACCGGTCTTCGTTTTGAACAACGCGCCGGAGACTCCGATGATGTCGCCGAGGTCCAGGGTCTTCTTGAAATCGCCGTAGCGTTCCTCGCCCATCACGTCGCGCCGGAAATAGAGTTGGATCGGGCCCTGCTGGTCCTGGATTTTGACGAACGAGCTGCCGCCCTGAACGCGAAAGGTCACCAACCGGCCGGCGACAGCGACGGTGGTCGCATAATCCTGACCGTCCACGTAGAGCGCTTTGGCCTCCTGCGAGAAGTGCGTCTGCCGCGCGTTGGCGCGGAAAGGGTCGAACCCCGCGGCGCGCATGTCCTGCAGCTTCTTCAGCCGCACGGCGTACTGGTCGTGGGAAATATCCTGGGGGATGTCGCTCATGGAACGGCGCAGGCTTGAAGCCCCGGAGGCCGGGGGCAAACGGAAAGTAACATTACCGGCCGGGGCTCAGGGCGCTCAACGAGCGGACCCTCGCCGGTCCAATAGGCGCCCGAGCGCGAGCGCGGCTTACGGCGCCACGACGGGCCAGAGCCAGAAGGCCACGCCGCGCAGGGTCCAGCCGGCTTTTTCAGCCCAGGGCTGGTCGGCCTTGTCGATCAACCACAGGTTCATGCCCTCCCGGGTGAAATGATAGACGGGAATCATCGCGGGCGTCACCGGAGTCGCCGACGCTTGCCCCATCACGCCCTCGCTCGTGTAACCCGCCTTGCCCGCCGCGGTGGACTGCTCGGTGGTCACGGCAAAGAAACGATCAGTCCCTTTGGGGGTGGGCTTGACGAGCCGCTGCATCGCCACGGTGTTCGGCTGGGCCTTGGCCTGCAGCAGGCCGGTGCCATTGATCTTCCATCCCGCCTTGGTGAGGCGCACCTGTTCGTTGGGGTCCGTCACAAAAAAAGTCTCCTGCGAATTCGGATTCAACATGAGCCACGTCTGGGTGGTCGGCTGCGCCTGGGCCAGCACACCGACGAACGAAAGCAGCAGGCCCGCCAGCGGCGCACGAAGGGAGGAAAAGGAAATCATGGGAAGAGCATTAAAGTGGAAATCGAACCAAGGGACAAGACCCGCGATGAAAAGATTTGTGCCGGACTTTGGGCCTCCGCACCATCCGCGCTCCGTTCCGCCATGGCCGAAATCCCGCCACCTTCCACGCAAACCATCGACTGGGGTCGCACCGGCTATGACCACGCCTGGCAGCAGCAGCACGAACTGGTGGCGCAGCGCAACGAGGGAACCATCGGCGATACCCTGGTATTCACCGAACACGACCCGGTCTTCACCCTGGGGGTTCGCAAGGAGTCGGCGGACCATCTGGTCTGGAGCACGGCCGAATTGCGCGAACGCGGCGTGACCGTCGTTCAGAGCAATCGCGGCGGCGACATCACTTATCACGGCCCCGGTCAAATCGTCGGCTACCCGATCGTCAGCCTGACCCCGCGCAAGGATCTGCACGCCTACCTTCGCCTCATCGAGCAGGTCCTCATCAATGCAGTTGGGACCTTTGGCCTTGCGGCCGACCGACGGGACGGGAAGACCGGGATCTGGCTCGGAAAACGCAAGATCGCGGCGATCGGGGTCGCCGTGAAGAAATGGACCACGTACCACGGTTTCGCCCTCAATGTTAACAACGACCTGACGCCTTTCAGCGGCATCGTGCCCTGCGGCATCACCGACGGAAGCGTCACCTCCATGCAGGCCGAACTCGGCCACACCGTCGGCCTTGGCGAAGTGAAAGCCGTTTTGGCGGCTGAGTTCTGGCGGTTGCTCCCGGAGTTTTTCGGCACCGCTAGTCCGCCCGGACGAAAGACTAACGACTAATGCCGGAAATAACCGGCCCGACTGGCGGGGAATCCGGCGAGAAAATAGTGTGCAATGATCGGCAAATTGCTCAATTTCCGACCCCGATGACGCCTCCCTCCACCCGCAAACCCGACTGGCTCCGCGCCAAGCTGCCCGCCGGCCCTGCGTATCAGGCGACGCGCCGACTTGTCGAGGACAACAAGCTGCACACCGTCTGCCAGAGCGCGCAGTGCCCCAACATCGGTGAATGCTGGTCCCGCGGAACGGCCACGGTCATGATTCTGGGCAACATCTGCACGCGCTCCTGTAATTTCTGCGCCATCCAGACCGGCCGCCCCACCGAATTCGATCTGGGTGAGCCCGCCCGGGTCGCCGACGCCGTGGCGAAAATGGGTTTGAGGCACTGTGTCATCACCTCCGTGGCCCGCGACGACCTCAAGGATGGCGGCGCCAGCGTCTGGGCCGCGACGATCCGCGCGACCAAGTACAAGAATCCGCAGTGCGCCATCGAGGTGCTGGTTCCGGATTTCAAGGGCCACCTTGATCAGGTGGACACCGTGCTCGATGCGAAGCCCGACATTTTCAACCACAACGTCGAGACGGTCGAGCGGCTTCAGCGCCCGGTGCGCGTGCAGGCGCGTTATGACCGCAGTCGCAGCGTCCTGCGCCACGCCAAGAGCCGGGGATTCACGACCAAGACCGGCATCATGCTCGGGCTCGGCGAGACGCAGGCCGAGATCGAGCAATGCCTGCGCGATATCGCCAGCGACCAGACGGACGTGCTCACCCTCGGCCAGTACCTGCAACCGACGGCGCAGCATTGGAAAATCGACCGCTGGGTGCCACCGGAGGAATTCGCCCACTGGAAGAAGTTCGCCCTCGACGCCGGCCTCGGCGTCGTTGAATCCGGACCGCTCGTGCGGTCGAGCTATCACGCCGACGAACAGTCCGCGAAGTATACCGGCGTCGAGCACCTAAATACCTCGAATCTTCTCGCCAACGCCTGAGCCCGTTGCGCGCAACCTGCGCCTGGCGACAGCGGCGCAACCTGAAGGGTCGCCGCGCAAGAGCGCAAAGAGGCACGGCCTGAATGAAGATTTTGCGCCCCTGCGGTCATCATCGGAAACATTCCGGTGTTCGTTTGACCGCGCTTATTAGAACGAAGTCGCGGTTTCTCCTCCGCCACCAGAGGCCCGGACGGTGCGCTGCTTGATAGCGCGGAGGTTCTCTCGCCCGCTTCGCACTGAGCGCGTGGCGCAACAGCCCTCTCGCATCCGTAAAATCAACCGAATGCGGCCCTCGAAGTTCGAGCCGAGTCGCGGCGCCTAGATTTGCCGGCCCAAGGGAAGTTCGTTCATGCTCAGGCCGATGTTCTTCGCCTTGGTTGTCCGCAGCAGATCGAGCGCATGCACGACATCACCATAGCGCGCCCCCTCGCGCGCGTAGACGCCGATGTGAGAAACGTTTTTCACCTCCAGTAGCTTGTTTACATAATCAATCGCCTCGGTATTCGGAATCGGGTTGCCGTCATACGACAGCGATGCTCCCTCGACCACCAGGACGATGTAGTCCTCGGTGATGATTTTGCTGTTCCGACCTCCGGTCCCGGCGAGGGAAATTCGCGCGGGTTCAATATTCTCCGAGGCGAGCAGATCAGCCCCCAGGCCGATTGCGAAGACTGCAACGAGCAGACGGCAGGTCATGTTTTTCATAATGGTGCCTTACGTTGGGTTACCGGTTGCGACGCGAACAAAGGGATTCTACCGGCGGTACCCACGTCCGGCTAAGTTCAGCAGACCGAGGCGCGCGGTTCCGGCGAAATTTCGCCCTCAAGCCAAACGAGAAATGGCCGGCCGGATTCACTTCCGATTGTCTAGGGCCGCCGGAGAAGGAAAGCAACCCCCCATCAACCTTAAGGCGCCTGCCCGCACGCGGTCGACCGCGAAGACCGACGCTAGTTCTTTCCCCTCGGGCCTGATCTCCCTCGACCCTGACCACGGGAGTTCCCGCCTCTGGTTTCAGAATGGCACGTTAGTGCGGGTGCCCAACCTGGAACAGCAGACCAGGAAAAAAATAAAACTCATCCGAGAATTATTTGTCGCGCCGCCGCTTTCTTGGCCGCGGCCAGACCCCGATCCGTCGATCGCGCCGTCGAGCCAGGCGGACCAACGATTCGGCCTTCTGTTCAAACGAACCCAGCGTTTCGCTCAAATAAAGCCACTTCGGCAAAACGGGATGCGGTGACAAACCCGGGATCTCCTCGATCAACGAGGCATGATGCGACTGGTCGGTGGCGACCAGCATGCCGCACCACGGTTCTTCTTTTGCCGCAAAACAGAACATCAGCTTGCCATCCAAATAGACCGCCTTGGCGCCGAACATCGACCGCAGCACGAAGGTCGCCTCCCCTTCCAGTGGCTCCCACAGCCAGGCGTGCCGGTGCAGGCGGGTGATCCGAATTTTGTCGAAATCACGCATGACTAAATTTCTCGGGTGTCGGTTTCATCGCGAAACATCGCGGCGCGACGGCCGCGGCAACTCGGGACTGGATTCGGTCATTGCGCAAAGGATTGTTCACGGTGGCAGGCGAGTTGCTAAGCATAAACGACGAAAAATGCCAAGGCGACGCAAGTGTGACCGCCTCGAGGCGGCAGCGACCAGCGGTTCGTTGAGGATGTTCTTGAGGGGTCCCTCTCCGAATTTTCCGCAAGGGCCAGGTGCGCGACGATCTCCTGGTTAGCCCGGCCGCGGAAGATCTCCCTAAGGACCTCGATCTCGCGATGCGTAAGGGCGCGATATTACCGGCGCACGGCCAGGTGACCCGCCTCTTCCCGCGGAATCCATCGACCGTCGGCCGCAACGGTCCGGATGGTGGGGATGAGGTCGTCCCCCGTTGAACTTTTCTGGAGGGAACCGTGGACCCCGACCACCCGCGCCTTTTTGATATGCTCGTCACCGTTGTAAGCCGAGTGCACCACAATCGCCGGGAGCGAACAGTTCACGGGCAAAACAATCCGCGGCAGTCTCGCGATAGAGGCAAAGTGTCGACATCATTTGGTCGGAGCCAGGAATGCGCGGTGGCAGGACGCGGAAGTCGGTCCGAAACCCAGAGCCCAACGGTAAGGCACCTTGTCTTCGAATCAACCGGCGCTCAACTAGACTCTAGAAGCTGCGGCCGACGACGCCACCGATGAAATTGAGTCCAAGGCGCGTTGGGCCACATATTCCCCGATGGATAATGAAGCCGTCGCACCCGGGCTTGGCGCATTGATCACGTGCAGCGCCCCGGCCCGCTCCACAAAATGAAAATCCTGCATCAGCGTGCCGTCTGGCAGCATGGCTTGCGCCCGCACCCCGGCGATTCCCGGCTCGAGGTCCTCTATTTGCACGGCCGGAACCAAGCGCTGCAATGACGCGCAAAATCTAGCTTTGCTGAACGACCGAATCACTTCGTCCCACGCCATCGAGCGATGCCGGCCCATAAACTTCCACAGCCCGCGGTAAGTGAGGGCATCAATCAGATCGCGCGGGTTCAGGCGCCATTTGGTGTAGCCCTCGCGCGCCATGGCCAAGACCGCATTCGGCCCCGCTTCAACGCCACCCTCGATCAAACGGGTGAAATGAACTCCCAGGAACGGGAAGGAGGGATCCGGCACGGGATAGATCAAATTTTTCACCAGATGCTGCGCCGAGTCACGCAGCTTGTAATATTCCCCGCGGAAAGGCAGGATCCGAGCTTCGCGCTTTTCTCCGGCCAACGCCGCCACTCGGTCGCTGTGCAAGCCGGCGCAGTTGATGATATAGTCGGTCGCATAGTCGCCCCGGAACGTTTGCAGTCTCCACTCCCCCTGTTTGCGCTCCGCCCGGAGCAACCCGGCACCCGTCAATACCGTGGCGCCGCGCGCAGCGAGCGTTTGCTCCATGGCCGTGCAGACGCCCTGATAATTGACGATGCCCTCCTCCGGCACATGCACGGCGGCGAGCCCGGCGGCGTGGGGTTCCAATTCCCGCAATTCTCCTTGCTCCAGCCAGCGGAGTCCGCGCAACCCGTTTTGCGTTCCGCGCTCCAGCAGCGTGCGCAGCCGCCCGATTTCCTCGGTCGTGGTCGCAACCACCAACTTGCCGCATACGTCGTGATCGACCTTGTGTTCCTCACAGAAGGCGACCATCCGCCGGATTCCCTTGACGGCCAACTGCGCCTTTAGTGATCCCGGTTTGTAGTAGAGACCCGCATGCAACACGCCGCTGTTGTGCGTGCTCTGGTGCTGCCCCACCGCCGCTTCTTTTTCCAACAACCGCACTTCGTCACGCGGCGAGAGTCGATTCAGCTCCAGGGCAGTACCCAACCCGACCAGCCCGCCACCGATGATCGTAAAACGAGTAGGCATGATCAGGGAAAACTCCGGGTCGGACCCATGGCAGAGGAACGAAGCATCGTGCAAAAATATGCCCGATTCCGTCCCCGTTAGTCGATCAGGATCTTCCGCCGCTCCATCGTCCGTGCGGGATTGTTTCGCGCATTTTCCAATCGAGTCACGGCTTGATCAAACCGTGAAATCATGTGCTGGCCAAATTCTCGAAAATGATTGGCCCTCCATCCCTCGACGTCGATTTGCCGGCCGCTCCTTCGTCAACCTCGCTTCCGGTTGCCCAGCTGCTGCTCCGGTGGTTGCCTCGGCCCCGCATCAGTCCACACGTCAATCCGCCGGCTCTAGGCCAGGCCTTCCGGCTGGCCCGTTTCTAGCTGGCTCCGCGCTCAAGTGGCGGGCCGGCGACAGTGAGCGGCGGCACGGGCTCGTGTTAGCGCAATTTTCCCGTTGACCGGAAAACACCTGAGGCGAAGAACTAGGAGCTCCCCGATTGACTTGGGCTTCCGCTGCCCGGGCAATTCCCTTCCTGTGACAAAAGTCCCCCTGCATTTCCAACAATGGTTTTGGTTCGGCCTCAGGATTGCCATCGTGGTCACAGTTTGCCCGACAGAACGCACGTCAGCCGCGGAAGCGCCCGCTCCCCAGACGTTGGAGCAAACGACCACCGAGTGGGTGAAGACCCGGAGCGAGTCGGTCCGCTTGGACACCGAGTGGCGCAACACCCGTCAGTTGCTGGAAGCCACGGTCGCCGGATTAAAGGAACGGGCGGAAACCCTCGAGGCCAAACGGGATTTCGCGGTCGCCAGCTCCGCCAAGGACCGGACTGAAATCGCGGAGTTGGAGAAGCTCGACCGGCTGGCCGCCGAGACCCTGCTCCGGACCGACGCGCGGGCCCGGGCCTTGAGCGAGCGACTCCTGACGCTGCGCAAATCACTGCCGCCGCGACTTTCGAGCGCGCTCGAGCTTTCCTACCGCAGCCTGGCAGCGCCGGAAGTGGCGGTTGCGGAAAGGATGAAACTTAACCTGACCATCTTGAATCGCTGCACGCAATTCAACCGGACGGTGAGCTACGAGGAAAATGTCATCGCGGTCGATGCCGGGGCTCCGGCACACATGCTTGAAGTTCTGTACTGGGGTCTCAGTCACGCCTATGCCCTCGATCGGCAGGCGGACAAGGCGTGGCTCGGGTCGCCCGGCCCGGATGGCTGGCACTGGCAGGCCCTTCCGACCGCGGTCGCGGAAGTGAAACAGATGATCGCCATTCAACGTGACGAGGGCGATCCGGCATTTGTCCGCGTTCCCGCCCAGGTTTTCCACACGAACGCGGCGCGACCCACGACTTCACCATGAAACCGGTCGGAATCGTCTTGTCTCTGCTGGTCCTCGCCACCACCGCGATGGCAGCGGACGCGCCGAGCTTTGACGACGTGATGAAGAAGGCGACGGCCGACTATGCCGTGCGCCTGAAGCAGGCGGCGGAGGAACTTAACGCCACGAGGACCCGGATCGCCGAGGAGAAGGCCCCGCTCCTGCGCGAACTACGCCAAGCAGAGGATCGCATCATCGGTCTGGAAGCCGAGACGCGCAAATTGGAGAACCGCCAGGCGGAAGCGGCGGAAACTAGGCGCCAGGCGTCGAAGCAACTCGAGGAACGGCGTCGGACGGCACATTACATCGCCACCCTGGTCCAGGATGGACTCAAGGCGCTGAATCAAAGCATGCCCGCGGAGGAGACGCAGCTGGCGGGCGGACGGCTGGCCGATCTTCAACCGAAGCTCGATGAAAGTATCGCCACGGCGGCCATTACGACTGAACCCGCCCTTGATGCCGCGGAATTCCTGCTGGCACGGACTGAACGATCGCTCGGCGGTTACCTCGTGGACGGCGAATCGATCATGGAGGGCAGCAACGAGGTGGTGAAAGGAACGTTTGCCTTCATGGGACCCGCGACGTTTTTCCGTGCGCAGGATGGCCACGCGGCCGGCCTGACGGTGACCGGCGCCCAGGCCACCTTTCCGATGACTCATCCGTTGGTGGGGTGGCCCGCCGACGAAGCCACGGCTTTGTTTGCGGGCAAAACGGGCACTATCCTGGCGGACGTCTCGGGCGGCAAGGCGCTGCGGTTGAAAGCCGTGCAAGGCACGGTCTGGAGTCACATTCGCACGGGCGGAGTCGTGGCGTACGCGATTTTGGGCGTCGGTGCGCTGGCGGTCCTGTTGATGGCGCAAAAATTGTGGGACCTGCGCCGGATGCGGTTGGACCGGCCGACAGCCGTGCGCACCTTGCTCGCGGCCGTCGCGCGGGGAGATCGTCCGGCCGCCAACCAACAACTGGCCAAGATGAGCGGAACCACCCGGGAACTATTCGACGCCGGCTTCGCCCACTGGGGCGCCCCGCGGGAGGTGATGGAGGAACATCTGCAGGCGGTGCTGTTGTATCAGCAACTGCAGTTCGAGCGCCGGCTGCCTTTGCTTGCGGTCATCGCCACCGCGTCGCCGCTGCTTGGCCTCCTCGGAACCGTCGTCGGCATGGTGAAGACCTTTGCGTTGATCACGGTGTTCGGAACGGGCAATGCGGGCAAGCTGGCGAGCGGGATCTCGCAGGTCTTGGTCGCCACCGAACTGGGATTGATCGTCGCGATTCCGACGCTCGTCGTGCATGGTTTCCTGGCCCATCGGATCCACAAGAATCTCGCGCTGCTGGAACAATACGCCGTGCAATTCCTGGCCGCCGCCGCTCCGGCGGCCGTCGGCAAAGCCAGCCCGGTCGCGGCGGAACGGCCATGAATCCGGTGGTGACACTCTTTCGTGAAGGAGGGCCCGTGATGGGCGCGATTCTGGTCCTGTCCTTTGTCTTGTACTCGCGCTGCTGCAAGTGGTCGCTCGGGTGGTGGCAGGCGCGGCGCGACCTGCGGCGGACACCAACCTGGCAGCTCGAGCAGCTGCGGGCGTTGCGCCACGCCTCAGAGGCGACTTTTCACCGGCAGCGGCTGGCCCTGGGGGCGCTCGTGGCCTCCGCGCCTCTGCTGGGCTTGCTCGGCACGGTGACCGGCATGATCACCACCTTTGAGAGCCTGGCGCAGCGCGACGGCGGGAAGTCGATGGCGGACCTGGCGCACGGAATTTCGCAGGTTTTGGTGGCCACGGAATCCGGCCTGGCCGTCGCCCTGCCGGCCCTGGCCGTGATCTATGGCATGAACGGACAGGTGCGGCGGTACCTCGAAGCCCTCAGCTGCCTCGAGCGGAGCCTGCCCCGGGAGGCTTCGTCATGATGCGCCGATTGCGGTCATCGTCGCGACTCGAGTCGACGCACATCGACATGGTCCCGATGGTCGACTGCATCATGGTGCTGCTGATCTTCCTGATGATCAGCAGCGCGTTCGTCAGCGACCCGGGCATCGAGGTGCAAAAGCCGGATGTCGTCGGTGCTTCCGAGGACAACCAAAATGCCCTGCTCATCGCCATCTCGGCCAATGGTCGGGTTTACTTCGACGGCCAGGAGATTCGCGTGGAGGACGTGGCCGCAACCGTGCGCCAGGCGGCGGTCGGTCGTTCGCCGGCCCTGATTATCCGCGGCGATCAGGCCACGAACCTTGGGGTGTTCGCCGCGGTGTATGCGGAGGCGAAACGCTCGGGCATCGAGCATGTGCAATTTGCGACGGCTCGCGCGGCGGCGCCCACGGGCACCCCATGAGAGTTTTGAGCGCAACTTTTCCCAGCCCGCCCGCCGCCGATCATGCCTGGCGGGCCGAAGGGATCAGCGTGGTCGTCGGTGCGGTGATCAGCGTGGGGCTGTTTGTTGGCCTCGCCTACATCGGCCACGACGCGAAGCCGGCGCCCGTCACGGTCATCGCGGACGACTTGCACCAGGTCTTCGTCCCGCCGGAGCCACCTCCGCCACCGGTCGTAGTGCAGGCGGAACCGCAGCCGGTGGAGACGAGCGTGATTGGCATCGATGTCGCGGCCACGGAGAGCCCGGTGCACATCGCCGTCAGCCTGCCGCCGCTCCTGGACACCATGCCCCCGCCGGTCGCACCGCCGGCGCGGATTCAATCCTCGCCGTTCCACGCGGAGTTCAAACCGAAGCTGAGCAGCGCGGTGGATCTGAAGAAAGTTTACCAAATGACGGAGGTGGATGAAAAACCGTCAGTGCTGGTGGAAACGAGCCCGATGATTCCGCGCCTGGTGCGCGACAACGCAGAGACGTTGCGCGTGGTGCTATTGATGGTCGTCGACGTCAACGGGGAGGCCACGAACTTGCGCGTGCTGGAATCGTCGGGGAACCCCGCGTTTGACCGCATCATCATGGACTGCGTGCAGCACGAGTGGCAGTTTCGCCCGGCGGTGAAGCATGGTCACAGGGTCAAATGCCTCGTGCAACGATCGATTCGGATCCGCTGGAGCACCTCGAAATTCGAGATCTGAAATGAAAATTACCGGCGCAATTCTGGGCAGCTGCCTGTTGTTCTCCTCCGCTCGCGCCGCCGCGGTCGATGACACGGCCCTGGCTAATTTTCTGCAGGACGCGGCGGCGCTGCCCAAGCCCGCCAAGGGCGCACCGGCGCTTGATCCCAAACAAGTGATCAACGAGTCCAACTCCTTCCTGAAGGAGCGCGAACCCGAGATGACGGCGGAAGAATACGCGTTGTACGAGAAAATCGTATCGATCCTGGGCTCGAATCCGCCGTTTGCGGTCAAGCTCCTCGAGGCGATGATGAACGAGAAGACGCCGCCGAGCCCGGCCTTCGAGTTTATTCTCGGCAACGCCTATTACAGTGCCGGACAGGTGGCGAAGTCCGAGGTCCGGTATCGCAACGCCGTCACGCGCTTTCCCACGTTTATCCGCGCCTGGAACAATCTGGGTGTGCTCTATTATTCCGCGGGCAAATATACCGAGGCGGTCCCTTGTTTCTCGAAAGCCGTGGTGCTGGGCGATCGTGACCCCATGACCTTTGGCCTGCTCGGTTACAGCCTCGAACAGGGCGGCGACCAGGTCTCGGCCGAGATGGCCTTCATGCAGGCGTTGGGTGGCGATCCGGCGAACCTCGAGTGGAAGGAAGGCCTCCTGCGCATTTGCATCGCCGGAAAACAATTCGCGCGAGCCGAGGCGCTCGTGAAGGACTTGATCGCCAAGGCGCCGCGGGAGACGCGCTACTGGCTCGCGTACGCGAACATCCTGCTGGCCGACAATCGCAAGCTCGAAGCGATCGTGCTGCTGGAAAATGCCGCTGCGACCGGGGTCGCCGGTGGCGACGAACTGTTGATGCTGGCCGACCTTTACTCTGGCCAAGGCCTGGTTCCGGAAGCGATCGCGACCTATGAACGACTGCGCACGGTTTCGCCGGGCCAAGCCACCCAGAAGCTACTCGAGTACGTCGACCTATTAATCCGTTCCGGCAAGCTGGACGCGGCGACGAAACTAGTGGAGAGCCTGCCGCCGCCTCCGGAGGGCGACCTGCGTCTCGGCTGGCTGCAGGCCCGGGCGGACCTGTATGCGGCGCAGAAACGCTGGCCCGCGGCGCGCACGGAATTGGACACTTTGCTCGGGCTGGCACCGCTGAACGGGCGCGCCTTGCTGGCTTTGGGCCGCGCGTATGCCAACGAAGGCGAATTGGAACGCGCGGGCCTGGCCTTCGAGTCGGCCGCCCGGGTCACAACGTCGGCCTATTCGGCGAGCTTGGAACTGGCGAACCTTGAGCTGCGAAACCGCCACTACGCGAAGTGCGTCGATTATCTGGTGCAGGCGCTCGCGATTCAGCGGACCGATACGGTCGAGGACTATCTGGCCCGGATCAGAACCTTGGTCGCCGCCGGTGAAACCCATTCCCCATGAAAACATTTCCTCAATTCGCGCTCCGCCTGCCCGCGCCGGTGTTGGTTCAAGTTTTTGCCTGCGTCGCGACCCTCGCCTTTTCCGCCGTGGGACGGGCCGCACCGGCCGATTCCGCCCCCGCCCCAACGCACACGCTGTTCATGGGCACCGATATTTCCATCCAGCTGGATAAAAAGCTTTGGCCGATCAAAGATGTGAACGGCAGCAACTTCGTCGTGAACGTAAACGGCGTGTTGCGGTTGGTGCCGATGCGCGGCGAAACCCACAGCCTGAACGTGGCCCAAACGCTCAAAGTCACGGCGGTTTCCGCCAATATCTCCGCATTCACAAGCGCGCGCTCATACACCCCGGGCCATGACCCGCGCATGCTCCGCCAGCGCGCCGAGACCACCGTAAATGCCGTCATTGGCGACAATGCGTCCTTGGCCATGGGCCAGTTTATTGCGGGCCGGAATCAGTTCGGCGCCGCCGTCGATTCCGGACCCACAGCGCCGCGGGGGAGCGACATTTCCGCCGCCGCCCTGACCGCCTCGGGCAATGCGGCGGCCGCCACGGCAATTACGAGTCAACAACTGGCATACGCGCAAATGGAGTCGGATCTGACCTCCAGTAATTTCGCCCGGCAGCGCGCCGAGGCCGACCTGGCCAAGGAACTTTACGATGCCGTGGAAGTTACCTTCAAGGTTTCGGCGGCACACGCGTTAAGCAAACCCTGGGTGGCGATCGTAACCCGCTTCCACGAGGCGAACGCGAAACCCGGTTCGTTTCGCAATGCGATTTATGCGCGCGCCCTGGAAACGGTCGGGCCGCGTCCGCAGGAAGTTAACCTCCTGCAGGGTGGCTTTCCCAACGGCTTCACGATCGACGAATGTCAGGTGCACCTGTACGACCGCGGCCAGGAAATTCCGACAGAGATAGCGCCGAAACGCGTCGAGCTGACCTCGGACGAGGCGTTCGAGTACCTCAAGATTGAATACCTGGCCCAGCACAAGACTGGCACGCTGGCGGCGTCGCCCGCGTTGGGCAAACTCCGTGAACCCTTGGCCGCCTCTCTGAAGGATCCACAGTTAAGCGCCGTGTATTTCGTCAAGGTCTCGGCGGAAGGATTGCCCGGTGATGCCTTTGCGGACGAGGCCTGCGCCACCGCCGTCGATCCGACCATCGCGACGGCCGTCGCCACGGTCCGCTTCTTTCCGGCTCTCGACAAAGGGAAGTGCGTGCCCGGCGTCGCCCGCTTGGTCTTCAGCCAGCTTACCCTCTGACTCGAGGTCGATCAGGAGCGGTGGGTTTGGGCGGCCACGGGCGAATCGCAGGGCGTCCTCCCATCTCGTCATTCAAAGACCGAGCGTCGGCTTTGCCCCCGACATCTTGATGACGGTTTCACCGTCGATCGCGTGGGCTCCGTCCCCGCAAACGTTTCCTCAACGCCAGCCCATTCCCCCGATTCGGCTGATCATCCCACCTTGAGGATGTCATATTCCAAACCTGACCCTAATCGGTTTCCGGCCTCGCTTCCACATAACGAGCAAAACGATCGAGGATCGCCTGCCAGCCGTGACGCTGCTGCTCGAGGGAATGGGTGCCTTCGGCATCGAATGATTCACGGATCGCGATGCCTCCATCGCTCGGTTCAAATTCCACCACCGCAGTGCGTGCGCCGAAGGAAGTCTCGATGCGTTTGTGCGGTAATATCTGCGTGTAAGTGCCCGCGAAGTCGAAACCCATGCTTCCGTCCTTCGCCTCCATTCTAAACGAAAACGCCCCTCCGACTCTCAAATCAACTGTGGCTGCCGTCGTATGCCAGTCGTCCGACGCAGCATTCCACTGCTTGATATGCTTCGGCGTGGTCCAGGCGGGCCAGACCGCCTCAATGGGCGCCGCGACAAAAGTTTCCACCGTTATTTTCATAAGGTCACTTTTGTCGGGTGATTTCTGGGTTCACAGCAACATCGATTCAACCGTCAGGACGCGGACCTCAACCGGCGTATCGCTGCCGAAACGTAGACTCAGGCACAAAATTTCGGTGTTTACGAAGGAGATCGAGTGCCGAAAGAAGGCGAGACGAGAGCGGTCGTTCCGCGGAACGTTCGCGAGGTTTGCGGCGCGGGTCAGACGTTGCCGAGGCGGCCGGTGGAATCGCCGAAGCGTTCCAGGTCAGTGACGCCAGCCTGATCGGCGAGGCTGAGGAAGAGATTGCTCATCGGCTTGTTGCCGTGTTGCACAAAGCGCCCGCCGGCCAGCTGGCCGCCACCGCCGCCCGCTAGGAGCAGCGGCAGATTTTCGTGAGTGTGGCGGTTGCCGTCGGCGTTGCCACTGCCGTAGACGATGCGGGAATTGTGCAGGAGGGAATTTCCATCGATGTCCGGCGTGGCGTCCATCCGCTGGAGGAATTTGCTGAACTGTTCCACATACCAGCGATCGATCTGAGCCACCTTGTCGACGCGCTCCTTGTTGTTCTGGTGGTGCGAAAGATCGTGGTGACCCTCGGATATGCCGATGTCGGCGAATGAGCGGTTGTCGCCGTCGTGGCCGAGCACGAAGGTCGCCACGCGCGTCGAGTCGGTCCGGAACGCGAGCAGCATCATGTCGTACATCAGCTCCACGTACTCGGCGTGGGCCGCCGGGATGCCGGCGGGCGTGGCCTGGTCGGGATCGACGGTCGGGCCGAAACGCTCGGCCTTTTGGATCCGGGCTTCCACCTCGCGCACACCGGTGAGGTATTGGTCCAGCTTGCTGCGGTCTGCCGAATCGAGGTTGCTCGCGAACTTACGGGCATCCTCGAGTACAAAATCGAGCACGGACCGGCGGTCCATCATCCGGCGCTGGGCACTTGCAGGGCGCTCCCCGTGGGCCCCGGCTCCAAACAGACGCTCGAACACGAGGCGCGGATTGGCTTCAGGGGTCATGGGCGTGGTCGGCGATTGCCAGGATATGTTATACTGGTAGGCGCACGAGTAACCGGAGTCGCAGTCAGCGGATTTCCGGCCGGAATCGCAGGTCAGCTCGAGCGACGGAAACCGCGTGAGATGGCCGATGTGGTTGGCGATCACCTGGTCGATGGAGATGCCGGCGCGGACATCGGTCGCACTCTTGTTCAGCCGGACTCCGGTCAGAAACACGCTGTTTCCCCGGGCGTGGTCGCCGCCTCCGTCGTTGCCGGCATTGGCGTTGGCCTGAGCAAGGCCGCCGAGAATCTGGACATGTTTCCGCAGGCCTTCCAACGGCTGCAGCGTGGGGTTGAAACGAAAATCCGTCAGGCCGCCCTCGGGCCACCACCGGGTGGGAATAGCTCCGTTGGGAAAGAAAACAAAGGCCGTGCGCAGGGGCGCTCCGGTGGCGGTGGTGGCCAGTTGCGCCGCCGCCGAGGCGGCGAACATGCGCGTCGGCAGGAACGAACCGAACGTGGGCAGCGCAATGCAGGCGCCGAGCCCGCGCAGGAACTTGCGGCGATCGATGAGGTTGATCGCGGGACCGGACGGAAAGCGGGGCGGAGTTTTCATGGTTCGGCAGGTTCGAGCCGTCAGCCGCTCGGACGCGGAGTGGCGGAGGGAGTTTGGTCGGCGGTTTGCAGGGGAACAGGGAGGCGCCTTTGCTGGAACGGCGCCGAAAGAACAATGGCTTGCAGCAGGGCGGAGGGCCGACCGTCGGCCGCTTCAAGACTGGCCACGAGTTGGTCCAGGGTGTCGGTATCGTAGTAATCAAGTCCCCGGCCCAGCGCGTAGGTGAGCAGTTTTTCGCTCACACAATAGAAATAGTCGCGGCGGTGCCGAGTCGCAAGGACATGTTTCAATTCGCGGATATCCGCGAACTTTTCGCCCGTGATGAGCTGCCCCGACGGCTCGACCGGGCGGTTCATCTCCGCGTCCCGCCACCGGCCCATGGCGTTGAAATTCTCCAGCGCCAGACCCAGCGGATCCATCCGGCTGTGGCAGGAATGACACATCGCGTTCGACGCGTGCACAGCGAGGGTTTCGCGCAGCGTCATCTGCCGGAGCTTGTCCGGGCTCACCGCATCCTCGAGAGCCGGAATATTGGGCGGAGGCGGCGCTGCCGGCGTGCCCAGGATGGCGTTCAGGATGAATACGCCGCGTTTTACCGGGGAGGTGCGCGTCGGGTTTGAGGTCACCGTCAGCATGGTGCCCGTGGTCAGCACGCCTCCGCGCGGGCTGTCCGGCGGCAGCATGACCTTCCTCATCTTGGATCCGGTCACCCCGGGGATGCCGTAGTGCTTGGCCAGGTCCTCGTTTAGAAAGGCGTAGTCGCATTCAATCAACTCAACCAGGCTTCGGTCCTCCTTGAGCACGTAGGAAAAATCCATTTCGGTTTCCTGCAGCATCGCTTCGCGCAACTCAAAGGTCAGTTGCGGCTTGGGGGTCCGGAACACGCCAAAAGACGCCGTCCGCGCCTTCGATAACTCGGCGGCCTGCTCCGGCGTCCGCTTTTCCTCGGGAATCCCACTTAGCCGGCGGAACGTCGCGAGGGATTCCTCCGCTGCGGGATCAGGGTGTTCCCGCAAATACACCGCGAGGGGATTGATCTGCACGCTGGCGACATCCCGGGCCTGCAGCCACTGCCCGGTGAAATTGCGCACGAACTGGTCGGAGCGTGGGTCCTTCAGCAGGCGCGCGACCTGGGCCGGGAGCTGGGCGCGCAGCTGGCCGGCCGCGGCCAACCGGAACAGCTCTTCGTCCGGCATCGAGGACCAGAGAAAATAAGAAAGCCGCGAAGCCAGCGCGTATTCGTCCACCAGCGGGTAGGCCTGGCCGGGGCGCAGCTGCTCCGCCTTCTCCTCGCGAAAGATAAAGCGCGGCGCGGCGAGCACGGCGACCATCGCCTGGGCCACGCCCGCCTCAAAGGTTCCGCCCGGTTGGGCCGATGCGCCTTCCGCCAAGGCCACGAGGCGCGTGACCGTCGCCTCATCCACCGGTCGGCGAAACGCCCTGGTGGCGAACCGGCCCAGCAATTCGCCCGCATAGGCCCGCCGGGCCTGGGCCGAGGCGGGCACGGCGCGCGGAAAGAACCGATCGTAACCGGAAGGTTTGACCCAATATTCCGGCTCAAGGGGTCCACGCACGATGACATCGTCCAGCCGCAGGCGGAGCAACCGCTTCTGTTCGCGGTCCGGGCCCACGGGCGTGATTTCGAAGGTCAGAACATGATCGCCGGCCGTCCATTTCTGTTCCTGGGCAAACTTGAAAAGCGAGTTCTCGCCCTGCCGGACGAACTCCCGGTCGAGCAAGGTCACGCCGTCGGCCTTGAAGACGAGGCGGCAACGGTTATAATCGAACTGGTCGTCCACGTATTTTTCCACCGCGTGCAGATCGACCTTCAGCTCATACGTGCCAGCCTGGTCCACGCGGTGGGTCGCGGTCACCACCGCCGGGGTGTAGTAGGACAAGTCCAGCGCCCGGCCGACCACGACCGGCGCGGGCCGCGCGAACACCGGGGCCGGGGCGGCCACCGGAGCGGGCACGGCGGCGACTGGTGTGGCCTCGAGCGGAGCGGCCGCCGGGGCCGGGGCGGAGGCGACCACCTGGAACAACCGGC
>Ga0302322_100001691_pt1 | contig 18285 bp, 17 predicted proteins | sample Fen_T0_2_FD_203757 | JGI IMG/M metagenome (GOLD analysis project Ga0302322, IMG submission 203757) | Peat permafrost microbial communities from Stordalen Mire near Abisko, Sweden - Fen_T0_2 | ecosystem: Environmental > Terrestrial > Soil > Wetlands > Permafrost | place: Sweden: Abisko... | reverse complement strand
GAAGGCCGATTCAGCGACAATGTTGTTGAGGCGGCTCAAGCCATTCTTTCTCCCCAGCAGCTAAAGGTCCTTAGAGTGCTAACACAGGAACAATAGATCGGGTGGCATTCCGCTAGGTAAACACGAGCGCTCGCTACTTGGAGTACGCGCTGTTATCGACGGGCCGACCATCAATCACGCGAAATGTCGGAGGCGGCTTATCTAGGTCGATTCCGTGCTCGCTCGTGACCTTCGTTAGCTCGTTGCTCGCTCGTTGTAGTTCGGCCATAGCTCCACCGAGGCGGAATGATTCTCTTAGTGCGTCAGCACGGGCCTTCCCTAATTTTTTGTTCATGGTGAAGTCAGGCGGTTTTTCAGTTCGGACTGACCTTAAGGGACGCCTCCTCGAAGGCAGCAAAAAATGTGCCATGCCAACAAGGGGAGCTGACGCGTTGGTAACACCAAGATTCACTCTGAAATTCATGCGTCCACGGACGAATCTCCAACAAAAAAGCGGCGGGCGCCGAAGCAACCGCCGCCCAGGAATCCCCTGCAACTACGGCCTAACACTGTTCCCAACAGGCCGCACCGTCTGGTTCATGGCTTCCGTCTTCGCGGCGCTGATGAACGCCCGTTCACGGTTCGCCTTGCATTCTGAAGGCGGTTTGCATCGCGACCGTGAGTTGTTTGACGAGCGTGCGTTTGGCTTCGACTCCACGCGCGGGAACTTCAATGGAACAGATTGGCATATCTTTGGTTGGGTTGAGGGTTGTAGTTACACCTCCATAACGATCTAGGACCCGGAAAAGTAGCTGCAGCTATTCTGATTTGGTCTATGTGGGATCTGTACATTGCCCATTCGTGCCCCAAGTCCAAGATGCGGCCCGTAGTTAACGGGAGAATCACAAACAACAGCACGCTCGCTCCTAGCTTTGCGGCAAATACCATAAAGAGTGAACACGTCATTTGGACGCAGCGTGGTGGACTTGCTCAAGTCACGCAATTTTGAACCCCCGGTCGTCATTGTCCAACGGGAACAATCTAAATTGAGCGCCTCCGCGCGACAGTTTTTCACTATCTGGGAACGACTACAAGGCGCCGCTCGCCCGGGTCCACGACAACTTCGCCAGCTGCGCCTCCGCAGCGGAACAGTTCGTGCACAACGGCGTCCTGCAACTGACGCTCGACAGTCTTGCGCAAGGGACGCGCGCCCAGCTGCGGGTGGAAACCCTCCCGCACCAAGAACTCAAGCGCCTCTCGTGTTACCTGAAGGTCATAGCCCAGTGCTCGCAGCCGGTCCGTCTCGTTCCGCACGACCAAACCGCAAATTTCCCGCTGCGCGTCGGCCGCGAGCAATCCGAAGACCAATATCTCGTCGATGCGGGCGACAAATTCTGGCCGGAGACTTTGCACCACCCGGCGCATCACCGCCTGCTCGACGCTGGCGAACTTGGAACGCGCCATTCGCGTCGCCTCCGCACCCCCAATATTGGACGCGAAGCCAACGTAGTGATCGTGGAAGGTGACGGTCTCCCCGGTGGCCAGCGTAACGCGACCATTCCAAAGAATTTGCAGGAACAGGTCCGTCACGAGGGGATAGGCCTTTTCCAGTTCATCAAACAGCAGCCCACCGCGCGGGCGCAGGCGGAGGGCCTGGCCTAGTAGTCCCGGATCATCCCGGTCCGCGCCAATCAGCTTGGTGACGGCGGATTTGTCCTGATACTCCGACATATCGAAGACCGTGAGGTGACCGGGACCGAAGGTGTGATCGATTGCGCAGGTGAAAGTCTCGGTCTTGCCGGAGCCGGTCGGGCCGACCAGAAGGAACGAACCTCGCGAGCGGCCGGGGTCGGTGACCCCGAGCTCACCGCGGGCAAACGCGGCAGCGATGCGTGGCAAGACGTGATCCTGCGCTATGATGTGACGGCGCAAGTGCTCTTCCAGACCCCGCAGGTGGGTGATGCGGGCCGGATCAGCCATGGGCTTTGCGGGCCAACCGGATCTTCGACAGGCCGCGCGGCTTGTTAGGGAAGTCCGCAAGGAATTTTCTCACGTCCGGCGCCAGCAGCTCCCCGTCGGGAGCGGCCCGCAGAATAGCCCGGACCACAAAGGCGCGGGTGCCGATGATCCTGGCCTTGGCGAGGTGGGAAACAACACCATCGAGTTTCTTCACGTCATCCCGGGGAAAATCGACCGTGGGGTGACCGCTGATCGATTCGGCTTCGCGGGCAGCGTCGCCCAATGCGTAATCACCGGCCATGCGGACGGCGTGGGCGATCATTTCGGCGGGGGTAGTGAGGTGGACCAACGCGCGAAGCACCGTGGCGCCGCGCACCTTCACTCCGGCCTTTTTCAATTCCGACACCCGGTCGGCAAGCGCGGTCACGTCCGTGGGATAAAAGGAAAAACTTACCTTGATCGGTTTGGCCTCGTTCATGTCTTTTTCTTAATCCCATACGATTTATTTTGACAAGCTTTAAAGTGGTCGTATGGGTTTTAGAACATGCCGCTTCTGTCCATCCGCCTCACCGCCCGCACCCTGCTCCCTACGGGTGTGCCGATCATCGCCCAGCTTCAACAACTCAAGGAGGGTTTTGGCACCGCCCTGGTTCTGATCTTCATGATCGGATTTTTCTGGGGTGTCATCAAAATCTGGTCCGGGGCCAATGCGATCTCCAAGGGAGATAGTGAGGGCAAGGCCGGCATTCTGGCGGGAATCATCATCGCCGCGGCGGCGGCCATCATGGGCGCCCTGTTCGCCATATTCGGGATGCAGGACGCGGTGATCACCCCGCGCTTCTAGCCATGAGCGACCTGCGTTTCACCGACACCAATGCGGCGGACGACTCCGCCGGCCGGGTCTTCGGACTGGATGGGAACCTTTACCTGCCGGTGGTCTTCGGATTGGTGGCGGGAGTCCTGCTGTTTGCCGGCCTCGGGTTGGCCGGAGCTGGCTACGCGGTAGGCGGAGCGACCGCGACTATTCCGATTGGCGGTTCATTGGTATGGGTTTTGGGGCTGCGTCATGGAAGACCGGCTGGCTATGACCGGGACAAGCTGGACCAGCTTCTCGGCGGGTCTGATTTCACAAAAGAGTCCCACTCTATTACCCATACGAAGTTGCACGCCACGACCCCCGACGGGCGTTTCGTCGAAGGCATGCTGGTCTTCGGATCGCCGGAACGCGGCGGCGTGGTGGCGAAGGGCTTCCGGCTGGAACCGCCCGATCTCCGTGGGGCCAGCTTCGAACGGCTCAATGCGTTTCAGGACCAGGTACGGGCGTTGCTCGCCCTGGTGTCGCCCGGCCGGCGGCTGCAGGTCCAGTGGTGGCCGGATTCAGACTACCGGCAGGCACTGCTCGACTACCACGCGCGGACCCAGGAAGTGGCCGACCCGGTCATCCGGGCAGTGCGCAACGGGCGGTTCACCCGCTACTGGCCGCGGGTTCTGAACGGAAGCCTCCGTCGCGAACATCTGGCCGTATTTCTCTCCATCGAAGTCGACGCCTACGCCGGCAACTGCCGCACCAAGGACGGCCTCCGCGACCACTACGGCGCCGTGCTGCAGGAACTGGCGGGGCAGTTCGAGGAATTTGCGGTCACGCTGCGCACTGCATTCGGGCCGGAGACGCCAGTACATCCGATGGGTGATGCCGAGCACTGCGCGTGCGTTCGGCGGTTTCTCAACCCGAGCCTCGCCCGGCGGACGGCCGACGATTCGGCCGGCCTGCTCGACCCGGCGCTGACAATCCTGGAGAATTGCTGGCACAGCGAAGGCGTCGGCCAGCCCGGCGGCGGTTTCGCGCTCGACGGGCATTTCCATGCCGTGCTGGCACTCAGCCGCTGGCCCCAGCGCACCCGGCCGGGCATCGTCACCCATCTCACCGGACTGCCGTTCCTGGACTATTGCCTTACGGTCAACGTCACGCCCATCGCCGGCCGGCAGGAGATTCAACGGGAGGAGCAGGCGACCGAAAGGCTCCGGGGCGAATACGCCGAAAAGCCGCGCGCCTCGCTGCTCGTGGCGCTCAGGAAGAAGGAACGCAAGGTGGAGGCGCTCTCGGGCGGGTTCGCCCGTCCGTTCCATGTCACCTACCTCATGCGCGTGTGGGCGCCGACCCCCGAGGCGTTGCGTGAAAAAGTCGCCGCCGTGCAGGCGGCGGTCAACGCAATGGACGGGGCGCAGTGTTTCGAGTGCGCGCTGCCCACCACGGCCAAAAAACTCTTCTTCGCCTCGTGGCCCGGCTGGACGCATTCGTCCTATCACCACCGGGAACTGTATGCCGAGGATACCTACCTCGCGGATGTCCTCCCCTTCTCGGCGACCTTTACCGGGACCTTGGCCAAGGCCGAGGCGCTCTATGACGGTAGCCACGGCAACCTGGTCGGGGTCAGCACCGAGGTCGGCGGTTCGCCCCAGCATACCGTGCTCCTTGGCATGACCGGGGCCGGCAAGTCGGCGTTCATCGAGGACCTGCTTTATCAGACGGCGGATCACTACACCCACACGCTGCTCATCGAGGAGGGCTTCTCCTACAAGCGTTTCACCGAGTCGCAGGGCGAGACGCCCATCGTGATCCACCCGGACGCGGCTCTCACGCTCAACTACCTCGATACCCAGCGACTGCCGCTGACCCAGCTCCACCTCGCCACCGCCGTCGCCCTGCTCGCGCGGATGGTCGGTGTCCCGGACAATCCTGAGCAACTGGCATTGCGCCAGGCGCAGCTCACCCAATACCTCCACCAACTCTACCGGGATACCTTCACGGATTGGTCGCGCCGCAATCCGGCCCGGGCAGACGAAATACGCCGGTTGGCCTGCGCCGTCCATGTCTGGCGGGCCAAGATGCCGGGCGGCGCCACGCCCCTGGAGGCGTTTGTCGATCTGCGTGACCGACGGGCCGCGAAAGATGGTGAAGCCCACGCGCTCGTGACAGGCCTGCCCGAGGAATCGATCACGCGCTTCGCCCAGGACCCTGCCACTGAACGGCTCGTGGCGCAGACCGCGTGCGCTTTTTATGCACCAGAGGATTTCCCAACGCACAGCGCTCTCGTGGAATTGCTCGCCTACGCGCGGCTGCCGGAGCACGGCAAGGAGGAGATTGACCGGCTGGCGACCCTCCTCCGGGCATGGACTGCCGAGGGGCAATATGGCCGGCTCTTCGACGGCGTCACCAACGTGTCGCTCCAGCGGAAGATCGCGCATTTCGAGCTGGGCCTCATCCCCGAGCAGGCCGTGGAGCTGAAAACGGCGGCAGGATTGCTCATCAGCGGGCTCGGCCGCCAGCATATCCTGGCCCTCCCGCGGGCGCAGCGGAAACGGATCCTGTTCGAGGAGCTCGCCCGGTTCCTCGACACCCCGGGCGGCGAGCAGATCGTCGCCGAAAGCTACGCCCAGCTCCGCAAGCACAACTGCTGGGCCGTGTCCGTCATCCAGCAATACGCGCGATTCAAGGCTTCGCGCGTCCGGTCGGCGGTCATCGGCAACGCCAAACAGTTCTTCCTCATGCGCCAGAGCGACCGCGGAGACCTGGCCGACATCGCACGCGACCTGCCGCTGCCGGAGACGGCCCTCGATGCCATCCAGCGCTACCCGATGCCGGAGCAACTGCCGGCGGACCGGCGTCACTCATCCCTTTGCTACTTCACCCCCACCGCGCAGCCGCCGCAATGCGGCACCCTGCGCCACTTCCAGGAGGAGCCATGCGCCCCCGCTGCCTGATCGTTGCCCTCTGCCTGACGCTCACCGGCTGCGCCACGCCCGCCGGCAGTGAGGCTGCGGCCGAGGCGCGCGGTTACGAACGCGGCTACCGGCAGGCGGTGAAGGAGCAGTATTGGATCATCCAAAACCAGCAGCGCCGGCCGGTGCCACCGGAAGCGCCAAACCCCAAAACCCCATGAGACTCCTGATTCTATTCGTCATTCTTACCGCGCCCTTGTGCGCCCAATGGATCGTCAACGACCCCGTCAACACGGCGGTGAATTCCGCGGTGCAGGCGGGTCAGGTCGCCAACCACATCGAGATTCTGAAGCAATGGGCGCAGCAAATCGAGGGACTCAACCGGCAGCTCCGCCAACTCGAGGAACAGCTCACCGTGCAGCAGCGCATCCGCGATGTCATGGGTGACCCGAGTGCCGCAGGTGCCGGCCTGGTGCTGCGCGACCTCGGAGCAACCGACCTTGCCCGGAGTTATGGGGAGACTCTGTCGGCCGTGCGCCGGCTCTCTAACGCGATCGACTCGTTGCGCCGCACCTCGGACGGAATCTACCGCCAGCTCGACGACCGCACGGTGCTCGGGCGCGACTTCGTCCGGCAGGAGCCGCTCTACCGGCGTTACGCGGCCGTCGAACGACAGGCCGACAATCTGGCGGCGGTCCACGCGGAAACCGACACGCGAAGCGCGGCCTTGCAGGCCGACCTGGTGGCCACCTTGGAGCAGCTCCGCTCCGCCGGCACGCAGGCCGAGGTGGACAAGCTGAACGCAAAAATCTCGGCGCTGAACGGCCAACTCGCCCACGTCGATGCGCAGCGGCGCGATGAGGCCGACAAACTCCGGGCGCAGCAGATCCTCAACGAGAATCAGGCGGCCAAGGAGCGGCAGGATTTTTTGGAGAAACAGATCGCCGAAGAGCAGCAGACCCTGGCGGTCGTCGGGGCCTGGCAGCAGTCCGTGAAGGTGACGCCAACCACCTATACCCGGCCATGATGCGGATGACTTTCTACATCCTAGTTTCTGTGGCTGGCCTGACGGTGTGCGGGCTGCTTGTCCTCCGGCACGCCTGCCGGACCACGCCCCTGATGCCGCCGATTTCCGACCTGCCGGCCCCGCCGCGCCACCTGCAACCGGTTGACCGCTGGCAGGGCGGCATCGAGGTCGATACCCGCACCGATTACCAGCCGGACCCGGCGGCGACGAAACGCCTCATGGAGAAACTCCGGCAGGAGGAACTGCGGCAACGCCCGCTGGAGGGACGCAATTAAATGGAAAACTTCGCTCCAGGACTGCGCGAGAGCATCCTCTCGCTGACCGACACCCTACGCGTGATCGTATATTTCGTGTGCGTCGCCGGGCTCGTGCTGCAAGTCCAGCAGGCGCGCGCGGACATCGAAGGTCTGGCCCGACCGATCATCCGGGCGATGGTCGTGGTCGGACTGGTGGCAACCCTGCCGTATTGGTTCGGATTCACCGAGAAGGTGTTCCTCTCGGTCGCGAATACGGTGCAGGAGGGTTATACCGACCACCCGATGCGGACCGCCGCCAAGCTGCGCAACACGGCGAGCGGCAGCGGCACCGAGTTCAGCCTGCGGCGCATCGGCGAGTCGCTTTACCAGGCGTTTCTCCATGCCGCGATGGAACTCGTCGTCCTCATCGCGAGCGTCCTGCAGGTCCCCTTCCTGATCCTCCAGTATATTTTCAAGCTCCTTTGCTACCTGTTCCTACCGGTCGCGCTTTCACTCTACATGATCCCGTCGCAGGCGCAGCTCGCGACGCGCTATGTCCAACAGACCCTGGCCGTCCTGGCGTGGCCGGTCGGCTTCGCCGTGACCGAGCTGGTCGCCTACCATCTGCTCACCGCCTACGCGAACAACCTCGCCGTCGCCTACGACCTCACTCCCGGTGAAATCGACGCGGCCTCATTCGCGAGCCTGCTCGGCGGGTTGCTCGGGGCGCTTTGGCTCATCATCGGCACCATCGCCACGCCCTTTCTCATGCAGGGTCTCATCTGCTCGGGTTCACCCGTGTCCGGCGGCGGCGGGGCCGCCCTGCAGCAGCTCTACACTCTCCAGCAAGTCGCCTACATGGTGAAGACCGTGAAGTCAGCCGGGGTTGCCGCGCCCGCGCTGGCCGCTTCGACCGCCGCGAAGGCCGCGGGGAGTTCCGGCGGCAGCGGGGGAATGCCGCCACCAGCGCCCCCTGCCCCGCCCCCGCCGGCCCCCGCTCCGTCCACGCCTTCCGATCCTGCCGGGGACCAGCGTGCTTCCGCCGCCCTCGCCGTGGCGCAGCTGCCCGCCCCGCAAACCTCAATCTGACCAGCCATGCCTACTCTCCGCGAAACCGTTGCTCCCCACGTTCGACCCGATCCTGCCAGCCGGCCCCGCCGGCCGTGGCATCCGTTGGATCTTTTCGCCGACCACGCGATGGCCGCGCGCCTGTGGTGCACGGTGGCGATCATCGCCGTGGGTTTTTGCGTGGTGCAGCCCTTCCTCGTCATCCGCGCCTACCGTGAACGCGAGCAAGTGGTGGTGCTCGACCCGAGCGGCACCTTCCATGTCAGCCCACTGCTTGGCTTCGAGGAAGCGACCAAGCTTCACGAGCAACAGGCGCTGCTGGCGTGTCTCGCCTTGTTCCAGCGCAACCCGGCCGGATTCGATTTTCCGGAGCTCCTCGACCGGCTCTTCCTACCGGAGGCCGCCAAGAAGGCCCGCGCTGACGCGGGCGCCAGCGCGGAAGAGTTCGCGGCGAAATCTCTGCACCAGAAGCCGGAGGTACTGAAGCTTACCGTGCTCGAAACTCGCGAGAACATGATCCTCGTGCAGGCCGAGGGCCAGTTGATCCGCACCGGCATCGGCGGCGGACAAGCGTTCAGCGAAGCACTCACTTTCACCGCGCGGTTCCAATTCGCGCGCAACCCCAACCTGGCGGCCAACGGCCGATACCCCCTCGCAGTATGGACCTACGACGTATCGCAATGATCATGGTGCAGGCCCTCCTGATGGCGGGTGTCGCCGGAGCCGAAATCAAGTGCTACCCGCTCGATGCGCGTTCGGTCTACACCGTCCGTCTGAGCCCGAGCGAACCGACCACCTGCGTCTTTCCTGGTGCGCTCAAAGCGCTGGTCGGCGCCAATGTCTCCACGAAGCTGGATGACAATCCTGGCGTCCTGCTCTCGCACGAGCCGGGCACGGAGTATTTTTCGTTGCGCGCGCTCAAGGACGGCGCGACTGGCGCCCTGAACATCGTCTTCCGCGGCCAGGTTTTTGCCCTCGCGTTCGTCACTGCCACAGAGCCCGACCGGGCCGTGGTTTTCCTGGACGAGCCGGTAGCGGCGGCCAGCGGCCACCGGCCGACGGAGGAGACACTGCGCGGACTCCTGGAGCAGGTGAAACAGTTCGACCGGAGACAGGCGCAGTATCCCGGCATGAATTCTTCACTGGAAAGCGCTCAGCCAGGCAACCCGACCCACTACCGGGCGTTTACCGCGACCATCGAATCCGTCGTGCGATTTGATGCGGAGGACGTGCTCGTGTTCCGCATCCGGCTGGAAAACACGCTCGATGTTCCCGTGCCCTATGATCCGCAGGGGCTCGCGGTCCGGCTCGGACGCGAATTTTTCCCGGCGGTGCTGGCCGACGCATCCGGGGCCATACCGCCCAAAGCCGTCTCCCATATTTATCTCGTCGTCTCGGGCGCACCTGGCGGCGGCCGGGCCAATCTCTCCGTGCGCGAGAAATTTACCGTCATCGTGCCCCACCCATGAAACTCGACCGCGATTTCTTCACGTCGCCCACCGGCCAGGTGCTCCTGGTCGGCGCGGTGCTGCTACTCGGGATCCTCGCCGTGCGCTGGCAGCACCAGCCGCGACCGGCCCCGGCGCTGCCCGCCGCCAAGCCCGCGCCCATCGTAGCGCTGCCGAAGACACTCACCCGCGAAGGCGCGCGCTTCACCAAGCCGCCCTCCCCTCCGGTCAACGAGGCTGCGCAGCCGGCCGCCCCCCTGCCCGCCGCTCCTGGTGCCATCAAGCGCATGCACGAGATTCCGCTCGTTCTCATTTCCGCCCTGCCGGAAATCCCGCCGACGCCTATGCCGCCGACAGCTCCCTATGGCCGGCTCATCCCGTGCGAGACCGTGGTCGCCATCGAGTCCAACCGGCTCGAAACCCCGATTATCGGGCTCGTGACCGAAGACGTCTGGCACAACGGACGGCTGGTGATTCCCGCGGGCGCGGAGGTCCATGGGAAAGCCGCGCTCGACCGGGTGCGCGAACGGCTCGCCGCGCAAGGGACGTGGCGGATCGTCTGGCGCACACCGGACACCGACAACGGCACGGAACTCGTGACCGCAGGCATCGTGCTCGACCGGGAATTCGACGCCGTCACCAAAGCATGGGGCGAGCACGACGGCTCGGCCGGTCTGCGCGGCCAGGTCCTTAAGACCAGCAACGACCGTGAGGTGAAGCTCTTTGCCGCCACCTTCCTCGCGACCGCGACCTCGGCCCTGCAGGATTCCCGACCCACCGCCGGCCTGCTTGGGGAGTCATCCGTCCCCCTCACCACCGCACGCAACGCGGTCCTCGCCGGCACCGGCGCCGTACTCCGCGAATATGCGCAGGCCCTGCGCGAAGCCATCGCGCGCGACGGCTTCTACCTCCGCGTGCCCGCCGGCAAACCCTTTTACCTCTACCTCACCGAAACCCTCGACCGGAGCCAGGCCCGGCGCAGCCCCGCGCTCGCCCAGTCCCCGGCTTCTTCCCACCCATGAGATTCCTCCCTGTCTTGCTTTCCCTCGGACTTGTCGGCTGCCAAACCGCCGCACCCACCACCACGGCATTGCCCATGCCGACGAACCCGGCGCCGGAACCCCGGCCCGTCGTGATCGCGCCACCCACGCCGGCCAGCCCCACACTGGACCAAAAAATCCGCCAGCAGGCACAGTTCATCGAGGCCCTCATCAGCCAGAATGACGCGCTTACGGCGAAGCTCGCCGCCACCGCCGTCCCGCCGACGCTGTCCCTTGTCGCCGTGTCGGTCCCGGAGCCGACACCCGCGCCCAAACCGCCTGCCGCACCCCCGGGTCAACCAGCTCTCACCGAGCCTACACTTACGCCCAACGCGGACGGCGTCATCGACCTCGCGGCGGTCAAAGCCGACGCTAAACCGGGCGAGCCGGTGAACCCCTTCGCGCTTCGCGCCGTGCCGGCGGAGGCGGTGCGGGAGATTACGCTGCACGTGGCCGGCATCCTGGCCGGCGCGGTGCCCTGCGCCCTCATCAACGACCGGCTGGTGCAAACCGGGGAATCCGTCGAGTCCCTCGCCGTGGAGCGGATCGAACCCGACGCGGTCTGGCTGCGCTATGCCGGGCAACGACTGCGCCTGCCGGTCTCGGAAAAACCCGCCCGCGTGCGGCTACCGCTCTGACATGCCCGCCTACGCCGTCAACGTCATCGACCGGGCGGGCATCCGCCGCTCGCTCCGTGAGGCCGCTCCCGACGAGGCGCAGCTGCGCGCGAAACTCCGTGCGCAAGCCCTCTGGCCCGTCCGCATCCGGCCGATATCGGCCAGCCGGAGACTCGCCCGTCTCAAACTGGCCTCGGGGGATTTTGTGCCGCTCCTCCACCAGCTGGAGATGCAGCTTCGCGCGGGCGTGACCGCCGACGTGGCCCTCGCGCAACTGGCCGAGGATGCACCGAAGGGGCCGATGCAGACCATGCTCACCCAAATCCATGAGCAGGTTGCGCAGGGCCGGCCGATTCATGAGGCCTGCCGCTTTTTTGCCCGGCAGTTTCCGCCGCATCTGGCCGCTGTCATTGCCGCCGGCGAAGCCTCGGCGCAGCTGCCCGAGTCGCTCAACGCCCTGGCCGAACATCTCACGAATGCGGAGGAAATCCGCCGGACGGCGACCCGCGCGCTCATCTATCCCGTGATCGTGCTCGTCGCCGTGTCGGGTCTCATCGTTTTCCTGCTCGGCGGCGTGGTGCCCAAATTCGCGGAAATCTTCCTATCCATGCACCTGGCGCTGCCGGCCCTCACCGTGGGCTTGATCCGGATCAGTGAAATCGTCCGGACAGGCTGGCCGGTGCTGACCATCGGAGCGGGCGGGCTGGCGGCTGGCGCCGGGTTTGCCGCCCGCAGCCCCCGGCTGCGCTACCTGCGCGATGCGGCGCTCCTGCGCGTGCCGATCCTGGGTGAAACGGTTCGCTGCCTTGCCACCGCCCGGTTCGCGTCGCATTGCCGGCTGTTGCACGGAGCGGGCGTGGCGCTCCTCGACACCCTGGCCACCGGCGCCGAGCTGATGAATCACGCCGTGCTCGCGCGGGACCTGCTGGCCGCCCGCGAAGGCGTCGCCGTCGGCCGGCCACTTTACGCCTCATTGCCGAAGCACCACGCCTTCCCCGGATTCATCATCCCGGCGCTCAAGTCGGGTGAAACGACCGGCCAGCTCGGCCTCGCGCTGCGCCATATTGAGACCTATGCCGCACGCCGGGCGCGCGAGCGGCTCGCCACTGTCCTGGCCCTGCTGGAGCCGATGCTCCTCGCCGGACTCACCGCCATCGTGGGTCTCATGGCCCTCTCATTCTTTCTCCCACTCTTCTCGCTCCTGGGCGGGATCAACAACCGCTGACCATGGTGCTCTACTCCTATCTCGCCAAGAACTCCGCCCTCCGGACCCACGGGCTCCGCGCCCTGCGGGGCTTCTCATTGCTGGAAATCGTCCTTGTTCTCTTTGTCCTCGGCCTGCTCGCGGCCGCCGTAGCGCCTTCGCTCCGCGACGTGATCGAACGCGGCCGGCGTGACGCCGAGGCGAAGTCACTCGATGAACTGGCCGTTGCCGTCTCTTCCACTTTCGACGCGACCGACCTCACCAATGACAACGTCGCGGCGCTTGCCGGCACCATCGGTCCGGGCGATACCGCCACGCAATTCTCCTCCTCCACGAGCGCCACCTCGGCCAGCACTGCGACGACCGACTGGTTCGCCAAGATCGCCCGGACACGCGGAATCACGCCGCAAATCGGCGTGGCCCCGACCACCGCGGCCCAGCCGGCCCTCGCGCAGATCGCCTACAATCCCTCGGGAAATCCGCGTTTCCTCTTTGCCGGGCCGAGCGAAGCCGGCCGGCAGCGCTTCCTGCTCGTCAGTCTGACCGCGCGGTCGGAGCAGCTGACGCTGCCCGCCTATGAGGCGTCCGCCGCCTGGTTCGATGCGCTGTGGAACAGCGACTGGGAAAGCCGGACCGCTCCGCCGCCGGCCTATTGGACCGGCAAACTCACCCCGGCGCAGTTTGCCGCCTGGACCCAGGGCAGCGGCGGCCTGACCCAGGTTTACCGGCTCTGCGTCCGCCGGATCGTGCTGCCGAAGTTCACCGTCACGGTGAACAACAACCACGCGACGGACTCGGCCTTTGTTTCGTTCAACAACATTTCGACCGCCTTCACCGCCCCGGCGAATTCCGGGGCGAATGTCACGCCCGAAATCCTCGGCGGGCGACTCATCACCATCAATCGGGGCACCAGCTTGCCGGGCGTCGAAGCGCTCCGGTTCCGGCTCCGCGAAAACGCCACCATCACCGTCCAGTAAAACCGTTCGCCGCGCCAGCGGCCCGACCCAAAGGGAAAACTACCATGAACCTACCCAAATTTGACCTTCGCGTTTACCTGCGCCAGCTACTCGGCCTGAGTCTGGTGTGTTTCTGTTTGAGCCGCGGCGCCGGAACCGCCACCGCACAGACCTTCACGCCTTACACCACCTCGGCCTCCACCACGTCTGGACAGCTGACCGTGCAGTGGAAACTTTACCAGACCGTGGGTGCGGTCGGACCGTCGGGCTCCAATCCGCTGGTCATTTCCATTTCGGGTCCGGCCAGCCAAAGCGCGACCTTTACCAGCTATCCGCAGAGCAGCAGCTGGCCGGTGCAGAGCTGGATCTTCACCGGTCTGCCTCCGGGCACCTACACGGTTTCCTCCAATGCACCCCGCTCGGGCTCGACCGGCTGGGTCTACACCATGCAGCTGGCCGCGTGGGATCCAAGCCCGCCGCCCGCCCCGAACATAGCTCCTACCATTTCGTGGGTTCTCGCTCCCGCCACCGCTGCCAGTGGCCAAGCCTACACTGTATCCGCCCATGGTCATGACGACGATGGCAATCTCACCCAAGTGAATGTGTGGAAGAACGGCCTGCCATTCGCGTCTGCCGGCGGCGGGGACGGCACGGACGGGAATTCCGGAAGTTCTACCAGCGACACCGGACCACAAACCATCAATTTCACGGCCCAGGCCGTTGATGCCGACGGGGCGACCTCGCCCGTCATCACCCAAGTCATCACCATTGATCCCCCGGCCAACACACCGCCGACCGTGACACTGGTAGCGCCAGGCGGACAGACCGTCACGGCGGGCACCACCCTCACGATCACCAGCCATGCGACCGACCCGGATGGCAATATCATGGCGCACAATCTGGACATCCAGCGGCCGGCCGGAGACTGGAATTTTCAGGGCGGATTTGCCACCGGGGCGCCGTTCCAGGGCGGTCCCGTGGGCAGTGGCGGGGATTCGACGCGGACGGCCGGTTTCACGTTCACGGATGTCGGCACCTACCAGGTGCGCAGTGCTGCGAATGATGGGAGCGGCTGGGTGCAATCGGCTACCGTGACAATCACCGTGGTCGCCCTGCCGCCGGTGCAGTATTCATTCGTTACGGCGGCGGGCGCGGGCGGCACGGTCTCGCCCGGCGGTAACTTTAACGCGGGCACCGTTGTGACGGTCTCCGCGGTACCGGACAGCACCCATGACTTTGCCGGTTGGAGCGGGGACGCGGTGGGCACTGGCAATCCAGTCAGTCTCACGCTCGACCGCAACAAGGCGGTGCAGGCCAACTTCACGCCCAAGCTCTTTGCGCTCACCACCAGCGCCACCACGGGCGGGAACGTCACTCCCGGTGGCAGCTATGCCTACGGCACCAGCGTGACGGTCTCGGCGGCCCCGGATGCAGCGCACCGATTTATCGGCTGGGCCGGCGATGCCTCCGGCTCCGCCCCGAGCATTCTAGTGACACTCACTGTTCCGCTGAACGTTCAGGCGGTCTTCACCGACAAGACCGCGCAAACGGTCACCTTCGGGTCCCCCGGCAACCAGCCGGCGGGAGGTCCGGCCTTCCCTCTGGGCGGTAGTGCCTCATCCGGCCTGCCGATCACCTACACCGTCCTAAGCGGCCCCGCGATGGTCGTCGGCGGTAACCAGCTCCAGATCATCGGTCCGGGTGCCATCACCGTTCAGGCCGGCCAGCCCGGCGACGGAACCTATCTCCCGGCGGCAAATATTATCCAGACCTTCAACGCCGTTGCGGCGGCGTTTCTCAAATACCGCCCAGCCGGCCGCACCCTGCTGCAGACCACCGCTATCACGGGAGCCGCACCTTTCGTGCTTGAAAACCCCTGACCCAACCAACGCATGAAATTCCTCCTCTTTTTATTCTCCGTTTGCGCGGCCCTTGCCATCGAGTCGCCGCTCGACCGCCCCGTGCCACCTCTCCGCTTCGACAACGCAACCCTGCCTGCGTCGCTGCGAGTCCTGGCCCGTGCCACTGAAACCCCTATTGCGGCCGAGCCCGACCTCACGGGCAAAGTTGCGGTAGAGCTGCCTGCCGGGACCCTGCGCAGCGCCCTCACCAGCGTGACCGCTCCGCTCGGGTTTTACTTCGAGGAACAGGCGGGGGCGATCATGGTGCGACGGCTCAAGACCGTCCTCTATCCGGTCGATTACCCCCAGCTCACGCGCAGCGGGTCAGGGAGTGCATCCATCACCCTCGGCGGCGCCAATGTCAACAACACCGGCACCGGCCAGGCCAGTGCCCTGACGGCCGCGCAGGCGCAAGCCACCGGGGCCTATGGCGTAGGCACCGACGCAACCCAGGTTTCCATTTCCCAGGACAACCAGAACACGTTCTGGGCCACCTTGGAGGCGGAGCTGCGCACGATGCTCAAGGACGGTGATGGACTTGTCCTCAATCGTTTCAGCGGAGTGGCCCAGGTGACCGCGCCCATTGCCCGCCACGAAGTGGTTAGAGCCTTCCTCGAGCTGGTGAACCATCGCATCACCCAGCAGGTGGAAATCGAGGCCCGGCTGGTCGAAGTCACACTCCGCGACGAACAGAAGCTCGGGGTCGATTGGGATCTAGCGACCGTCTCGCTGGGCGGAGCCAACACCATCACGGCGGGAGCGCCGGTCAACGTCCCCGGGGTGGGCGGCACACTGCTCAGCGCGAACACTTTTTCGGCCAACCTCGGCTGGGGCCACGCCACCGCCGTCATCAATGCCCTGAAGCAGCAGGGCGACTTGAAGACTGTGGCGCAACCGCGGCTCCGCACGCTCAACAACCAGACGGCCTTTATCAAGGTCGGGGAGGATCAGCCTTTCTTCCGGCTCCAGCAGAGCACCTCGTTCCAGACCGGCGGCACCACCGCGCCGGTCAACCAGACCCAGGAGAATTTCACGGTCTCCACGATCACGATCGGCACCATTCTCGCGGTCACCCCGCAAATCGACGGCAATGGGATAATCACCCTCGACGTGTTGCCCGCCATCACCCGGCTGCAGGCCATCGTGACCAGTCCCGATGGCCGCCAGACCGCCCCGGTCACCGAGGTGAAACAGGCTTCCACCATTGTCCGGCTGAAAGACGGGGAGACGGCCATCATCGGCGGACTGATTTCGGAGGAAAGCGGCGAATCCTCCCGCGCCGTGCCGTTCCTCGGGGCCGTGCCTTTGGCCGGCCAGGCGTTTCGCAGCAAGGCAAAGCTCCGTAACCGCACCGAGCTGGTGATTTTCCTGACGCCCCGGCTGATCCGCAACTAATGCTCACCGTCCTCCAGCACCTGCGCGCCCGGCCCGGCGCCGCGACTCCCGCGACCGATACGGGCGGCGACGCCACCCGCACGCTTGACACCATCCTGCGCGCCGCCGCGGCCGTGGGGGCGAGCGACATTCACTTCGAGCCCAAGGAGGACGGCCTCCTCATCCGCTTTCGGCTCGACGGCGAGATGCGCGAGCACCTGCGGCTGCCCGTGGCGCAGCGCGACGCCTTGCTCGCGCGTGGGAAAATATTCGGCAGCATGGACATCACCGAAAAAAGGCTGCCGCAGGACGGCCGGGCCATGCTGCGCGACCGCAACCGGCGGTTTCATCTGCGGTTCTCCACGCTGCCGACAATCCACGGCGAGAGCCTCGTCATCCGGCTCCTCGACCAGACGATGCCGAACCAGAACTTCGCCGAACTCGGACTGGCCGTGCCGCAGTCGGATGCCCTGCGCGAGGCGCTGGCCGGACCGGCCGGCATCATCTATCTCACCGGACCGACCGGCTCCGGCAAGACCACGACGCTCCATGCTGCGCTGCACGCCCTCGACCATCAGGAACGGGTGATCCACACGCTCGAAGATCCGGTGGAGTATGAGTTCCCGGGCATCCGGCAGACGGAAATCCGTGAAAAGATCGGCCTGACCTTTGCGTCGTCGCTCCGGGCACTGTTGCGGCAGAACCCCGACATCCTGCTGGTCGGCGAGACCCGCGATGCCGAGACCGCCCAGCTGGCGGTGCGCGCGGCCCTGACGGGACACCTGGTGCTTTCGACCTTGCACACCAACGATGCCCTGGCCGCCGTCCCGCGCCTGCGCGACCTAGGGGTGGAGAGTTTTCTTTTGGCCGCATCCCTGCGGCTGGTCGCGGCCCAGCGACTGGTCCGCCGCTTGTGCCCCGAATGCAAGGAGCCCCATCCCGACAACGCCCGACTGCGCGAACTGCACCGGGTGCCCGATGCCCGGTTCTACCGGCCCGTCGGCTGCCCGGCCTGTCGCAATCGCGGCTACCGGGGACGGCTCGCCATTCACGAGGTGATCCCGGCCGCCAAATTCCTGCCGCTGATCGCCGCCGACGCGTCGCATGCCGAACTGGCCGCCCTGCGCGACCGGGAGGGCTGCGCGACGCTCTGGCTGCACGGTCTCGCCGCCGCCGCCGCCGGGCTCACCACCGTCGAGCAGGTCGCCCGTGTTCTCTGATTTTTTCCCGGGCCACCCGGCCCACAACCCACAACCCGCATGAAACAAACCAAAAACAGACTCCTCCTTACACAGGGCTATTCCCTGCTCGAACTCGTCCTCGTCCTCGCCATCATCAGCGTGCTCGTCGGACTGCTTCTGCCCAAGGGCTTCGACGCCCTGCGCAACGCCCGCGTTCAGCAAACCGCGGAAACGGTCAACACCCTGAAGACGGCCCTGGTCGACTTCATCGCCATGCCTGGGGGCAGTGGCAGCTTGCCGCGCACGGAAGGAACCGGCATCCCGTGCTCAGGGGCTGCGCTCTCGGGTGCAACCGACCCCGCCAAGGGCAACGGCGCGCGCCTTGACGCTGTCCTGCTCGCCACGGGGAAAATTGAACGCCCGCTCGGCTTGCGGATGGGCAGCCAAATCTATGCCTCCACCGGCACCGGCAACGAGATGGCGTGGAATCAGGCTACTCAATCCTTCATCATGACCCCCGACGCAGCCCCGCTGCGCAACTGGTCCGCCGTCACCCGGGTCGAGGCCCGTTCCTC
>Ga0302322_100001689_pt1 | contig 18294 bp, 7 predicted proteins | sample Fen_T0_2_FD_203757 | JGI IMG/M metagenome (GOLD analysis project Ga0302322, IMG submission 203757) | Peat permafrost microbial communities from Stordalen Mire near Abisko, Sweden - Fen_T0_2 | ecosystem: Environmental > Terrestrial > Soil > Wetlands > Permafrost | place: Sweden: Abisko... | reverse complement strand
CTGCATCGCTTGCGTCCAGGATTCATGAAGAGCCAGGAACCTGAGAAATTCCAAAGTGCCTTTCATACTGCCTCGGACGCCTTCGGCCTGGAGCCCGAGCCGCATGGCCTTGAGCTCGTCGGTAATATTGTCGATCGCCGGGTACTTCGTCTCGAACTGGTTGTAAAAGTCTTGAACGAACTGCTCGCCCCACGGACGACGAACATGAGTCGTGGCGTTCAGTCGAATGAACGGTTGGGGCCAACCATCGAACGCGTTCAAGTCCTCTCCAATTTCGTGACCGTGCTCGGCGCGTACTTTGCCGTCGTCGGACTGCCAAACGCCGGTGTCTTGGAACGAGACCTTGCACTCTGGGCAGGCGAACGTGCGTAGCAGCTCCGCCTTGACGGACGGCAAGAGCAGCGCGACGTCGTGGTTGCCAACCACCAAGGTGAGCTTGTTGTCGGCGGTCGACGCAAACGCCTTCAGCAGGTTAATTTCTTCGGCGTGCGCGGTTACCACCTTCTTGAAGCGGAGCAAGGCGTCGGCGTCAGAGCAGCCAGCGTCCTTGCTCGAATACACGCATGGTATGTCACGCGACTGCCAGAGCTCGAACACGTCGCCATTGATGACGAGGTCGGCCTTTCCGGCGCCAGTCACGCCCGCGTACTTCAGGAAAGTCGCTAGATCTCCGGGCCATCGGGCGTCTTCATAGGCATCCCAAGCGCCAGTCTTGTCGCGCCCAACTCCAAAGTGAGTATCGCTGATAACAAATACGTAGCGATCTGATTTAGCATGCACGGGGGCGGCCAGCGCCAACCAATAAGCGAACACGACAATGTTCATCATCAGCCACCGCCAACGGCTCAGTGATAACTCGTGCATGGCTTGTCCTTTGGTTGAGCACAAATTGTGGCGTCTCGATCGCCCAGCAACGTGTATGTCAACGCGCGCGCTCCGTGGACGTGGTCGTTTAGGTCCGATAGGCACTGGATCGTCGCGTCGAAAACCGCGCCTATTGGAACTGGATTTTCGCTGATTTGTTGGGCAAGGCAAAACGTAAAGTCTCCCGCCAGCGGCGCCTCCACCTCGGTTGCCGTCGCTACGATTGACTGGAAACCTAGCCCATTCAACGTCGCCAGAAACCCAAGCGCGGATGCGCCACCCGTGCCACATGCGTTGAGGATCGCCAACGACCCGTCCGCAAATCGACGCCGCAACATTTCCGGAGGAACCGCGTCCGACTGATTGGTAGAGAAATACAGTTGGTCCTTGCCTGCCCCCGAAGCGTGGTGACTAACCAGCATTAGACCAGCACGAGTTGCGCCTGATTCTCCTTGCGCCATCCAATCGCCGAACTCTTCGATCTTGGAAAAAGCGCAACTCGATTCGAGCGGTGCATCCCAGCGGCGCAGGAGCGCATTCGGATACTGAGCAAGGCGCTCGCGCACGGCCACCATCGTCTCGTCCCCACCCTGCTTCACTTCAAGGTCTGGCGGCAGAACGCTGATCCAGGACAGATCGCAAGTGGCCGGTTTAGGGTCACGGTCGCGGGAGCCAGCCAGGGGCATTTCGATTGCGAACCGACTCCCGAGAAGTTCCCAATCTGCGCCCACCGACACAGCGGCTAACCCGAAGGGAATCAGCGTCGATGACGGTGTCTTGACTAGGAGCGTAGGGCGAGCTGCACCAGGCGGGCGGTCCTTGATCATCGAACGGAGAGCGCCTTCGACGACCTTGCGGGCGGCCACGGCGTTGTTCGGAAACAAAGCGCTTAGCATCGTGCCGCCCAAGCTCGGCAGCCGGTCACTCGGGGCCCTCTCCATCGTCTTCAGAACGTGCTCGATGCTCTGACGTAGAGCACTTTCTCCGGTTCCACTCACAATCCACTTCGTCGCGCTCTTCAGGGAGTCCCCCTGACGTCGAAACACCGACCAAATTCGCTCGTCACCACGACCGACGAGCTGCAGCGATGCATCGGCGGGTGCGGCGTCATCGAACCAGGCCGTGCTGGCGGGAGGCGCGGTCCATGCAGCTGCCTTGCATGCATCCTTGACGAACTTGGGCCGAATGCAGACCGGTACCTCGACGGTGTCGATCGGGCGATCCCGGTGCCAGATCGATAAATCAAGCTGGGTACGGACTGGCACAGAGAGGATAGTCTTCGTTCGGAAGCGCAACCGCAGCTGGCCAAAACGATAGCTAGGCGCAGGGTCGGCGTGGCCGCCAAACGGTGAGCCGACGACGTCGCCGGAATAATGCTCGATGTCTGCCATCTGGGCCTGGAGGTCGCCCTCCCAGGGGCTCTGCCCCACCCGTTCGAAGTAGCGAGGATCTGCCAACATCAAGACTTCGAATCGGGAGGTCCCCGCGTCCTCGACGATCTGCGCCCGAACCTCGTTGCTGGGGAGCGCCGATTGGACCTTCGGGTCAATTCGGGCGTAGTCGATGCCAGCCAGATCCAGCGTGATCACGTAGTTGGCATCCTGTGCGAGAGATCCGACCGGGGTAAGATCCGTGTCCGAGCCATCGCTGAGCCAACTATTCCAGAATAACGGCGGCAGGGTGGCGCCGGTGCGGCCGTCGACGTTGTCCGGTGACCCGTCGAAGTCGTTGTCCGGCGGCTTTGCCTCAGGGAAGGCGGCGGAGGAGGGCACGGTATCGGGTGGGGGTGGTTGCAACCACAGCGCTGAATACCCTCCGCAACCGAGCAAGCAGTGAAGGCTGATACCGACCAGCCCCCCGATATGCATGAAAGGGTCTTTTCGCATCACCATTCATTCTGCTGGGCCATCAAGGCCAACCGTTTCCCTAGCTCCCCGACAGCCGCGCTCAAATAGTCATTCGTACGAACACCAGGTGCGCACCGCCGCCTCCTGCTTCCGGCCTCAGCATGCTCGACGCGGACCTGACGCGCCAGTCATCTGAGCCTCGGCTACGGTCGCCAGTGCGCCGTCTACGTGCGCAAACGCTTTTCAGACCCACGCCTCCCCAGTCGTGCGGGGTCGATACGCCGAGCATGAGCTCCTAGGGTTTTCAGAGCCTATCCAGGCGAGTGGCATAAACTTGCGCGGCGACGCTCATCGTCGACCACTACGCCCCATGGTATGTAAGCCTCAGGGCGGAGATTCAAGGCGCACGCGCTTGAGCCGCACGCGCCGTCAATCGCGAGCTGGCGCGTCTCTGCCGTCGCATCTTCCCGCGACATTCTCGAGCGCCAAGTGCGCCGCGGCCGATGCCGCCCGCGCATAGATTCGCAGCTCACCTATCGGCATTTGAAATTGAATTGCCGATATCCTTAGTCGTTACCGTGGCTCGACACGAATCGTGCTTTACGTGCCATCGTCAAACGCGCTCCTCTGCACGCTACGACCCCGCCCTCCGGGCAACTTCTTGAGATTTTCGGATCGCTTGTGTCAGTGGTGGTCGCATGATGATCTACCGACTGAGTCAGGCGGAGTTCCGAGCGTGGCGTGACCACGACGCGCGCATGGAGCTCACGAAGCGAGTTTTCACCGAGCATGGAATCGCGCAAATCCGGGCGCCGAGCGGGCGAGTGCTCGGCACCGCTCGGCAAACGGGCGAGCGCATCCCGATCGAGCAAGCCAAGTTCAGGGCAGCTCACCACGCTATCTCGCCGGGTGAATGCATGTGCCGCGAGTGGCAGAAGCCTGCCGGCAAAGAGGGCGAGCATCATCCGATTTGCCAGCACAAGGCGGCTTGGGAATCTCAGCAGCTCCACGACCCAGACGCACCACGCGAGCGCGTCACCGTGTCATCCACAGCCGCGCACGAACCTCACCCGGAGCCAGCTGACTCAACAGCGCCCACCGAACGGCCTCCTGCGCCCCCAGTTTCTCAAACACCAGGTGTGTTCGCGCCACCGGCATCCCCCGCGCCGAGCACGGTCACGGTACCCGTCAGCACGATCCCCGACCCCGCAGCCTGCGCCTGCCACGACTGGGCCGGTGGCGATCCCGAGCAGCACCACCTTCTGTGTCAGTTCAGGGCCGCGTGGGAGCGCGATCACGGCGGCACCAAGCTCGAGCTCGTGGAGCTCGAGACCGGCGCTGTTATCCGCGAGGCGACCGCGGAAGAGGCGGCTGCCAGCAAGCGGAAGGAACCGGAAGACGGAGTCGGCGCCATCGATTTCGGCGACGGCAAGCTCTACTACGTGAGGGCCGGATGAGCGACATCATCAAAATCCCGCTCGACCACATCCTGCCGAACCCGAAGCAAGTCCGGAAGACGTTCCGCCGCATTGAAGAGCTCGCCCGCTCGATCGCGCAGTATGGCCTGCTCCACAATCTCGTCGTCGTGGAGCGCGCCGAGCTTGGCTACTATGAAGTCGTCGCAGGCGAGCGACGCTATCGCGCCCTGACCTTGCTGGCGAAGGACTCTCGCCTGCCGTCCACCGAGGTCAGCTGCCTTGTCATCTCCAGCGAGGGTGCGTTCGAAAACGTCGTCGAGAATCTGGCGCGTGAGGATGTGCCGCTCTGGGAAGTCGGTCGGACGTACCTCGGATTCTACGACTCCGGCTTCACCCAGTCGGAAATCGCCGCTCGCATCGGCAAGTCCCAGGGCCACGTCTCCACGGCCATGATCTTGTCCAGATGCCTCGCGCCCGCCGTCGTGGCTCGCCTCGCGCAGCTCCCCCCGAACACGATCCCCATCCAGCGCCTGCTCCGCATCGCCACCTTGATGGACGACGAAGAAGACCCCGACGAAGAGGCGCAAGTTCGCTTGTTCCAGCAAATGCTCGACTCCCCCGTGCGCCGCGGTCGACGAGCTGCACGCCCCCGTACGCAGAAGGAAGCGCTCTGGCTTCGCTTTCAGCGCCTCCGTCAGGGCAAGGTAGGCGGGCGCGTCGACCCCGTGTACCAGACGTTCCTCGATTCACTCGTCAAATACCTGGCGGGCGAAACGAAGGGCCTCGCGCCATGACGCCGTTCTTCCGGCTGAGCACTCCCATGACGCGCGCATGGGCCGTCAACCGCGAAGCTCGTCACAAGCTGGCGCGGTGGCTCGCTCACCAGTTCGCCAAGACCGGCGTCGCCGTTTGCACTGATACGCTCTCGGTCGTCGCATGGGTCAATCCGCTCGCCCAGGTGAAGTTCGCCACGCCGCCGTACCAAAAGATCGAGCGGCATCAATGCGTGAACAACCCGTCGTGGAGCGACTGCGAGTGCCGGCGATGGTTCGATCCGGAGAGCGGCGGGGCGTGGGGGAAACGCGAGACGGCGGCACATCATCCGCTATGCATTTTCGACGAGAGGGCCATCGGCCGGTGGCGCGAGATTGATTTGCCGGCGAGAGTCCGGGAACAAGCTGAGCGCGGCGGGTTTCTCGAGCCTTAGACCGGCTGTGAGTGTCGGATAGCTTACCAGCGACGAAAAGAGGGCGGGATTCGAACCCTCGGTACGGCGTTGGCGATAACTTTAAGCGGCACGCGACCTTGCGAGCCAACGCCGTGAAACTGAAAGCGAAATGGGTTCGGATTTCTCTCTCCGCTGGTCGACGTGAATCGACTGGGTTTGGGCAGCCCGTGGGCAGCGGATCGACGGCGGACAAGCGGCTGGCTGGCACCACGCCAGCGATGTACGATCATCCGTTCGGGCGCATCCGATCGGGGGTTGACCAAGAGGGTATATGGGTGGCACTTCACCCCGGCTGGGCACATTGGTGACACGTATCCGGTTCACATGGTGACCCTCGTCATTTTGCCCTCGCCCATCGCGTAACCGGTGGGCGGATGGGTCCAAGCTAGGGCGCTCATCATTTAGGAAGTGAGCAAGAGGGTACATGGGTGACACTTGAGCCTGGGCATGATCTAGCGATTGATTGGGCTACGCCTTCCGGTGGAACGCTTCACCCCCTGGGCGCGCTGGGGATCTCGTGAGGAGCGATGGACTCCGCGACTGGAGCTTGAATCCAGCCCAGAAGATGGCGATCGAATTCCTCGCTGGATCAGGCGGTCAGGCCGGACCGCGCAACTCGGCGACACCGCAGCGATATTCCGGAAGTGCCAGCGGTCGGTTGGAATCCCGGTCACGGCCTCGCTTCGCGCCAAATCCGTGCGAGACACGGTGCCGCAATCTAAATGTAGCCGCTTCAATTGGCGAAACGACCATATCCGATAGGTCCGCAGGCAGCTACCCTGTACATGGCATGCGATCTGGCGTTTCTAGCGGAAAGCGAATCTCGGCAGGCGGGGCTCTGCCGGCGAAGAGCAAGCCGCCTCGTAAGCGCGCGGTCAATCCCCCCACAAAAGCGCGTGCGCGGTTAGCCGCTTTGCTGCGACTCGCCGATCGGGCCGTTTCGAACGACACGCCTGACCAAGCCGATCTGCATCTCGCTGCCGCGGTTCGCCTCATCCGCAAGTCCCCGAGCCTGCTTGCCTCTGTCCATGAAGTACTGGGCCAGCGCGCAAAGCTGTTCGATCAAATGGGCCGGCATGACGAGGCCATCGACTTGTTTGCCCAAGCGGCGGGCGCTGCGAGCGATGCAAGTGAGCTGTTCGCGGCCGCGAAATGGAGCGGGGGTCAGGGTGTCGTGCTCCGTCGCTCAGGCCGACTGGATGAAGCACGCGCTGCCTTCGTGTCGGCGCGCGATCGCTACGCCGCTTTCGGTGAGCGCGGGCGCGCGGGGCTGGCCGAACAAGAAGGCAGGCTCGGACTGCTCGCGCGCGACGCTCACGATGAGGAAGAGGCCGAGGCCGCTTTTGACCGCGCGTACCTGTTGAGTTCCTCGGTCGGGGATCTTCGCCTCATCGTCACCTGGGGGAGGCACTATGCGCATTGTCTTACCCGCCGCCGCCTCTACCATGACTCGTGGAGCTGCTACGAACGGTGTTTCGATGCGGCGGAAGTGTCCGGTGACGAGTCTTTACTGCATGCGGTCGCGATGGAGTGGGCGTCAAGCCTGCGTCTCGCTCACCGGCCATGCGAGGCAGCGGATCTGCTCCTAGCAACGGCACGAAAGGTACGCGAGCGAACGCGGCACCGCGAGCTGCTCGATATGGCCGCGACGTCGTTATTCTGGGCAGGTGCGTGGGTAGCACTGCGGCGGGTAACGCGGAAGCTTGCTCTCACCGGCGTCATCAACGGGGGCAACGGCGCCCGCCAGAAGCAGTGGGCCGAGATGGGGAGGCATGCGGAAGCGCGTCTTCACAAGACGCGGGCTGACCGCCCCCGGACGTCGCTCGGTGCGGTCGTGGTTACTGACTACGTCCTTCAATGGATAGGCCATGCGGTGAAGGCAAAGGACGTTGAGCGCGCCGCGGACGCAGCGCACTTCGTCTGCGATCTGGCCCTCGGACTTGCGGAGAGCCAGGACGACTTGTTGCTCGAGCCTGCAGGACTCCGCCTTCGGATTATCGCTGACGCGATGCGCTTGCTGTGCGAAGCGGAACAACCAGTTCGAAGCCTCGAGTTGTCACAGCGGGTCAAAGGGCTGGGGTTCGCATTGCCGAACCTAAAGCGTCTGCGCGCTACGGGTCCGCCTCATCGCGAGGCGGCCGACTATCTCGGGGGGCTTTCGACCTTGACACAAGCGGTGAGGGCGTTGAAAGAGGCGACTCCCAGCGACATCCAGCAGCGCGTAGGGACGGTGCGTGCTGCTGGCGAATCTCTGCTCGAGTTCGGCGAGCGCCTGCGCGCATGTGATCCGGCCCTTCACGCGCGTCTGGGTGGGATGGTACGCCCGCAAGACCTACTCGACGCCCTGCCAATGACAAGCCCAGTCGGCATTGTGGACTTGACAGTCGGTACAGAGGGCACCGTTGTGCATCTCATAAGACGCGTAGGCGGCCGCGTTCGGGTCGCTGCCGCCATCGCGCCGGACTTCAACAATGCGAGCGCGGGCGAGCTCTTGCGAGCATGGTTCGACGGCCACGTCATGCGCGAGCTCAGCGAGCGCCAGCTCAACGCGCTGGCAACAATCGGCCGCGTTCTCCACGATCACCTCTTCTGCGGCGTCGCGCGCAATCTGGCGGAATGTAAAATCACCCAGATCGTGCTCGTGCCGGACGCGCTCACGCGGCACCTTCCTCTTCACCTCGCGGAAATTTGCGCCGAGAACGTGGCGCAGATCACGGCGGCAATAAGCATGAAAGGGAAACCGACCGAGGTGCGATTCCTCTGCGACGCGTTTCCGGTGGAATACGCACCGTGTCTCCAGGCCGTTGCCGTCAGCCAGCGCCAGCGTTGGCCACGCAGTCTTGACTGTGTGCTGTCAGTCGCGGATCCCCGTCTCGACCTGCCCGCGGCGCGAGCTACCGCCACCTGGCTGGCCGAGCAGGCTCCGGATGCGATCGATCACGTGTGTCTTGTGGCCGAAACTGCAACACGCGCGAACGTCTTCCCGCATCTCCACCGCGCCAACGTCGTGGTGATGGGAACGCACGGCCATTCCAGCTTGAAGCGTCCTGAGGAATCATATGTCATCCTCCATCCAGAGGACAGGTGGACGATGGCTCAGATGATCGAGCAGGGAGCATTCACCCACGGCCCGGTTATCGTGCTGAGCGCTTGTGAGGTTGGGAGCACCGGGGTCACGCTGGATGGCACCACCGCAGGGGGCATTGCAGGCGCGCTGGTCTCCGCAGGAGCGGCGGCCGTACTCGCAGCTTCGTGGCCAGTCGAAGACGTTTCAATGAGCTACGTGGTCGAACGCTTCGTGTCCCACTTGTCGAACCGTGGACTCCGCCCAGCGGCTGCCCTCTTTCGCGCCCTCTTCGATCTTCGGCGCCTCACGGCGCCGGAGTGTCTCGAGCGCTGCAGGTCGATCTCTGACGCCATGGAGAAAGACGGCAGTGCAGATAGCCAGCCCGAATCGTATCTGATGCTCCGCAATCTTGCGAGGTGGATCAAAAAGAGCCCACTCCTTCACCCGTTCGACAATGTGCAACTGTGGGGTGGACTCACGGTCGTGGGCAGCGGCTGGGGTTCACCCGCGGGCGGTATGGTCGGCGGAGCGGCCGAGGTCGAGAGGTTAATCAAGGGCTCTTCACAGCGGGAGCAGGCGCGCGCGTTGCTTGGGAGGCGTCGGTTCGCCGAAGCGAAGGCGCTGCTAATCGACATTCTGCCAATTCAAGATGGCCTCGAACGAGCGTCCACGCTTGAAGCGCTAGCGTCGGCGACGTGGGGCTGCCGCGTCAGCGGTGCGGAGCCGGCTGCTCGGAGGGAGACCGAGCGTCTGCTCGCACAGGCCGAAGTGTTGGCGCGCGCTGAGGAGGACGAGCAGATCTTGAGGAATATTGACGCGACCCGAAAGAAACTCCACCGGAGGGCCTCGACCCATGTGCCGTCGTAATACTGATGATCCACTCGTTCGGATGTTCCTTGATCGCTACCACCTTCATCTTCTGGCGATTCCACGTCATGGGGTTGCAGTGGGAGATCTATACGTGCACGACGGCAAACGCGTGTCGCCGCCCGGCAACGTACAGAACATACTCGACGCGCCGATGGAGATGCCGCCGCTTAAGATAGGGGAACTAATGGGGGAGGTTAGCGGCCTCACCTCGAAGGCGGTCGCCGTCAACGTCGGACTTGGTTTGCTCGCGGGTTTCCTCACAGCACTCGGTGCGGCGAGTGTCGTGGACAAGGTGAAGGCCGCCTACGCGCACAATAACGCTGGAACACTCCGCTTCAGGTTCGCTGGCGCGACGCGGGATTCGGTAGATGTGTTGGCGCTCGCGAGCAGGATCGCCCGGCGGCGGCTAGCGGCAGATCAGCCGTTTGTGACTAACGGCAACCGGTACTATCTGGTCACGGGGGTGGCACGTGCCTCATCGTTGAGCGTCGTCGCGGAGAGTGGCGGTGGCGCTGGCGCGACGCTAGGGCTGGACGTAAAGCAGATCGTCGGGGTGGCAACATCGATCAAGATTGACGCGAACCAGAATGGCGAGGTGATTTTCACCGGTCCGGAGGCGCTTGCTTTTGGCGTCGAGCTCCACGAGCTAGTCTACGACGAGGACGAGCAGCGGCTGGAGTTCAAGATGCCCGAGAATGCTATTCGCGTGCGCAACGCAGCGGACACTCCAGCGACTCCTCTTCTAACACCTGCTACTATCGGCGGACCAGAGGATGATGTGTTCCTGACTGTCGGCTGAGGCACGATCGACTGGAGCAAGAAGAATGAGCAACCGCTACGCTGAAGAGAAGTTCAGAGAGGCTGTCACTGCCTTTTCCGGGCTCGCCAGGAATCTGCGGAAACCCGGTGGCGGAGATGCATCTCAGTCCGACTTTCGAGACGTACTCACCGATTTGGAAGCGGCCATTCCAGGACTGGACGGCGTGATGCGTGGCCGCGCCCTGGTGTTGAAGGGCGAATGCCACTTCAATATCTTCTGGAAAACCCTTGGCCTCACGGCGTTTTACGACCCTGATCGCGCCCCGACTTCGCCCCCAACCGAGGCGCTGGAGTGCGCGCTGGAGGGTCAGCGAATTCTCCAAGCGGAGCACTCCACCTCCGACCTTCAGTGGGCCGACAGCGTCGTGCAGAAGTTGCGCGACTCGGGAAGCGCCTAGTTTCCAGTACGATGTTAGAAAGTATCCGTCCGGTCACGGCCGTTCTTGAAGGCGCAACCACCGCGACCAATTGGCGCGAGCGATCGCTTGCTGTTCGTCGTTCATGAGCAAACCTTTCGTGTGGCGTACGGAACTAAGTGAGGTGGTAGTCAACGTGGAGCAAGATGTCGACGACTTCGCGTTGGTCGATGCCTACGGTACCTGCAGCCGCGGCCACGTTTCCGGCACTTGTCAGGCTGAGAGTGTAGGAATCGCCGAACCACGCGCCAACTCCCGCAACGATATCCGGCGATTCGAACAAGGTGAACTCGGGCGCCCCAGCCGCGTTGGTCCCTACCATGCCGCTCGTCTTGCCCGTGAACGCGCTGACGGCGGTTTGAGTGACGCCGCGTGTGAGCTTGAACGTCGCCGTCGGCGCCATGGCACGTGGCTTGGTGCGGAGCACCCAGCGAGCCGCCTTGACCGTGATGGCGCGAGAGCCGAGAAAGGAAGCCTTTCGTCGCAGGTCGATCGTGAGGGGTATGGAGGTGTTCACTTGGCTGCTGGTCAGCGCGGCGAACGTATCAGGCAGATCGTGACGCAGGCTGATGACGGATTGCAGGTCGTGGTTCTTGAGCTGCGTCAGTAGCGCGGGTAGCGGGGCCAGCGCCGCTTGGTTTTCTACTTTGGTGCGGAGGGTTTCGTCCTCCAACGCGGAGTAGCTGATTCTCAAGACCACATCAGAAATTGTCTGATAGTCGAAGGCTCGGAACGATTTTGGCAATGAGAGTTGCCACTTGCTCACCGCGCCTGCGCCCTCGAAAGGCATGTAGCGCTCGTCACGAAAGCTGAACTCGAAGACGCCAGCGTCATTCTGCCCGCCGCTCGTCGCAATCGACACTGCGTGACGTGCCGGAACAGCGACTGACTCGGACGTCGGATCGAGGCGCATCGCGCTGCTGATGAGCTTGAGAGTGGCGCCAACGTTTGCGAAGGGCCCCGCCACGCAGGGCACGGTCAAACGGACGGCCTTGATCCGCCGACGGTAGTGCCCTGGATAGCCTAGGTCGAAGAATAGCTCTTTGATGTCGATGTCGCACTGCCCCTGCTCACGGAGCTGCTGCAACATGGCGGGGTCGAGTTGGGCCAAGGAGAATGACTGCTCCACCTCGAGGCGCCGGTAGTCGCTCTCCATGAACTTGCGTTCGAGATTTTGGAGATCGAGCAGAAGCCGCTCACCGGTGAGCAACCCGCCATGCGCAGGATCCCAACCCTGTATCGTGGTTGACGTGTCCTCAGGCCGTTCGAAGCGATAGGCCTGCTCGGCAAGCTTCGCCATGGCGTAGGCGGAGTTGAAGGCGTCGCGATACAGCTCCTGAAGCGTCTTTGCGAGAAACGTGTAAAGGCCGAGGCCGGTGAAGCGGTCCTGGTAGAATGCGAAAATCTCTTCGGTCTGTTCGATGCTCTTCGCGTGAACTTCGAGCGAGCGTTCGGCGATTTTCACGCGGATATCCGCTGCGGTGATCTGCTTGTCGAGCTGGTCGCTCTCCCGTTGCGCGAGCTTGGCGCTATGTTTCCATTCATCGTCGCGCCGCTGGAAACCGGCCTCGAGCCCCGCGGAGCCCGAGGCAGCTTCGGCACCCTGGGCGAGGGCGTTGCTCACGTGGGCCAGATCCGTAGCTGCCGCACCCAACTCCTGGCCGCCATACTTCATTGCCGTTGGCGCCCCAATGCCCGGAATGAGATGCAACACGGCGCCGACGAGCTCGATAGTCGCTTCGGTCTCGTGAAGCGCAGTCACCGTGTGCCTGGTCACCTGCTGGGTTCGCTCCCACCCGCTCAATCCAGTCTGGGACAAAGTCGTGTAGTAATCGCGCCGGTACTCGGCTGCCTGCTTCTGCAATTGCAGACCAGCAGCCGCCTCTCGCGCGCTTGCGATCTCGAAATCCTGAAGCTGCGTTCGAAGCTTGAGCAAATGCTGCTCGTGGACGGTACGGAGCTGCGTGAGGGTCTCCGCATCTCGCTTCTCTAGCGCCGAAAGGAGTGCACCGCCGAGACTCTGAACCGTTCCCGCATACTGCCTCGCCTTCTCGATCAGGTGCGGGAACCGATACGGTGGGACGTTGCCACTGGTGACGTTCATCACATCATCGAGCGTCAACCCGGCCGCCTTCATCCGAATCAAGAGGTGCGGGTCAATCTCGGGCCCGAACAGCTCGGGCAGGCGTCGCGCGCCCGAGATATCCATGCAGTTGCGGACTTTGAATAGCCGATCATCTACACGGTTCCAGTAGGCTCTGAGCTCCTTGTTGTCCGGCACGCAGAAAACGATACTCGAATCCAGGATCTCCCAGGGCTTGCCAGTGAACGTCGGAGCTTCGGGGATAATTGGTTTGCCGAACCCGTCCTCAAACTCTAGCCCCGGTTGCGTGTCCAACGATGGCTGATGTCCGAACCGCAGGATGCCATGTCCTAAGCTTGGGGGACCCACCTCAGGTGGCCCGACTGGCTCCGGCTGCGCCGTCACTGCCATTCCACCTGTTGCCAGGGGCATCCGCGCACCTAGGGTCGCCTCGCCGATTCGCCCACCCAATCGCATGTCCGTCAAGAGCGCACCTCCGCCTTGAGACCAGATCACTCCGGTTGGATTTTGCCAGCCAAGAGGACCTGTGATGCGCACCGGTGTCGAAGGAGGCGTGCCAGGCATGGCGCTGACGGCGTTGCGTTGAACGAGGATGCCCTTCGCGTCATTGAGGAGGGCGTCAAGGTTTGGATTCAGCTTGCCTGCGGGGGGAGTCGCCCAAGTGTTCTCGATTTCGATGACGAACTGGTGGGCCTCATCGAGCCCGAGCGCGATCGCTTCGTAGTTCTTTGGGGTCAGCTTACCCTCACCGCAATCACCGACGTCGGGCGCCCGGGGGCCGAGAATGTCCGCCGCGAGCACGTATAGCATCGTGGCCTCGTTGATCGATTCAGCCGTAAATTGAGCAAAAAGCGAGTCTCCCCAGTCGAGCAAGTTGTCGATGTACTGCATCACGAGCGCCTTCTCGTAGGCGCCAGGGCGCAGCCGAGCGATCGCATGTGGGCTGAAGGGATCGAGTCGATAGACCTCGAGAGCGGCCTTGTTCCCGAGCGCTGTGCGCAGCGACGCCAGGGGCTCTGTTCGGAACTTGATGAATTGCCAGACTCGCCGATTCTCGGGGCTCACGACGGGAAGGTTGGGCGCTGTGGGATCGAAGATCCGGTGGTACCAGGCCTGGGCGTCGGCGAACTGGCCTTGGCTGTGCAAGTAGTCCGCGATCAGCCAACTGATGTCACACAAGATTTCCTTGTAAAATCCGCCAAAAGGTCCTTCGAATGACAGCGCGTTCCCGGGGTAGCTTCCGCCTGATGCCAGGTTGAACGGAACCGGGGACTCGTCGAGCAAGGTCTGAGAAGAAATTGGGAGTAGCCTGTCGAGGCCGCCCGAGAACAGCATCTCCGCGAACCCCACCCTCTTGGAGCTGAGGGTCGCGGGCAGTCCAATCGTGCTGCCAACCCGGCAGGTCCAGGGCTTCCCGCTGTCAACGCGCAAGTAGAACGTGTCGCGCCCGACCGAAACGAGGCAGGCATTGGATGCAACGTCGATGGCCACCGCGTCCAATTGAGTGTCGCTTTGCGAGCAGGTTAGCAGTGGATTCTGGGTGGTACCGGGAATACCGTCGCGGAGCAGGCTGGAGTCGCGCAGATATGGATTACGCGGCACTAGCTCATGGCCGGAGATCATGCCAATTTTATCAATACCTTGCTCGTCGCGAAACAGCGCAAGGCGCGAAGTCGAATCACCTGTGTCGAGAGAATAGGGAGTCGCCGTCCGCCGGTAGAGATCGACCGCATATTCCAAGCCGCTGCCGTACGCGAGAGCCAGCCCGCTCGGGCGCTCCACAGGATAGGGCGCGTCCCAGGTTGTGCCGGTAAGCGTATAGTCGTCGCGTGGCTCGAGATGCTGCTGACCATCCCCCCACAGCGGTCCCCCTGCCCCTGGCACTTCGAATACGAACTCCCAGCTTATCCCTGTGGGAGGCAGCGGTAGTATGGCACCCTTTGCAAAGCTAAGCTTGTTGAGTGGCATCGACAAGCTACCTAGGGCGGACCGAGCCGTAATGCTCACTAACTGTTCGCTACCCGCGGGCGCCGACTGACCCCCGTTCACGGTCACATTCTTGGACCGCAGCGGATCAGCGACTACGAGCTGCGCTGATTCGACACCGGACAGCGAGATGCGCAGACGCTGTGGTGTGCTCCAACGCCCGTCGAGCAGCAGTGACGAATATTTGAGCGTGACCTTGTGGGTATACCCTCCGAATTCAGAACTGCCGTTGCGGATTGCCGTCTTGGGCTGGGTCAGGATCTCCGCCCAGAAAACAAAGAGTGTCCCGCCGTAGACGATCGCGGAGCAGGTCTTGCTCGATATGTTGAGATCTATCGCGCGCCACGTTCCAAACTGGGCATCACTAGTCTCGCCGGCGCTTTGGAGACCCTGGATCGTTCGATAGTGGTAACGAGGCGGTTCGGAGTTCGTTACGCCAAAGAGGTGCAAGATGTCCGTGGTCTTCCCGGTGCGGAGGCGAACCGTTTGAGAGCACGCAGCAACGATCTTAAGCAGGGCAAGCTCCTCGAAGCCGCCCAAATACTTGGCGTAAGCGTCGCGCACATTTTGTTCCGAGATTTGCTGTTGCAAGAGCGTGGCTTCGAGCTCCTCGAAGAGTGGTGTCTTGTCGTCGCGGAGCCCGGGCTCTAGGTAGTTTTCGGGATAGAGGAAGACCTTGCGGTTCGCTTGCCACAGCCGGTAGTGCTTGCGCCACGCCCACTCCGGGCGGGAAATGGCAGCAGGCGACACCAGGAAGGCGTCGCTCCGCTCAAGGTGCATCAGGACCCGGTGTACATAGAGCTGCAACGAGAAAATTGCTGCAGCGACTCGGGTGGTCCGAGCGCAACCTTCGACCTCTATGTCGAGTAGGAAGTAGTGATAGAGGTCGCTCTCGGCACCGAATTTCGTCGGGTCCGCGAAGCGCAAATACGCGACCAAACCGTCGCGCTTCCGCGAGCGGAGCTTGTCTTCGAATGGCTCGACCTTTTTCTGGAACTCCGCATCTGCGGTGTATTTCACCCGGAATGCAGCAAACAATCCGTCAGCCGCCCGCTTCAAGCTTTGGTATTCCGCAGCTGCAGCGCCGGTGGTTGCGGCAAGGTCTTTCAACGTCTCGCCACTCACGCCGAGTAGCGTCATCAGCTCCAGGCACTGGTCTAGGGTTGCCAATGCGTCGAGCCCGAGGGTCGGGAGCTGCCCGAGAATGTGCGGGCGAAGCGCGTCGATGCGTGCGGCGTCGGTGCGTAGCGCGCGCGCGAGGATCTCGGTTGTGGGGGCAGTCGCAGTCCACGTCGCTACGTCCAAAACCGTACGTACCGCGCCAGCGTCGGGCGATGCATTGACTGTGGCATAGGCTGGATTCGGCGTAGCGGTCAGGCGTCGAAAGCGCTCGGCCAACCTGACGCGCGAGATTGAATCCGTGCCGCCGGCCGCCAACCCAAAGGCGTCGCGGTGCTGTCGAACAAAGTCAAGCGTGGCGACGTCATAGACATCATCTCGATAGAGCACCGCGTAGGGCAGGAGGCCGTTCACGAGCTCCTCCAACGTTGTCTTCACGACGGAAGACTCATAGACAAGCGTCGTCAGACCCTCTCGAGATGCGGCTGTCGTTAGCTGAATACCAGCCAAGGGCAGCAGCGCTTCGATCTTGTCCAATCGCGTGGTGAGCCCCCTTGCCAAGTACCCGGGCAGCAGCCTGGACACCGAAAGCTTGTTCAGCTCAGTCGCCACGAGCGAGGCCGCGACCGGCACTCCCTGCGGAATCGTTACGCTGGCCGCGTTCAGGTCAGGGGTCGTGGCCTTGAGGCGAAACGCTGGACGGCCGACGACGGCCTCTAGCAGGCCGGCATTCGCCCCGAGAATCTGGCGCGATTGCTCCTCTGTTACGGTGCCCTTCAGCACCGCGCTCAGGACGGTGTCCGCAAATTCGAAGCCGCGGTCAGTCCTCATCTGCTCGAGGATGCCGTTGACGACCTGCGTTGCGTTGGGCAGTTTCTCCGGGTGGAGCGCGCTCTTCCCGACAATGAACGCGATCTCGTCGACGGAGAATGATGCGGTTCCGACCCAATCTTGGGCGGCCAGGAGCTTGCTCAGGTCGTCGACCAACGCGCCGGCATTCATCGACCAGCCGGCCACGTAGGCAGCGTCGACGCCTGCGATGGGATGCCCAATTCCGACAAGCTCCAGTAGCTGGAAGAGCTCGGCTATCGACAGCTTGAGGTAGCGAGCGAGCGCTGCGTGTCGATAAAGCAGTGTCAAGTTGCCGATTGAGAGCCGCAGCTTTCGATCAGCAATGGCATTGCTCGTGAGGTTGATGCCGAGCGGGCGTGCCAGTGCCTTGAGCAACTGAACCAGCTCCTGGTCGCTCACCTGCAGCGCCGCCAGCAGCCGCGCTTGCGTGTTACCCTGTGGGTCCGACGTCCCAGCTGTCGTCGTGTTGAACGAGGCGTGCAAAAAGAAGACGTTCGGGTTTTCCTCGTACCCAATTGGTGTGCCCAGGCTGCTGAGCTGGCTGGGATTGAACAGCGAATCGAAAAGCCCCCGCTGGCCGTCGAAGGAGCTGTTGGGCAACCCCGACCAGAGGCCGCACAGCTCCTGTACCGTAATGCCCAGTCTCTCTTGCACGCCGATCAGGCGTGCGATCAGTTGGATCGCGGCTACATCCAAGCCGTTCGCGACTCCGCAGGTCTTCAGCCGCCCGAGCACGAAGTCCAGCTCGGCGACCGACCACGGCAATCGTCGCGCGAACCGGTAGAACCGGTGCAACCGATCCAGGTGCTTTGCCTGGAGACCCTCGACAATCTCAATGTCGTTCTGAATGCTCTGATTGGAACGTCGACCTGCGCGCGTGTGGAGGTCGTCGCCGTCGCGGACAAACGCAGACGCCAAGAGGTCCGAAAACTGCTGTCGCGAGGCACCCATGGCCCTGACCATGTCGGGGGCGAACACCGGCGCCGCTAGGGTGCCATTGCCGAACACCCTGAGGGTATTGGGGTACAGGTTTTCTAGCAGGGCGCATTCCGCGGGCGTTGGCTGCGACAGGTTAGTGGCGACTGGCTCTAAGATCATCGCGTACTCAATCGCGGAAAGCCCAAGTCGCGCCTTGGCCCGTGCTGTATCGTCTGCACCCCAAACGACGAGGGCATCAAGGCGTCGCTTCCCGAAGTGCCCCAAGTAGGTCTCAATTCGTTCGAGCGGCCAGTGAAACGGCAGGGCAAAGCAGAGGGCCTTCCTGGCTACCACTTCCCAAACGTCGTCACCCGTTGCAACCTGCTTGGCCAGATACGTCTCGAGCACCTCGTTGACCACGTCGAGATACGCGACGACCTCTGTAGCGTTCTTGCACGTCAGCTCTAGTGCCCACAGGTCCGCACGCCGCGTTTTCAGGTGCAACGGTACATGCTGGGGGAGTTTAGTTGTGCCGAAGTTCGACTCAGTCAAGACGTACTTCTGAACGAAATACATCAAGTCGACGAAGTAGGCCGACAACCCGAGTACCGATTGACACTCCTCGCAATCGCAGAACCCTAGGTCGTTGAAGAGCGCCGCATATCCGGGAATTCTCGCCAGGATCTCGACTGTTTCAGGCGACGACTGCGTGGAAATAGGCTCGGTCGACTTCTTGGCCTTGTCGAGGACGGCCATCGCTTTGACCGCAGCAGCGGTTGCGCCTTC
>Ga0302322_100001687_pt1 | contig 18299 bp, 13 predicted proteins | sample Fen_T0_2_FD_203757 | JGI IMG/M metagenome (GOLD analysis project Ga0302322, IMG submission 203757) | Peat permafrost microbial communities from Stordalen Mire near Abisko, Sweden - Fen_T0_2 | ecosystem: Environmental > Terrestrial > Soil > Wetlands > Permafrost | place: Sweden: Abisko... | reverse complement strand
CGTACAGGGCTGCCTGCGATCACGGCGGGTGGCTAGGTGAAGTCTTGTTCGCCAGCGATGACCGCTCCGGTCAACCGCTTTCCTTCTCCCCCTCCGCCTCACCCTGTCCAGCGGCCGAGGTACAGGTAGGGGACCGCTGCCTAAATAGCGGCCTGGTCTGTGCATATGCATCCTCTGGCTGCACCGGGATGTTGCGCTGGTACGTATGCGAGTATGCTGTTGACCATGCCGAGTGGCAGCCGGTGAGGGATCTTTGTCCGGTCCTGTGTCCGACTCTCGTACCGGACGACGGGGCACAGTGCTCGGCTGAATCGACCTACTGCTACTATCAGTCCGACTGCGGCGCGGCCGTCAAGGCGACATGCCTCAACGACACATGGTCGGTGACCAGCTATCCATGCGCTTGCGCGGATCCCAACCGAGACAGTACGGGGCAACCTTGCACATCGCCTGGGGTCGTGTGCCAAGAGGGGTATCCAACCGTCGTCTGGACTTCGGCCTGCAGCGATGGACAGTGGAATACGGTCTACGGCTCCGCCTCTTGTCCGCCCGAGGAGCCAGGTGCGAACGAACCGTGCCGAGACGGTGACGTCTGCAACTGGATCAACTCTTGCGGAGGCTCGACCCAGGGCACGTGCGCCGGTTCAGTATGGCAAAAGAACGCCAGCCCTTGCCCGAGCTCCCGCCTGCCCTCCTGCAACCCAGGCGACTCCTGTGAGGCGCGCACGACCTGTTCGAGCCCATGTCAATACACGAATCAGCCGTTCAATTCGTGCCAATGTGCATCCGACGGGACGCTCACGTGCGAAACCGGCTATTGTCCCTGTCTTGCCTGTTTTCCACCGTGAGTGCACCCCGTGCTCTCGTCCGTCGAACGCCATCTTCAATCGCACAGATGGTGACCGGAGGTGACGGTCTGCGCAGCCAGCGGTCCCGTCAGTGCCCTGGTGGCGAGCCCCGGTCAGGCTTTCGGTAGCGAAGAAACCAGGCCGCGGCGAGCATCGCAAGTCCGGTCCATGGCATCCGGTTGTGCGAGCCACCGACAGAACACGAGCAACCAGAGCTCGACGATCGTGTGGTCGGGGTGGCGCCTGCGTCGCCAGACGAGCCGCCACCCGAGGCGCCGCCCGCTCCCGTCTGGCCGCCGCTACCGCCCGTCGTTCCCGCAGCCGCGCCACCCAGTGCCGAGTTGCCGCCGGTCGCGCTGCCGCCCGTGGACCGCGCGCCACCCGAGGCGACGGTGCTCGACGGTGTCGCGCCGCCCGAGGAGAGCGCGCCGCCCGCGGAGAGCGCCCCACCTGTCACCGCTGCGCCCCCGGTTCCATGCATGCCGCCCGTTCCAGCTGCCCCCCCCGTCGGGGTTGCTCCGCCCGTTCCAGCTGCGCCTCCCGTCGAGATTGTGCCACCCGTTCCCGTTGTCCCATTTCCGCCATCCCTCGCGTCGCGGTTTCCATTGCTGTCCTTGGCCGAGTCGGGGGACGCCAGGCCGCCATCGCTACCGGCGGGTCCTCCGTCGGGAAGCGTGCCGTTTCCCACCGAGAAGGTCATCTGGGCACCGTTGGCGCTGATGTCGTAGATACGCAACCCCGACGCGGAATTGTTGTTCCAGACGCTTGCCGGTTTGGTGCTGGCACTGAATTCGCTGTTGTTGCCCTTGTAGAAGAAGTCCGTTGCTGCGGTCCCCGGGCTGGGCCACGTGGTCGCCGACAGGACGCGCGTTCCGCCGCCCTGGACGACAGCAAGCTGGAGCGTCGCTGGCGGGGTATTCCCTGCGATGGAATTGTCGAAATGCCATAGCAGGATCCCTCCTCCCTTGAGGGACACCCACTCTTGCGTGGGCTGCACGTTCGACCACAGGAAGTATTCACCGCTGTTGGTGGCATTGACGTAGCGGTAAGCGGGAGCGTCCGGCGCCGTCGTGTAGACCGCGTTGGTGCTGCTGTCGATGTCCACGACGTCAAGCCAGCCCTGATCGACGCGGAAGGCATCGTTGATGCCAACCGGATTGGTGTCCGCATCCCGATTGGCCATGATGCAGTAGTCGCCCACCCCGTAGAGGTCTGGCCATCCGAACAACATGTGGCCGCTCTCGTGGGCAAAGACGTAATTGGTCGGCTTGCTGTGCAGGGCCGTCATCATGTAACGGTTGAGCACGACGCCGTCCTTCTTGAGGCGTGAGCTCGAGGCGTGCGGCCAAAGCCCGACGCCGAAGGTGCCCTCGTCGCCCGCGTAGAGCAGGCTGATGGCCTCGGTCTTGCCATCCTTGTCGTTGTCGAAGAGCGAGAAATCGATCTCGGTGTCCATCGCCGTGATGACCTCATTCCACAGCTCATCGGCCCGCGCATAATCGGTGCCGCTGTCGTAGTAGCTCTTGGGCTGCTTGGCCCGGTAATAGCCGTGCACCTCGTTTTGGTAATCCACCAGGTTGTTGGACTGCCCGAGGTAGTAGTCGCGGATCGAGCCGGTCAGGCCGCTCTTGTTATAACCCTTGGTATTCAGCCACGCGTCGACGTCGCTCTTCGTCAAGGTCGCCGGCGTATCGCTGAAGTCGACGAGAATCACCAGGCCGTTCACCACACCCGACGGATGGGGAAACAGGTGGCTGGGCACGGCTTGGTCGGCGAGGACTTGGTCGGCGAGGATCGACGGATTGAAAATCGACGCATTGGCCGGCCGTTGCAGGTCCGGCCACGCGGCCACTTCCTTGCCATCCCAAACGATCGTCGCTCGGGCAAAACCGGCCGGAAGTCCGCAGGCCAGGATCAAACAGGCTCGTCCGATCCAGGTTCGTCCAATCATGGCGTTCCTCTCCTTCTTGTCATCATACATCGTAGGCAGTGGCTGCCCACCCGATTGATGGTGCAGGAAAGTGATCTACGCGGCATGTTTCGATGACCCCCAGGGGCTCCTCATCAGACACGTGCCAATCAGACTATTGGTATAGCTCCGCGCTTGCTAGACTCATCGCCGCCGGTGACCATTGCTGGCCGCCAGCGATGAGCACCTTCTGGGTGGCCAGCAACGTCGCGGTGTGGAGAAACTTTGCCGTTGCCATACCACCGATGGCAATGAACGACCCGACCACGGGGTCGTAGAGCTCTGCACTTGCGAGAGGGCCGCTGCTGTCTTGCCCCCCGGCGATGAGCACCTTGCCGCTCGGCAACAGCGTGGCCGTGTGGAAAATCCTTCCGCCGATCATGTTGCCGGTTGCGGCAAATGTCCCGGACACGGGATCGAACAACTCCACGCTGGAATCACCCAAGCCCCCGTTGCCAGGCCCGCCGGCAACAAGCACTTGTCCAGTGCCAAGCAAGGTCGCCGTGTGCAAAGACCTTGCCGCAGTCATGCTTCCGGCAGTGGTGAATGTCCCGTCCACGGGGTCGTACAGCTCCACGCTAGCCAAGGAAGGGTAGCTGCCGTTGATAGCCGATCCGCCCGCAATGAGCACCTTCCCGCCCGGCAGGACCGTCGATGTATGGCTCGATCGGGCGGCCGTCATGCCACCAGTCGCCGAAAATGTTCCAGTGGTCGGGTCGTAGAGCTCCGCGCTTGCAAGACCGTTGTTGCCATCTACGAGTCCCCCTGCGATGAGCACCTTCCCGCTCGACAGCAGCGTTGCCGTGTGCCCTCCCCATCTCGCCGTGCCCATGCTGCCAGTGGCAGTGAATGTCCCGACCACGGGGTCGTACAGCTCCGCGCTTGCGAGAAACCCGTTCTCTCCATTGTCGGCTCCACCGGCAATCAGTACCTTTCCGCTCGGCAGCAGGGTCGCCGTGTGCGTCCATCTTGGCGCGCGCATGCTGCCGGTGGTCCTGAATGATCCGGCCACGGGGTCGTACAGCTCCGCGCTTGCGGCAGCCAAGCCGCTCGAAGCATCAATCCCGCCAGTGATGAGCACCCTGTGGTCGGTCAACAACGTTGCTGTATGGTCCGCCCTTGGCGAGGTCATGCTCCCCGTCGGCACGAAACCCGCATGTAGCGTGGTCGAGCCGGTGGCGCCCGCCTGCTGTTCGTCCATCGGCGTCCGCGAGCACGCCAGCCCGGCGAGGAATAGCGCCAAGCCAATTGTCAGCCGTCGGTACTTGCAGATCATGCGTGGGAAGGTATCACATCCAACCCGAGGGCTACCCTCTCAGCTCATACCGCATCGCAATCGCCCCCGAGCCCAGCTCTAGCCGGCTCACGAGCTCCAAGTCGACATGTTTCGAGAGCCCCGCGAACAAGGTCGCCCCGTGGCCCGCTGGCCTGGGAAGCACCAAGACCTCGTACGCATCGCTCAATCCCAGCACCGCCAACGCCTCCTCCGAGCGCTGTGGGGCCTCGACGCTGTTAGAGTCCCTGCACAGTGACTGACACGGTGTAATCATTGGTGGTGTCATAACCAGACTGGAAAGGTGCATCGCCGCCCCAGCATTTCACAGTTCCTCGGCGCAATAGCGCGCACTCAATGCCCAATTCGACGGAAACAGCAATCGCATTGTCGATCCCAGGGACGGCCACGGGTACGGAGTTGTCGGTCGTGCTGCTATCGCCTATCCCGCCCCAACATTTGATCGTACCCGCACTCAGGACTGCGCAGCTGACGGAAGATGCGCTGGCAATGGCCACCGCTGGAAACCGACCTGGGGCCACCCAACCCGCCCTTCCACCGCGGGAGCTGCCACCTGGGTCCACCCATCGGGCATTTCCAGAGTGGTCACCGCCCCTGGGTGGACCAGGGGACGGTTTCCAGGCTTTTCGGCCCATACAGGACGAAATTACGAGAACACGCGCCGAGCTACCTCGGCACCATAGAGACGTTCGGCGAGCTTCTGATGGATCTCGTCGTCCGAGAGAAGACGGTTGGGATGCGCCTGCTTGATACCGGCGATGGCAAGCTCGCGCGTGGCGCGCGATAGGCCGAGGCAGATCGCGAGTCGTCTTTCGGGCTCTGCTTGGCGCAAGAGCTCGAAGTATCTGGCGGTTGCCTTGGGCGAGGTGTCGCTCACGAAGGTCAATTTACCAGGTGCGGTGCTGCTTGCGCGGAGGTCATCATGGCGTCACCGATGCCACCGGTGCAGGCCCTGGAACCTGCCCGCCGTGAGGGCCCCATTGGCACCGAGGCTGATTTGCGAAACGACGCTACCGGATCCGGACATGCCGGGCATCGGGCAGGCGACGGTCCTGCTTTCCGGGGACCGGGCGTACTGGACAGCGCCACCTACTGGGAAGCCGCGCCCGGCCCGGTGTTGCCGTACTCGCCGAGGTAGATTTCCGCGGGCGATGGGCCCGTGCCGGCGGGGAAGAAATCGTCGGAGGTGAAGAGCGTAACCGGCGCAGTTCCGGCCGGATCCTTGGGCGTGGTGGTGCGCGTGGTGGAAGGCGCCCACGGCGCGGCAGCGAGGTGCCCGCCCAGCGTGGAGTTGCGTACGATCATCTTGCCGATGGCTGAGACGTTGCTGCTCTCCCACCACTGGTGACCGAGCGAGATCCCGCTGGCGCCAGTTTCCGCCGTGAAGCTGCAGCTTACGAAGAGGAAGCCATAGCGGCTATTGAGCACCGTGCTGGGATTGGCGATGACCCCACCCGTGGCCTGCCGGCCCGTGACGTATTTGATCTCGGTGTGATCGAAGACCGCGACACCACGGCCAGTGATGATGTCTTGATCCCCTTCGAGATAGCAGTCGCGGAAGTACGAGCGCGACGCTGTCGAGGTGTCCAGGGACTTCAGGTAGAGCGTTGCGATGTTGCCAAGGATGCGCACATTCTCGAACTGCGCCCGGTCGCACTGGTTAAGCAGGGCGACGGCGCTTTGATCGGCGGTGGAAGCGGGATCTTCGGCGAAGTCATTGGCCACGGTCAGGTTCTTCATCTGAAAGCCGGTCTTGGCATTCACGGTCATGGTCGCCGAAGCGGATAGCCCGACCTGGCCCACCCCGTTGACGATGACCGTCTTGCTGGCATCGCTTTCGGTGCTGTACAGGGTGAGCAGGGCGGCGGTGGTCTTGCTGGGAACAACCACCTTCTCGCGGTAGGTGCCCGCCTTGATGCGGATGTAGACGCGGCCGCACTGGACCTGGGGAATGGCGTCGGTGATGGCCTGGTTGATGGTCGTGTGGGTGCCGCTGCCGTCGCTGGCGACCGTGAACAGTGGGTTGAACGTGGCCACGTCGCCGATGCCGCTTCCAACCGGATCCCAGTTGTCATTCAAGGCATAGGTGATGGTCGTTCCGCCGTCGACGGTGGCGATGCCTCCATCGGCGGTGCCACCGGCGTCGAGGCCAGCGACTCCGCCGTCCACCGCCCCCACGCTCGGTGCGGGCGGACCGGTCATGGTGCCACCTTGGGCCAGCGCCTTGGCAATGGTGTAGTCGCGATCGGCCAGCGCGGCGACCAGCTGCGGCCGGGTAGGGGTCGAAGCGGTAGCGGCGCCGGAGGCTTGCATGGGTGCGCTTCCACTGGGGACCGAGATGGTGGGTTGTGCCGGGCACACGATGGCCACGTCCGTGGCGTCCGCCTGGGCGGCGTCAGCGTCGGGCAAGGCGTCAGCGCCCAAGGGGCTTTGGGCATCTGGCCTATCGGCTGCCGCGTCCGCATTGCCAAGGTCAGGCTTGGTGTCCGGCAGGTTGGGGGCATCCGGGCCTTGCGCAACGTCAGAGGCCCTGGCGGTATCGGATGACACCGAGGCATCCGGCGTCGTGGCCGTGTCCTTGTGACATGCGCCTAGGCCGACGATCAAGGCCAGCAGGCCATAGGTGCGATGGATCATGCCAGAGGTTCTTGGTCGTCGCATCGCTCTCTCCTCAGTTGAATGGGACCCAAGCATTGCTGCAGTCGCGTGGCGCCGGCGCCGCCGTCACCGAGTCGGTCACCGTGACCCCGGTTCCGCTCGGCAAGATGCTGACCGGACCCAGGCCCAAGGTGATCGTCGCATTGGAAGCGTTGATGGTGGGTGGCGTATCGAACACCACGTTGTCCATGGCCAGCGTAAGGGGATGACTGGCGTCGTAACCGGAAATGCGCAAGGTGCCGCCGCCGAGCACATGCACGTTGGTCAAGGTGATGTTCTGGAAGTCGGGAATCAGGGCGCCAGTTGCGCCGCTGGTGTAGAAGGGGTTGAAGACCAGCGGTTGGGAGACGTTGCGCATGCACACGTCGGTGTAACTGATGCCTTTCACCAGTCCGCCGCGGCTGACGTCGGATTTGATACGGATCCCGTACTTGGTGCCGTCGAGCGATAGATCGCAGACCTTGACGTTCTTCACCCCGACGTTGGTCTCGCTGCCGATGGACATGCCGTGGCCCTTGCCGAAGTGGTTGTGGGCGATGATCAGATTGTCGACCACCATGGGGCCATCGCCCTTGATGGCGATGTTGTCGTCGCCCGTGGAGATCGTGCAGTAGGCGATCACCCCGTCGGCGGAGCCGTCGGGATCGACGCCATCGGTGTTGGGCGAGCTCGGATCGGTGATGATGGTGATGCCCCAAATGGTGAAGCCGCGGATGCCCGAGGGGACGATGTGGAACTTGCCCGAATTCTGGAAGCGCAGCCCCTGGATGACGAGTCCACTTCCCATGTTGGCCGAGACCAGGCGAGGCGCCGCCAAGCCGCCGCTGGCCGCGGTGTTGAGCTGCCACCACGTCGAGGTTCCACCCAGCACCGGCTTGCCCCCCTGCCCGTCCACGGTGCCCGCGCCCATGATCCCGGTGTCGTTCTTCCCGGTCATGTTGAACACGCCCGAGCACGCACTGTTGCTGGTATCCGTGCCACACAGTCCAGAGCCTGCCTTGGCGTCGAAGCTGCGCGGATTGCGCGAGGCATACACCGTGACACCGGCGTCGATCCACACGGTCACACCAGATTTCAACTGCAGCGGCCCAACCAGAAGGGCGTTCTTGTTCCCGTCGACGGCTAGCCTCACCGCTTGCCCTGCCGGGCAGTTGTCGATGGCCGCCTGGATGGTGGGCGTGTCGAGCGCCGTCTCGTCACCCTCCGTCGTCGCATCACCTGGCACGACGACCTTGGTCGCGAGCACCGTGGTACATGCAGGGGGAATTGCCGGCTCGGTCCCGATGTCGTCGCAGGAGGTCGGATAGACCTTGGTCACCAGGTCTACCGACCCGCTATCGAGCTGCTGGGTCTCTCCAGTGCCCGCGTCGGAGGCCGCGGCGTCCGCCCCACGCATGGCGAGGCCTGAGCACGCCGACAGCAAGCCGAGCACGAGCGGCGCGGTCATGCGCACGCAGAAGTCAGACGGACGTGGTCTTCCTGACACCATGGCGAGAAGCTCCTACTGCTTGGGATTCCAACCGCCCAGAACCACGGTCACGTCGCGCATTTGCGCCGCGGTGGCCGCGTCGATCTGCTGGGAGACCGCAATACGCTGACTGACATCCACCGGCGCGCCCGTCACATCCGTGCTCTGGTACTCCCAGAAGCGCACCTTGCTGTTGTCCACACCGCTCGTCGCCACCAGCCAGCCCTTGGGATCGATGTGACTACCCATCTGGCAATTCACGTAGGCCACGTGGCACGCCGGGGCGCCACTTGGATCGCTGAAATTGGTGCGTGCCAGGAGGTGGCCGGTGATGCTCGGTGAGTCGGCGGTAAGCTTACTATCCACGAAGACATAGCCGTAGGTGGAAGCGCTGTTGCGAGCCTGCACGTTGTAGCCCGCGCGCGCCACCGTGCGGATCTCGCAGCGATCGAAGTAGGCCACGCCATTGCCCCAAATGAAGTCCACGTTGCCCTTGATCAGGCTGTCCGCCACGTAAACTTGGCCGTTGAGCAGCAAAGTATCCTGGTTACTGGTGATGTTCGCGTTGCGTACGATGACCTTGCCCGCCGCCTCCACGTGCAATGCCTCGGCCTGGGCATTGGTGCCGATCTGGGGTGCTTGGTTGTTGATGGTCAGGTTCTCGATGACCCAGTTGGAGCCACTGTTCAGGGTCACCAAGGCACGCGAGGCCGTGCCCTTGTTGCAATTCTCGTTGTTGGCGTAGGCGATGATGCTTTGTTCGCGATCTTCGCCTCGCAGGGTGACGAAGTTCTTGGCGGTCGCGACCACGAGCTCGCGGTAGGTGCCCTTCTTGAGCGTAATGACCATCGGCGTGGTATTGCTCGCGGGTACCAAATCGATGGCAGCCTGAACTGTGCATGTGTCGCCCGTGCCATCAGCGGCCACGGTGAGCGCGGGTTTGGCCACGGACGCGAGCTGGGTCGTGCTAAACGCCCAGGCCCCGTTGTCGGGGATGCCGGGCAACGCCGTCCCGGCCCCGTCGACGAACACGCCATCGTCCACGCTGACATGGTAAGTGCCGGCCACAGGCAGTGGCGCGTGCAGGAGGATGGTGGCGACATTGCCCTCGAAGACCACCGGCCAGTAGAAGAGCGACTTGCCACCCACCTTCTTGCTGTAGCCGCCTTCGGCCATGTCGATGCTATCCACCACCAGCGGCGCGCCGCCGTCCATGCCCGCGGTTTGCCAGACCTGGATCTTGCCGATCTTGCCGGCCTTGGTTGGCGTGGCAAAGGCGATGCGCAGCTGCGCGTCGGCGCACACCTCGGTCGTTCCGGGGCCCGGAAAAACCCCGATCACGTTCGCGGGCAAGCCGGGACCCGAGGCCACCGCTGCCACCACCCCACCATCCAAGGCCGGAAAGGCCTGCGAGAAGTTGAGCTGGCAGGTGGTACCGCCAACGTCGGGCCCGAGGTCGGACCCGGCATCGGGAACGCGACTGTCGGTCACGGGCGCGGTGGCCGCGTCGCTTGCGTCGGTGGTGATGTCGATGTCGACAGAGCCACTGTCGGGTGGCGGGACGCTCGCGTCCGCCGACGAGGTTCCGCCACCGTTCGAGCATGCCAGCGGAGTGAAGCCGACCAAGAGCAGCAACAACTGTGTGCGCTTCATGGTTCGGGCGACTCCGACGACCGCACGAGCGACCTGGCCAAGTCGGCCTGGGCCCCATGCGGAAAGCGTTCGAGGTACTGCCGTGCCGTCGCGCGCGCGCGCGCGCGATCCGTCCGCGAAAACAAGGCGATCTCTCTGCCCAGTGCCTCAGCCGCGTAAGGCCCCAGGGCTGACTCTCGCAGGTAGATGTCGTACCAGGTGAGGGCCGCCTTGGTGGATGTCGACGTTGGGCCCGTCTCGGCCAGACGTCCGAGAAAAAAGGCCGCCTCGCCGCTGCGGCTGGTGTCGGGAAACCGCTCGCGCACGCGCTGAAGCGCTTGTCGGGCCACATCGTAGCGCCGGGAGTATCGGGCAGCATCGCCGAGTGCGATCAGGTCGGCAGCCGATGCCTGGGCGAGAGTGACGTCGAGCCCCCGCTCTTCCGCGTCCTTGACCACGGCATCGAATTCACCGCGCGCAATCAGACTCGACCACGATTCAACGGGTTGGGTCACCACGGGGGTGTCCCATGCCCTTGACCTCGCACGATGAGGCATCTGGCGAGCCAGGGTCGGGGCTGCCAAGGCCTGCTTCCCAGATGGAATGGCAAGATCAGGCTGCGGCTGCCCGAGCATGCCGAGATTGCCGGAGAGGGCATCGGGCGCGCGTTGTGCGCCGTCTGGCGCGCTGGCAAAGAGCTCAAGCGATTCGCCCGCACCCAGCGTGAGCCGGCGCTCCTGCGACGGTCCCCTGACCTCAACGACACCGTGGTGCATCTGCAATACCAAGCGGCCACGCGCGGCCTCGAAACCGAGGTGGAACGCGGTTCCTTTGACCGCCACGGTGAACGGCCCGGCATCGAAGCGCCACGAGCTGCCTTGGCGAGGTTCGACCGAAACTTCGAGATCCCCGCTCGCCAGGGCGACGCGTGCGCCGTGCGAATCCATCGCGAGAACCGTTATCTTCGTGTGGGGTGCCAGGCTCACGCGCGAACGATCGGAAAACACAAGCTGGGCGGGAGCGTCCGCGGGTGCTTCGATGTTCTCCTCGGCCCCGACCGACGTGCCTTCCAGCACGAAATGCAGGGGCGCCAGCGGCGTCATCTCGTGCTGGTAGCGCATCCAATCGGCCGTGATGCCCACCCCCAGGATCATCGACACAAAGACGATGCCACGAAGATACCAGGGCGTGACGTAACCCCGAACAATCGGAAACGAGGGGACCTTGCCGGCCGACAGCGCCTGTTCAAGCTTCTCCCACCCCGCCTCGAGCTCGGCAGACGAAACCCTGGAATAGCCGTCGCGGGTGGCTTGGGCGACGACGTCGACCAGGCGCTGCTTCTCGGCGTCGCTGAGAGGTCTGCTCACGCCGAACCTCCGCGGCTCTCGGGTTGTATGAGCCCGGCCAGACTGACACGCAAGCCCTCGTCGCGCACCGCCGCGACCTCGATGGCACGCATGGCCTTCAGCAGATAACGCTTCACCGTGGCCAGCGAGATGTCGAGGCCCTTGGCGATCTCGAGCAGATCCATGCCTTCCACGTGTCGCAGCACGAAGACCGCGCGGTGCTTGTCCTTCAAACCATCAAGGATGCGCTGGATGCGAAGCAGGGTGTCGCGCGACTCGAAGTCCGTCTCGTTCGCCCCCCGCGTGTCGGAGATGAGGACCAGATTGTCGCGCGCGCGCTGGATGACGCGAAAGTGTCGAATCTCCTCGCTGACCACGCGTACGGCGACCGAGTAGACGAAGCTGCGCAAAACCGCATGGTTCTCCAGCGTGTGCAGGCGGCGAAAAACGCGCAGAAAGACCTCTTGCGCGAGATCGTCGTGGTCATGCTTCGAATTTAGGGATCCACGCAGAAGCCCGTACACCATCGAGGCGTAGCGGTGCCAAACCTCGCGCTGGGCCCAGGGTTTGCCAGCCATGGCCTCGGCAGCCAAGGTTCCGTCGTCGATCTTCGCCCCCACACGCGTGGGAGGATCGCTGTGCGCCCTGGGCGCGGTGGCAATAGCTACGTTGGAGTTGGGTGGTGGCTGCATGGCGAAGAAAGGCTCGCGAAGGCGGTTTTGCCTAGGCAGTGGTCCCCTCCCCGATCAACGGCTCAGTTCGCGATCGCGCCCTCCGCCCCGAAAAACTGAGCCGGTTTTGTCGGGGCGACCCACTGCCCCCGTAACTCTCACGCCGTTGCCACGGAACGGCTTTCCCTGGAAGGTTTCTTGTCAATGAAGGACCGAGCGAAGTTGGGTGCCCGCGAGGCGCCTGCCCTCATCGCAGCAGTGTTGGTGCTCGCAGGCGGGCCACGTCTGGCCCAAGCCGACGAACCGGCACCTCCCGCCGCCGACGCCCCCGCCGAGCTCAGCGGGGCTGCCTGGTTTGCCCGGCCGAGGCTGGCGCTCAGCGTGGGCGAGGCTTCCCGGAGCTTCAAGTTGCGCTTCTTCGGATTCCTGGAAGTGGACTACCTGACGGACAGTACCCGCAGTTACGACGACGCCATGGGAACGTCACTGGTAGCCCGGACCGATACCTACGAAAACCACCACGGCCGCACCCAATTCTCGCTGCGCAGTACCCGGCTCGGCTTCGGCTTCGATTCGCCGACCTTGGGCGAAGTGACGCCGGCCGCGGTGCTTGAGAGCGACTTTGCCGGTAGCCAGGCCAGTCCTCCTGGCTCCACGGAGGCCGTCTACTTCGCCAGCCCGCTCTTCCGCATTCGCCACGCCTACGTGAAGTTGAAGAGCCCCTACGTCGACCTATTGATGGGGCACACCTTCGACGTCTTCGGCTGGCAAAGTTTCTTCGATCCCACCGGCCTGCGCAATCAGTTGTTCTCGCGCAATCCGCAACTGCGCGTTTCCCGAGAATTCAACCCCGAGGGGGCTGTCACCATCGAGCTTGCCGCCGCGGCGGTGCGGCCCGTGCAGCGCGACTCGGGCGTGCCGGACGGAAGCGCCGGCTTGCGGGTGAGCTTCAACGGGTGGCAAGGCATTCGAACCCCAGGCAACGAGCGCATCCAGGCCATGCCGCTCACCCTGGCGGTCTCGGGGATCGTGCGCCAGTTCAAGGCGAACGCCTTCGCGCCCCCGCCCACCCAGAGCTCCAACAACGCAACCGGATGGGGCGTATCGTTCGACACCTTCCTACCCATCATCCCAGCCACGAACTTCATCGACCGCGGCAACCGGCTTGCCCTCATGGCCTCCTTCGTGAAGGGAACCGGTATCGGCGATCTCATCAGCGTCACGGGCGGAGCCCAGTTTCCGACCCTATCCAATCCGGCCTATACCTTCCCGCCTCCGGTGTACGAGACCGCCAACGTCGACCAGGGCATCGTGTCCTTCGATGCAGCCGGCGTCCTCCACACCATCGATTGGACGGCTTTCCGCATCGGTCTTCAGTACTACCTGCCGTCCACCGGGCGCTGGATCTTCTCTGCCAACTACACCCAGGCTCATTCCTCGAACATGGCGATGCTCTTTCCGTATGGCTACGTTCCAGGCGATCTGCAACATCACGTCGCGGATACCATGCGCTACGCCGACGCGAAACTGACCTTCGACATCACGCCCGTGGTCCGGGTCGGCGTGTACAGCCAATACACGCAAACCGTCTACCTGCCTACCGTCGACGGCGACATCGACAAGCCCCACAACATTCGCATCGCGGGTCAGACCATCTACCTCTTCTGAGGATGTCGACCATGTTCACCGCGCAACGCCCCTACCGCTTTCACCCTGGAAGGTCTTGGCCCATGAAGGATCGATCAACACACGGTGCGACCAAGGCACCCGCCCTCATCGCAGCAGCGCTCATTCTCGCGGGGGGTGCCGGCTTCGCGCGGGCAGAAGAGCCCGCGCAAGGGGGCTCAGAAGAGGGCGCCATCGAAGCACCCATCGCACCGGCGGCAGCACCCATCGAGACGGCGCCGACGCCAGCCGCGATCCCCGCGGCGCCGACCCCGGCAATGCCAACCTCTCCCGCTCCCGTGCCGGCTCCCGTGGAGACTGCGTCTACTTCTTGGTTTGATCGCCCGCCGATCGCGCTCGTCGTGGGCGAGGGGGCTCGGCAATTCAAGTTGACGCTCTATGGTTTCGTAGAGGCGGATTACATCTTCGATACAACCCGCAGCTACGACGACGCCATGGGCGCATCGCTGGTCGCCCGCACGGACACCTACGACGGCAACCATAACCGTAGCCAGTTTTCCATGCGCAATAGCCGACTGGGCTTCGCCTTCGAGTCTCCGACCGTTGGCGGGGTGAAGCCGACCGCGGTTCTTGAAGCCGACTTCTTCGGCCATCAGGACACGCCTCATCAGGGAGCATCCACGACCACCGAGAACACCTATTTCGACAGTCCCACCTATCGCGTCCGCCATGCCTTCGTGAAGCTGGCCAACCCCTATGTCGACGTTCTCCTGGGACAAACCTACGATCTCTTCGGCTGGCAGAACTTCTCCTCGCCCGCTTCGCTGGAGTTTCTCGGCCTGCCCAATCAGTTGTTCTCACGCAACCCGCAGTTGCGCCTCTCGCACAATTTCAATGCCGATGGCGGGCTCGGCGTGGCCGTCGCAATCTCGGCAGGGCGTCCCGCCCAACGCGACTCACAAATCCCCGACGGCAGCGCTGGCGTGCGCCTGCTTCTCAACCGTTGGAGGGGGATCACCACCCCCGGCAACGTGGGCACCACCTCGGCCCCGGCCTCCATCGGGGTCTCGGGCATCGTGCGGCAGTTCAATGTGAACGCATTTGCTCCGCCGCCCACACGCAACTCGAATAGCGCCTCTGGTTGGGGCATGGCTGTCGATGCTCTTATCCCAGTCATTCCCGCCGCCAGCCAAGACGACCGCAGCAACCGCCTCACGCTCACCGGATCCTTCGTGCTGGGCACGGGAATCGCCGATCTCATCACCTCGGGTGGCGGCGCGCAGTTTCCGAAATTGCAGAATTCCCAGCAAGCCAATCCGCCGCCCGTCTACGACGCGAACATCGACAGCTCACTCGTCACCTTCGACGCGAATGGCGTCGTCCACACCCTCAATTGGACGGCATTTCGTGTTGGGTTGCAATACTACCTGCCGCCCTCTGGGCGCATCCTCTTCTCCGCGAACTACACGCAATCGCATTCAGACAACATGTCCAGGTACTACTACCAGGGCGGCTCGGAACAGGAGTTGCTGAGCAAGATCGTCGACACCAGCCGCTACGTGGATGCCAATCTCATCTGGGACGTCACCCCCGCGCTACGGCTCGGGATCTCCGGGCAGTACACCCAGGTCGAGTACCTCGACCACAACAAACCCCACAACATGCGTGGCATGGCCCAGTCCGTCTACGTGTTCTAAGTCAGCGAGCCTGATCCTGGAACTGCGCGAGGGCCAGCGAACGCGTTGGCCGGGTGAAGTGCGCAGGCCGGTACGGGATGAACCACAGAGGACACAGAGCCCGGATCGGAAAGGATGGGCTCCGGCTCCGGAAACCATCCCTTCTGATCTCTGTGTCCTCTGTGGTGATCGTCCGAAACCGGGGTCACTACTCGTTCTCGATGGCGGCCAGAATGAAGGCGCCGACACCCTTGGCATCGTTCTTCACGACTTCCGTGCTGGTGTAGTACGCGTACGAGCCATCCCGGTAGGGATTTCCGCCCAGGCCGGCGACCTTGCAGACGTTCTTGAGATTGACGTGCCCGTTGGACTCCAACTCGATGAACTCGTGCAAGAGCCCTTGGTAGCCCCGCGACGCAACCTGGCCGTACGCCGCCTTGTCGAGCCAGCCGCTGCGCACCGCCTTGGACAGGGCGTACACGAACATGCTGGAAGCCGAGGCTTCGCGGTAGTTCCCTGGTCGTCCAGGCTGGTCGAGCACCTGCCACCAAACGCCTGTGGCGGGATCCTGGAAGCGCGCAAGCGCCGCCGCGAGCCGCCCGAGCACACTGAGAACTGCCTGCCTTTGTGGATGGGTTTGGGGCATCCAGTCGAGCACGTCCACCACGGCCATGGCGTACCAGCCCATGGCGCGGCCCCAAAACTGCGGCGACCTGCCGGTCTTGGGATCGGCCCAGCGCTGCTCCTTGCGTTCGTCCCAGCCGTGGTAGAGCAGGCCGCTCGAGGCGTCGCGCATGTGCTGTTCGGCGAGCACGATCTGCTTGGCGATGTCGTCGAAAAGCGCGGGCTCGTGGAAGGTGGCCGCGTATTCCGCCAGAAACGGAGATGCCATGTAGACACCGTCGAGCCACATCTGGTGCGGGTAGATCTTCTTGTGCCAAAACGCTCCGTCGTCTGTGCGCGGGTGGGTCCGCATCTGCGAGCGCAGGGTTTCGAGAGCCTTGCGGTAGCGGTCTTTGTCCTTGCCCTGCGCTTCGGCCCACAGGCGGAAGAGCACCCGGCCCATGTTGATTTGATCGATGTTGTACGCGTCGATACGGTAGCCCTTGATCGAGCCGGACGCGTCGATGAGCCCATCCATGGTGTGCTTGATGTATGCCAGTGCAGCCACATTCTTGCTCTTGAGCGCCACCCGCTCGATTCCCTTGAGAACCATGCCCGTGTCGTATTCCCACTTGTCGGTGAGCACCGACGGGGCACGGGCCATGACCGATTCGACCATGCGCGCGGCGAAACGGGCCGCGGGTGCGGCCGCAGTTGGCACAGACGCCGAGGGCGATGCGAGCGATACGGAAACCAGAAGGGGCGATTCGACTGCCCGTCGTTTGTTCTCGACCAGATCCGCCCAAGCAGCGGCGTCGGCAACGTCTGGGCTGCGATCCCAGCCGAATCCGGCGAAGTAGACCAAGGTGCCACTGGCAGGAACGGCAGTGACAAGCAGGTAGTCTTGATCCGTCACTTTGAAGTCGGCCGTCGCGTCCGGGACCACGATGGCGCAGCCAAGGTTTCCGTTCGGCTGCTTGAGCGGCTCCCACGTGCGAAGCCAAGCCGCATGCGGGGCGCTCTCCGCCACGCCGCCTTTGTGCTTGGCAATCCCAATGCCAGCGACGAGCGGGGTGCCGTTCGGATCCGTGACAAAGGTGCTCTCGAACCGGTCGAAACTCTGTCCCGCGTCGAGGATCACGCGCTTGCTCTCGGACACGCGTGCGTTACCTGCGTCCCAAGGTGCGTAGGTTAGCTCGAACACCAGGCGAATGGGCCCGTTGGCCAGCACGCGCGAGGTGGTAAAATTGCGTGACACTGCGAGCTTGCCGCCTTGGTAGACACCGAGCCCACCGCAGCCGCACGACTTGCCCACCGAGTAAAGATCGGCACCTTCGCCATGGTCGTCATGGTAGTCGTCGGTCAAGTACCAGTCGTTCACAATCAGCTTGCGCACGCGTTTCGTCCACACGTCGACCCCGCTGCTGGTCAGAGGCTCCTGGGCCCAGGTCTCAAGATCGCGCCCGTACATGCGGTGAGCGATGCGGTCGTTTTCCCAGGCGAAGTCGTCGTGGCGCTCGCGAACGAAGCGGCCGTAGACCCGATAGTCCTCGCGCGCAGGTTGGCCACGCACACCCGCGCGCAGGGTGAACGACTTGCTTGCGTACGGGCCGAAGTCGTCCTGGAAGACCAAGTCGTCTGCGACCTCGTCGCCGTTCATGTCGACGAGCTGCGAACAAAGCTCGGCACCGCTGGTATCCGTGACGATGGTGGTGGCCGGGTCCAGCGCAGGGACCAGCCGGCGCAATTCCTCGAAATGAAGCACAACGGTTTCCGACTTTCGCGCCAGATTGATCGGATTGGCCACATTGACGGTGATCTCCGCCATCCCATCCCTGCGAACCGTGGCCGTGGTCGTATCCGTGGCCGTGGCCGGACCGTCGAGCAACACCGCCGCCGCCCCCCACGCGAGCACACGCCAAGGGACTTGCCGAATCATGGGCTAGTCGCGGGTGAAGTCGCAACAGTAGTTCGTGGCTGGATACCCTTGTTCGCTGACCCCAGGGACGCCCGGTTCCGGGCAGTGCAGTCGCGAGAAATTCTGCTCCGGCGTATCGGTTCCATAGCAAGAGATGCCGAACCTGCCGGGCGCGCAGTTGGGCATTTTCAAGTTCTGCAGGCAGGTGCCACCGGCCGGGACCGGGGTGGCCGTGAAGCAACAGAGGGTTTCGACTTTGGGGTTGGCCGCGAGGGTTGGCACCGGACAGAGCAGGTAGAAGAGATCAGCGCGGCTCTTGTTGGCCCCCATGTCTTGCGCCGTGGGTTGGGTTCCAGTGGGACAGGTCCATCCGGTTAGTCCGGAAAGGCAACCGATGGAGTCGGATTGCTGGCAATTGACCGCGCGCTGGGTGCCCGAGCAACAGTAGTTGATCAGGTTGTCTTCCCTGACCCCCTGGTTGCAACTGATGGCCGGATTGACGGCCTCGGGACGATCGGCGCCCAGGCATTGGTACCCATAGGTGCCTTGGTCAGTACAGATGGCCACCGGGTTGAACGAGCACTGGGTTG
>Ga0302322_100001686_pt1 | contig 18300 bp, 13 predicted proteins | sample Fen_T0_2_FD_203757 | JGI IMG/M metagenome (GOLD analysis project Ga0302322, IMG submission 203757) | Peat permafrost microbial communities from Stordalen Mire near Abisko, Sweden - Fen_T0_2 | ecosystem: Environmental > Terrestrial > Soil > Wetlands > Permafrost | place: Sweden: Abisko... | reverse complement strand
ATCAGACTTATCGTATATCGAAATAAGAAAGATAATTTCGTCCGTTATTTTCAACCAGGCAATAACTCTGGCACCACCGGATTTGCCTTTATTCTTTGACGAAATTGCCATCCGCACTTTAAAACAATTACTCCCTAAGGACTCACCCAGGGCGGGATTTGCTTTCAATAAAACTATGGTAGCGGCAGGTCGCTTTTTATAGAAGAATAGCGCTTTGAAAGCTTTTCAATTCGCGTTCAAAAAGCGGCGTTGGTACAACTTTAAAGCTCATCCAGCAATTCTTCTATTGATTTTGCTTGTACTTTGCCTTCCTGATAAAGTTTAACCCACTTTACCGATTCTTCCAAATCATTCAATATCTGCTTTTTCTTTGCTGCTTTAGCAGTCGTTTTACTAACGCCGGTCGACACTATTTTTCCGCCCATTGTTCCATCAGGTCGGATGGTGTCTTTTCAACCTTTTCCGGAATTTCAATAGTGAGCGTTGTCATACAACAAAACTATGGAAATAGTTTGAGGAATACCAATCCAACACGCCAAATAGACCCTGGAGTGTAAACTCCGTTGTTTCAAGCGTCACACTGTGTAAAAAAGCAAATAAAGCAGGCGCTCTTTAAAAAAAGCGCCCTCATTGGTAAAATTAAACGATGGTATCAGGCGCAATAAAGAAACTCCCCATGATGCGCGTTATGACAATAGGCCGGAAAGCAACCAATTTGCATGCTTCCGGCCACCGGGAACGGCCCCCCGCTACCGTATGGTCCCAGGCCGTCGCAATAGGTTTGGTTTCCGCTGCTGCCAAGTACTTGTTTTAGTTCGCTTCGTGATAATTCGTTTTTCAGGCTGAATTTGCCTTTGGGTGTTGGTTGCTTCTTCATATTTTACAGGTTTAATGGTTATTTATTTAAAGCTAAATGATTGTTCAGCGGGGCACGAGTGCTGCCGCGCACCGACCAGCCCCGACATTCGCGCCAAGGGTATTAAAGAAGTCGAGATAATATTTTTTGTAATAAAAGAAGGCGCTCTTAGCAAAAAGCGCCCATTTCGCAAAAATTCAAACACGATCATGCACAATAAAGAAAATCCCCATGATGCGCGGCATGACAATAGGCCGGCTGGCAACCAATTGGCGTGCTTCCGGGCACAGGGAATGGCCCTGCGCCGCTGTACGGCCCTGTGCCGCTGCAATAGGTTTGGGTACTGCTGCCGCCGGTTACTTGTTTTAGTTCGCTTCGTGATAATTCGGTTTTGATGCTGAATTTGCCTTTGGGTGTTACTTGCTTCTTCATATTTTACAGGTTTAATGGTTATTTATTTAAAGCTAAATGATTATTTATCAATTTCAATAATTATTTATAAATAAATTTCAATTGCCCCAGCATATAATAATTGCTTAATAGTTTTAATGATCAACAGCTTAAATGACGAATAATCTTCCCCGATTTCATCCTCCGAAAAATATTGTTCCATTTCTTTCAAAATATACCCGATCGGGTGCGTGTGTTGCAGCAAATCAAAAATAACCGCATCCAGTTCGTCTATATAAAACTCCCTGATGTTCATTTGTAAAACCCCGGGCAGTAGTAAAACCACGAAGGAATCTTTTTCCTGGTTAAAATTCCGTTGCATCAGCGCATCAATTTCTTCTTCCCGGTCATATTTCCAATCCCAGCCAGGTTCAATAAACGCAAAGGTTTCGGCTGCTTTTAATTTAATTTTCATCAAAGCAGCTTCTGCAAGTAAAAATGTGTCCTGGATTTTATGATAGCACCTGATGTCTTTTTCATAAAGGCGCTCCGTGCTTAAGGTATCAGCGTACAATTTAGCTGTCAACGAATTTACGGCCAATTCCATGTGGAATATTTCCAGTAAACATTCCTTTTCCCTGTCATTCTGCACCAGGCCGGTTAGCTTCTCCGCAAACATGTTTTCAGGCAAGTTGGCTAAATCAATGTCAACATTCAAAGCGTACTTGCCATTCAGGTACCTGATTCCGGCTTTTGTTCGCTCAAAACGCGGCGCTGTTGCCGCAAGTGTCGCTGTTTTTGCGGCAGGCGCCAGGGGCAATTTACCCGGCGTAAAAAACGATTGATAATACACCGCCGAGCGCATTTTATCATTAACGCCCCGCACCAGCTCAATTACCCGGTAATAATATTCAGGATAGTCTTCCCTTAGTTTTTTAGCCAAATGATCGCACACATGCGGAAATTGTTTAAAGCCGCCAACCGGGTGGATCATCTGCACATCAGGGAAATCGTCAAATTTGATGTAATCCTTAAAAATCGGGTCTTCAACCGGGTCCTTAAGATAAGCAACCGGGATGTTATGCTTATCGGCAAGCAGGTAAAACAGGTATTGCTCAAAAATAAAATTTAGCCGGCCTGCATTAAATTTACCCAGGTCGTTTTTGTTTTTGTCGATAAACTCAAATGCCTGGCGGCGGTATTCCTCAAAAAATTCAGGGTTATTCCCGCCAATTATACCTGCGTTGCTGGCATAAAGGTCTTTTGTTTCATAATTCTCCCTTAAAAACCCGGCGGGGATATAGTTAAAGTGCTGATTGATGTCGTTTAGGGTTTGATAATAAAAAGGCAGGTTTTTATCGATATTTTGGGCAATCAGTGCACTGTTAAGCAAGTTGGCCGAAGGTTTTCGCCAAAAATACACGTCACTGTCCAGGTGCAAAAACGGCCCGGTTTGAATGCTGTATGTAAATATCTTTGCTAACGCAAATAAAAGGGGGTGATAATCGTCAAGCCTGTTTTCTAAATCCATTGATACCGTTGAATAAGGCAATCGCAATTGATCGATCAAAATTTCCTTTCCTTTTTTGTCGGTTACCAGGCTGATCTCTCCAAAAATACTTTTAGCCTGCAAACAGCTTAGCGCCCAGCTCATCCAATGGTATTCGGGCGAGAGCCACCCTGCTCTCATGTTCAATGCATCGTCTTTCAAAACACTATTCGGTCCGGTCCAAAATGTTTGAAGAAATCTCATAAGTATGGATAATTTTACCCTATAGCTAATCCAGACAAAGCTTTTTTAAACTGTTTTGTTGTTTTATCTATTCCGGCTATTTGCTTGTTGGTTAATAAGGTTTGATTAACTGGTATTTTATCAAAAATACAAAATATGGCATAGAATGATAAATATATTAATAAATCCCCTGCTTATTTATTAACCCGATCAGCTACTCAACCCAACCAACCAATAACCTAATTCTTCACCCTGTTCTGCTCGCTTTCGGCAGCATTGTCGCCATGCTTCCGCTGGTCCGAAATAGCTTTCCCAAAACGGTAGCTTAAGGAGATCGTAACATTGCGCGAATCGCCCACGTTATGGTAATCGGCTTTTGTGTCGGCCAGGTTATTAATCAGTCCGCTGTTTACAAAACTGTAAAAAATATCATTGGCGGCCAGTTTAAGGGTGGTGCTTGCCGACAGCTTTTTTGATACCGCTGCGTTGAGCCTTTTCCTGGCGTTCAATACAAACTGTGCCGATGTGAGCTTGCTCCGGTAACTGCCATCCAGTTGTGCCGTCCATTCGTTGCTCATTTTAAATTGCAGCACAGGGTTAATGATGGCGAAAGTACCCTGCGTGTTCAACGGGCCGGTATAAAAATTGCTCACCGTGTGGATATTCTGTAAAAGCCCGAAGAAATGAATGTTTAGCCACTTTGCCGGTTCAAAAGAGGCATCAACAGATATTCCTTTGGCTACGGAGCTTCCAATATTACCGGGCCGGCTATAATAAATGCCGTTCACTATCTCGATGGTTTCGTCAACGTCGTCGGTTGTTTTACTGTAGCTCAATGTAGTTGTAATATTTTTCCAGGTATGTGCTAATTCAATACTTTGGGTGTATGATGGTTTTAAAAACGGATTGCCCGTATAATAGGTAAACTTGTCCAGCGGCGACAGGAAGGGGTTCAGGTCTTCGTAATAAGGCCTGTCTATCCGCCGGCCATAAGTTAGGCCCAGTGTTTGCTTGCCTGCTGTGTCAAGTTTATATTGAAGATATACTGTAGGGAACAATCCGTTATAGTTTCTTTTAAATAATGAATCCGGCTTATCAATATTACCCAGCTGGTGGCCGTTTGATATGGTGCTCTCAAAACGTAACCCGGCCTGTACCGACAGTCGTTTAAAGTCCCTGCTGGCATTAATATAAGCTGCGTTTATCTGCTCTTTATAAATAAAATGATTGGTTTCATCATAATCGGGAGTGGTTACACCGCGCACAGTGTTAAAATAATCGGCTATATTATCTGTTTTGGTATAACTTGTTTTAAGCCCGGCCGATAATTTAATACCATTGCTCAAAGGGTGCGTGTAATCCGTTTTTGCGGCAAAAATATTAATGTTGGATGGCAGGGTCCCGGTGAGTAAATCGCTGTTCGTTAAGGTGCCATCGGGCAGGTAGGTATTATTTAAGAAGGACTGGCTGGTACTGCTGTTATAATTCAGGTAGTCAAAATCGGCCGTGAGTTCCCTGCCCTTTTTATTATACTGATGACGGTAATTCAGGTTGACACCCATGTTTTTAAAATTATATTTTTCGCGGCTGTCAGCAACAACGGTGGAGTCGGGCACGTTTTGCGCGTCAAGCAGGCGGCTGGTATTTGTTGTGGGGTTATTATACGTGTTGAGCAGGCCGGTAAACCCGATGCCAAGAGTCGTTTTGTCAGAAGCATAATAGTCGAGCCCCAATTTGGCATTGTAAAAATGCGGCCGGCGGGTGAGATAAGTATGCTGTAAAAAGTTGGAAGCAGGGCTGCCATCGGGGTTCAAAAAATGGCGGTTAATATACAGGTTGCTAAAATTATCGCCACCGCTGTAGCTCAGGTTCCCAAAAACATTCAGCTTGTTATCACGGTAATTAAAGTTAAAACTATTATTGGTTCGCGCATATTGGCCCTGCGTGTAGGCAAGGTTAAGGGCGCCGTTAAATCCTTTTACTCTGGTTCTTTTTGTGCGGATATTAATGATGCCGCCATTGCCGGCCGCATCATATTTAGCAGGCGGATTGGTCATCAGTTCTATCTGGTCTAAAGTGGACGAGGGTAACGACCGGAGATAATTTTCCAGATCGGCGCCTGCCAGGTAGGTTGGCTTATCGTCAATAAAGATCTTTACGTTTTTCCCTTTCAGGCTCACCGTGCCGTTCTGATCCACCAGCACGCCCGGAGATTTCTCCAAAACATCCATTGCCGACGAACCCGCGTTGCTGATCAAAGCGTCTACGTTCACCACGGTGCGGTCAACCAGGTGCTCAACGAAAGGTTTGTGCGAGGTAACCGCTACCTCTTTTAACATCGTCCCGCTTTGCTGAAGAACGATTACCGGCAGCAAAATGCTTTGATTTAAGCGGACGGTATCGCTTTTGTAAGATTTATAACCCACCATCGTTACGGTTATTTTAAAATCGCCATTTTTCAGGTTTTCAAAAATAAAATTACCCTCCGCATCAGCCAAAGCTGTTTTTACCAATACCGAGTCGGCGGCCTTTTTTAGATAGACGGTTGCCCCATCCAAAGGCTTGTTGTTTTCAGCGTTTATTTTGCCGCTTAAGGTTAATCCTGTTTGTGCAGATACAAAAGTTGAGGCAATAGAAAGCCAGGCGGCAAAAAAAACCGTTATTTTAAAGTTCATATTTCTAATGGGTTATTGAGTTATCTGTTATTTGATTTCAGGGCATAACCGGCCCCGTCCACCTGTTTGTGAATTAAGTTGCTGAATAAAATTTTTAATTTATTTACTGACGTCGATTACACTGTTGGATTCAGTTTTTTTATCGGTGTCGTAGTTATAAAGCCAGCTCCATTCGCCGTGGCCGGTTATTTTAACGTATTTGGCACGATACTTTTGGTAAATATTGTCCGGCTGTTTTTTACCGTTTACAATAAACTCGTTAGTGCTTATTTTAAAAGATAAATTGTCGCGGGTCGTTATCAGGCCATCTTTCAGCATATCATTAATAACCCTATCTCGTCGTTCATCATCTTTTAAAACAACATATGGCCTGGCATTATAGTCGGCATGATTAAGAAGATAGGGCGATGGGCCGGATTTTATCAATGCCGTTGGATTAATCTTGCTCCTTTTATAAACCTGGTTCACAGAATCGCTGATGGCGAGATCCCGCTTTTCATTAAGATTTTGCCGCAATCCGTCCAGTTTTTGAGCCGATACGTTGAGATTGGTTTTTGAATTTTTTAGTTTATACAGGCTATCCAGATGGAATACCGGTTTATAGTAATTCTTGCTCCCGTTGTAGTAGCTGGTATAACTGGTATCATACGGGTTTGTTTTTGCTGCGGGTTCAGTACGTTCGGCTTTTTCGTTTACTTCAGCAATTTCGTTTTTATGCGGGATGGCGTCAATTATCGATTGATAGGCATGAATTTGATTTTGAGGGACTGGTTTACCATTTACCTGCATCGAGCTTAAAACATTGTGTTTATAATTAAGCTGGTACAAAACGCCTTTTTCTTTATAAAGATAACTTATAAACCGGTAATTTGCGGTCGAGAAGGCGGTATGATCACCGATCTCTTCCGGTTGAAAAATCTTTAATTTATTGCTGGCAGATGAATCCTTTTTTGAACCTGTATCTGCCAACATTACTTCTTGATTTAATGCCTTTTTGGGGAGATTGATCTCCTTTTTTACCATGCTGCCGGCGTGGGTAACCGCGTGGGCGGTGGTCGACACCAGTTTATTAAGCTGTCCGGCATTTGAAAAAGCGGTAGTCATTAAGCCGGCCGTCACCAGACAAACGGCAAGCAGCGATTTTTCAACCAGGCTTAGCGACTGATTTTTTTCCGATAGCATCCGTTTTACTCTCGACACCAGATGGCCGTTTTTACCTTTTAGCGCCATTGCATAAGCGGGCGTTTGCAGCTGGTGTTCCTGGCAGGATACCAGGGCTTTTATATAATTTATCTTATTGCTGGTTTGTGCTACCGCGATGTCGTCGCAGCAGTTTTCGCGCTCCGTTTTTATCAGGGCCGAGATCCATAATACTGCCGGGTTAAAGAAAAATACAATTTCCATCAGGCTTTGCAACAGGTTTACCAGGAAATCGCGGCGGCGGATGTGCGCCAGTTCGTGCACCAGGATAGCCTCCACCTCTTCGGTTGATAAAGCGGACATCAGCCCAACCGGGATCAGGATCAGCGGTTTTAAATGGCCGATGATCATCGGTACTTTAGCAATGCCCGATTCGGCAATATTAACCACTTGCCTGATGCCGAGTTTCAACGCAAGTTGCTTTAGCCGCATTTCCCAATGTTCGTCGATCCGCGAAATGTTTTTGTGCCTCAAATGATGCAAGCCATTCAATCCCGATAACAGTTGAAGGCTTCGCGCAAAAACAATAAGGAACCATATCAACACTATCGTATTAGCGTTTTTATTAAACGAGCCAGTAACATTGTCTATAAAACTTGGTTTTTCGGCTAAATGGATGACCGGGTTAACCGCAGGCGCCTGTGCCGGGGCGTAATTATTGGTTTGAAAGGAATAATTTTGAATGACCGGCGCCCGGTTAAACTCAATTATAAAAGTAACTCCCACAGCACAGGCAAAAAATATCAGCGCGGCGATCAGCAGGTTGTAACGTTTTGCAGAAGATGATTTGCGCGTGCATATAATGATCGATCCCGTTACTGCGGCCAGCAGTAAACCCTGCCATAAGGAGTGAACCAGGGTGTTGCCGATTGCGCTGACCAAATTATCGGGGAACAGTTTGATTGTTGAAAGATCCATGTCGGTTTAATTTTATTGTTGTTTATTCTTCCAGTTTCTTTAGTATGTCTTTAATCTCCTGAAGTTCCTCTTTCGAAGTGTTTTTATTTCCGAGCAACTGCATCACCAGTTTGCTGGCAGATCCCTTGTACATCGAATCCACAAACTTATCCAGCAGGTGTTCTTTGGTTTTTTGTTCGTCTTCAGCCACACTGTAAATATGTTTCATCTGGCTTTCATCACGGGCAAGTATGCCTTTATCGGCCATAATCTGCATCAGCTTCAGCGTAGTGGTATAGTTAACGTCTTTTTGTTTCAGTAATTCGTTATTCACCTCGCGTACTGTCGACGGGCCATTTTCCCACAAAACCTGGAGGATTTCGAGCTCTGATTTTGTAGGCTCCAGTTGTTTATTTTGATCTTTCATATTCATTACAAATCAAAGGTAGAAAAAATTTCGTACGAAACAAATATTATGTTAAAAAATTTGATTTATTTATTTGCCGGTTAAGTTTAAACAGGTCAGTTGAGGGATAATACCGGAAGTTTTGTAGTGTAGCGCTACACGTGCTACACCTGCTACAAAACGCTACAAAGGTGATATTCAACAATTTAACTGCCGCAAGATTTTGTCACTGACAAAACCGTGTCAGCACTTTTTTGGTTTTTGATGGCTATATTTGTATTTAATCACGCGAGTCAAGATACAAGAGCCTGGAATCAGGATAAGGCATCCGCAGATCATCCTATCGTCAAACAACTACCTTTCAATAAATTTAACACCTTCCTATAATTTTTCTTGAATCCTGGTTCTTGACTCTATTAATCTATTAATCCCTTAAACTTATGTACCCACCACAAATTGAAGCCATCCGCCGCGAGCGGGAAGATTTTAACAAACGCAAACTCAAAACCGGCCAATGGAGCAAAACCTTCACCGAGGGCCTGCTGCGCACCAAAACAGCTAACGACTGGATGAAACAGGAATTTGGCAAGCCTGCCGCAAGGCCGCTTTTTGGCAGCCTCTGGTTCGAAAATGAGCTGTGTATCCTTTATGCCGACACCAATATGGGCAAATCGGTGCTCGCCGTGCAAATCGCCGACTGCTTAACCAAATGTTACTCTTTCGAACCCTTTTATAACCAGGCGGACGAGCCGCTTAAAGTGCTTTATATCGATTTTGAGCTCAGCGCCAAGCAGTTCGAGGCCCGGTATATCAAACAGGCACAGTTGGATACCTATCTTTTTTCGCCCAACTTTTACCGCAGCGAATTTAACCCCGAAGCCGACGACGGCATTGCCGCTGATAACTACGGGCGGCAGGTGCAGGAGGCCATCGGCGCCGCCGTTGCCGATACCAAAGCAAAAGTGCTTATTATCGATAACATTACGTATGCAGGCAACGGTACCCAAAATGCCAACGCCGCGCTGTCGCTCATGAAGGCGCTCAAGGCCCTTAAGATCAAATTCGGCCTCAGCATTTTGGTGCTGGCACATACGCCCAAGCGCAATGCCTATAAGCCCTTAACGGTTAACGACCTGCAGGGCAGTAAAATGCTCATCAACTTTGCCGACAGTGCCTTTGCCATAGGCCAAAGCTATACCACGCCAGGGCTGCGCTATATCAAACAGATCAAACAGCGCAACCAGAAGGAAGCATACGGCGAAAACAACATCTGCCTCATCCGCCAGGAAAAACACCTCAACTTTTTACGCTGCACCTTTGAAGGCTACGCCCGCGAAGCCGATCACCTGCGCCGGCCCGAAACGCAGGAAAAAGAATTTTTAAATCAACAGGTTTTGGAGCTGCACCAAAAAGGGTATAGCCTGCGCCAGATAGCAGATGAACTGGGCGTGCACTTTACAACAGTGGGCAGGATATTGAAAAGGAGCGAAACCGCTGATAAGTAACAAGCAAATTATGCCGACAGGAAGGCCAATGCAGTTAAGTGAAGGAATTTAATATCGAACACCCAATATCGAATGTTGAATATTGAAGTAAGAAACTTCGAAATTCGACATTCAATATTCATTATTTAATTTCGTATGTTCTTCTTTGACTAAATGACTTTGCCTTGCACCTAACCCGCATAAGGATGACCAGCGGGATAGGTGGACTTGAAAATAGACTATGCCGAAGCTAAAGTCTCCCCAACCGGGGAGATTTAGAGGGGGCTTAAATAAACACCAAAAACTATATGACAAATGAATTGACCGCCTGGTGCAACTATTACTACCAGCTCAGCACGCTGTTTGCTGATGTAGAAGCATACTTCAACAACCTGCTTAACGATGCCCCGCTGTACCAGGGGCAAACCAGGCTAAGCGAAGTAGACGCCCTTATCAGCTATTATCGCGCCGTGCAGGCCGAAAAAGCGAAAATGGATCAAATGGCTGAAGAGGTAAAACAAGCGGAGCGCACCATCCTCACCATGATGCAGCACTTTGAGATTCCGCCCGGCACCGTGCTCACCGGAGAGATCCCCGGCGAAATGGCCTACGAGGTATGGGCCGATGAGCAGGATAAAATCCACATCCGCAAAACCGGAGAGTTGGCGGTGGAAGAGGATAATCCAAATATTATGGTGATTAAACTTTCGGGAGGGTGATGGAGGGGTGAACTATCAGCCACGCACGAGTACACGGCCCAATGCTGCCGCCCCGATAAACCGGGGCGACAGCGAAAAAATTGCTTTCGGTAGCGGGGACCAATAATAAAATTACTTGCTCTCGTTACTTCGCTTTTCAATCTCCTTTTTAACTTCCGCTATTAATTGTTGTTCGGTAGGCAAATACAGTTTATACTCACTTGCAAAAATGGTTCTATTATCTTTGGGCAGAGATATTTTTACAACGGCATTATTCTTTTCTGCACATAGTAAAATACCGATCGTCGGATTTTCGAAGTCCTTCTTTTCGTATCGGTCGTAATAATTTACATACATCTGTAATTGGCCAATATCCTGATGCGTAAATTTCGTAGTCTTTATCTCTATAATTACAAAGCATTGCAACAGCCGGTTATAAAAAACAAGATCAATAAAAAATTCATCGCTTTCAATAAGCAGCCGCTTTTGCCGCGCCACAAATGCAAAACCATTGCCCATTTCTAATAAAAAATCATGCAAATGAGTAATTATGGCCTGCTCCAGGGTCCTTTTCATAATATGACGCCTCGCGGTGTAATCCTAAAAACTCAAGGTACATAGGGTCTTTGATAATCTCTTTAGCATCAGACGGTTGCTTTTCGTTTCGGGCCACAGCCAATACACTTTCCTTGTCATTGCTCATTAATAGCCTTTCCCATAAACTGCTATGAATTTGTCTTTCTAATTGGCGGGTTGTCCAGCTGTTTTTTATTGCCTCTGCAATATAAAAGTCCATTTTATCTTGACTATCAACACGTAACAATATCTTGTAATGTGTCCATCCCAATTGCGAACGCACTGCGTTCGCAATTGGAAACGTGCGGTAAAACTGGCGAAATAATTCGATCTGACGTTTCGAGAACCCGCTACCATATTCCGGCTCTAACTGATCAGCAATAAACTTAGTGAGGTAGTTGCCATAATCTGCACGGTCTTTCCCCTGTTGTTCTTCTTTAAAAATGCGTTGTCCTATTTGCCAGTACATTAACGTACGCTCATGGTCAACCAACCTGATAGCCTTGTCTTTAGCATCATGAATAATGGCCTGAATATCAGCTATAACTGATTGGTTAATAAGCATTGTATGAAAAATTATGACTAATTACAAAACTACGAAATAGATGATATATTAAAAAAGCCGGACACCAACCAAAATCTGGCGCGAGCCGCCTTGCAAGTAACCCGCACACGGGCGACCTGCCGGTTAGAAGGACTTAAAAATAGCCTATACCGAAGCTATAGTCTCCAAAACCGGAGGAGATGAAGGTGATTAAACTTTTGACTTTTGCGTTGAATAGAGCGAGAGGAGCAGCCCCGAACATTTTAATAATTTCGTGTGTTTGGAAGTAAAAATTATCTATATTTAACTTATTCAGAAAAAAAAAGTGAGTTTAGAAAATAAAATGGCCACGCTAACCAAATACGATAGCTTTGACGCATTAAAAGCCAATAGCGGATCGGCCGCAGAAAATTTGGCTGAATCGAATGAACGCTATAAGGCATTCGAAAAGTTTATAAACTTGCTACAGGCCCGGGTAAATAAAAGCCGGCCGTCTAAAGCAAATAAGAATTCCAAAAAGCGCGATTGAATATGGAGGGCGAACTGGCCGGCTACATGCTTCGTGTCTGCGATATACTTAATAAAAATGCAATAGAGTATTTGATCGTCGGGGGCGTTGCGATGGCTTTACATGGCTATTACCGCAAGTCGATCACACCGGACGGAACGCAGGCTGATAAGCCCGATATAGATATTTGGTATAACCCAACCTATGGCAATTATTTCAAGCTGCTTGATGCACTGGAAGAACTAGGGCAGGACATTAGTCAATTTAAACACGAACAGGCGCCAAACCCAAAGAAATCTTTCTTTAAATATAATTTCGACGGGTTTACGCTCGATTTCCTTCCGGAACTTAAAGCTATATTGTCGTTTCAGAGTGCTTACAAACGACGTCAACTTGTCAGCCTGGATAACGTTGGCATTTCTTATATCCATCTCGAAGATTTGATGAGCGACAAAAAGGCAAACGCGCGTCAAAAAGATTTGGAAGATATTGCCTATCTGGAGCGTAAAAGGTTGGGAAACTGAAATTTACTCACTGTCTGCCCGTGGCTACAGATTCTTCAAATATGTAGTCTTAGACTACAGGCATAGTAGTCCGAAGGTACAAACGTTGGACAGCGGGGGATGCGTCCTCATAAAATTGCAGCTAAACGTCATTTAAAATTGTAATTTGCAACAAATAGGTAATTGATTTGCCTGGAATATTAAGTTAAACAACCTGAATTGCCATCTATAGCCTTCATAGATACCGAAATTAATCCGCAATCCGGAAAAACCCTTGACTTTGGCGGCGTCAGGGACAACGGTAATACATTGCATGATAGATCGCCCGTTGCTTTTTCCGATTTTATTCGCGGCGCCACGTTTATATGCGGACATAATATCCTGAATCATGATGTAAAATACATCGGCTTGCTACTTCAACAGGCTGGTGTAGCTGCTTATGACATCATTGATACACTTTACCTTTCGCCGCTTTTGTTTCCGTCAAAACCATATCATGCACTTGTTAAGGATGACAAGCTGCAATACGACGAGCCCAATAACCCACTGAACGATGCTATAAAGGCGAAGGATTTGTTTTACAATGAAATTGCAACGTTTAAACAACTTGATAGTTCAATTCAGGATATTTATTTCCTGCTGTTAAAAAACTACAGGCATTTTGGCGCATTTTTCAGATTTGTTAACTTTTCGCCTATAAGAGTCGATGTTATCTCGCTTATTCGTCAACAATTTGAACGAGAAATTTGCAGCAATGCCGATCTCAGCCTGCTGGTGTCTGATTACCCTTTAGAACTTGCGTATTGCCTGTCGCTCATCAGGGCAGGCAACGGCACCTCTATCACGCCGCCCTGGGTGCTAAAAAATTATCCGGATGTAGACAGGGTAATATTCCTTTTGAGAAATAAGCCCTGCCTTCCCGGTTGCAGCTATTGTAATCGTGCGCTCGACGCGCATCTTGCACTTAAAAAGTTTTTCGGTTTTTCGGCATTCAGGGAATATGGAGGCGAGCCATTACAGGAAAAAGCTGTTGTGGCTGCCATCCACAACAAGTCGTTTCTGGCGGTATTTCCTACCGGCGGAGGTAAATCTATCACATTCCAGGTGCCCGCATTAATGAACGGCGAAAACACAAGGGGCTTAACTGTGGTGATATCGCCATTACAGTCGCTGATGAAAGACCAGGTGGATAATCTTGAAAAAGCCGGCTTAACGGATGCGGTTACCATAAACGGTTTGCTCGACCCAATTGAAAGGGCAAAATCGTTCGAACGCGTTGAAAATGGATCGGCTTGTATGCTTTACATTTCGCCAGAATCGCTGCGCTCAAAAACGATTGAAGGTTTGCTACTTGGAAGAAAGATTGCCCGGTTTGTGATAGATGAAGCGCATTGTTTTTCATCGTGGGGACAAGATTTTCGTGTTGATTACCTGTACATCGGCGACTTTATCCGCAATATCCAGGAAAAGAAAAATCTTGCCGAACCTATACCGGTTTCTTGTTTTACTGCAACGGCCAAGCTACAGGTGATTGAGGATATCTGCGTTTATTTCCGCGAAAAGCTGGGCCTGCAACTTGATTTATTTACTACGTCCATATCGCGCACCAATCTACACTACAAGGTCTTATCCAAAAAGGACGATGAAGAAAAATATTTAGCTGTGCGGGATTTAGTAAGCGAGAAAGATTGCCCCGCCATTATATACGTTTCGAGAACCCAAAGAGCGGAAATGCTGGCAAAACGGCTGAAGAATGATGGCTTTGACGCTACAGCTTACCATGGCAAAATGGAGTCGAAAGAGAAAACCGCTAATCAAAACGCCTTTTTAGCCGGGGAGATAAAAATTATGGTTGCCACCTCGGCCTTCGGTATGGGTGTGGACAAAAAAGATGTTGGCATTGTGATTCATTACGACATTTCCGATTCGCTTGAAAATTATGTGCAGGAGGCTGGCCGAGCCGGCCGCGATGAAAATATAGAAGCCGATTGCTATGTGCTGTTTAATGAGGACGATTTAAGCAAGCATTTTATCATGCTTAACCAAACTAAGCTGTCGGTAAAAGAAATACAACAGGTTTGGAAAGCTATTAAAGACCTTACACGGTTCCGTTCGAAAGTATCCAACTCAGCTCTGGAGATTGCCCGGCAGGCAGGATGGGATGACAGTATTGCCGAAATAGAAACAAGGATTACGACCGCGATTGCAGCACTTGAAGATGCCGGGTACCTGAAGCGAGGTCAAAATTCACCCAGAATTTTTGCCAATAGCATACTTTCAAAAAGCGCCCAGGAGGCCATCGATAAAATAAATGCGTCCGAACGTTTTGGAGAACGGGAAAAAGAGAAGGCTGCCAGGATTATCAAAAAGCTCTTTTCGAGCAAAGCGAGGAAGCAGGTCGGAGGTGAGGCTGGCGAATCACGCGTAGACTACATCAGCGATCATTTAGGTATTGTAAAAGAAGAGGTGATAAGGATGATCAACCTGCTTCGCGAAGAAAATATTTTAGCGGATGCTAAAGATTTGACGGCTTTTATCAAGCGCGGTGAAAATAAAAACCGTTCGCTTGGTATTGTTGAGTCGTTCGCAAGAATAGAAAAATACTTGTTGCCTTTTTTCGATGAGCAGGTAAACAGTTTGGGAATCAAAGAGCTAAATGAACACATCGAAAATGAGGGTTATACTGATGCGACACCTAATAAGATTAAAACCATCATCAACTTTTGGGCAATTAAAAACTGGATCAGGCGCAAAAATCTGCCATCGTCAAAAAGTCATTTTGCCGTGCAAAGTTTATTCGCGCCGCAGGTATTAAGAGACAAAATTGAAAGGTGCAATCGCCTGGCTGTATTTATTACGGGCTATTTATACGACAAAGCTAACGCACAGGCCTCCGCCGCCGACATCAGCAATGAGGAAATCCTGGTTGAATTTTCAGTGCTTGAGTTAAAGAAAGCTTATGAACAGCGCCTGGAGCTTTATAAACTTAATATTGAACTTGAAGATATCGAAAGCGGGCTTTTCTATCTTTCCAGGATCGGGGCCATCAAAATAGACGGTGGCTTTTTAGTGGTTTACAACCGTTTAAGTTTAGAGCGGATCGAGCTTAATAACAAAAAACAATACAAGAATGAAGACTATCAAAAGCTAGGGCGGTTCTACCAAAATAAGATCCAGCAAATACATATTGTGGGCGAGTATGCGAATAAGATGATCGAAAGCTATCGCGATGCGCTGCGGTTTGTAAATGATTATTTTCAACTTAATTATGGTTCATTCCTCTACAAATACTTTAAAGGAAGTCGCGAAAAGGAAATTAGCCGAAATATTACTCCGGCGAAATTCAGACAGCTATTTGGCGAGCTGTCGCCGATACAGCTTAGTATTATAAACGATAACGATTCAAAATATATAGTGGTTGCTGCCGGGCCGGGGAGTGGCAAAACAAAAGTACTGGTGCACAAGCTTGCCTCATTGCTGCTAATGGAAGATGTAAAGCACGAGCAGTTGCTGATGCTCACTTTTTCCAGGGCAGCCGCAACCGAATTCAAAAAACGCCTGCTTAATTTAATTGGCAACGCGGCTTATTTCATCGATATAAAAACCTTTCATTCCTACTGTTTCGATTTGCTGGGAAGAGTAGGAAGCATTGAAAAATCCGGTAGCATCTTAAAAAGAACTATTGACAAAATAAAAAACAAAGAGGTTGAACCCAGCCGAATCACAAAGACCGTTTTGGTGATAGACGAAGCACAGGACATGGATAAGGATGAATTTGACCTGGTGCTTACGCTGATAGACGAGAATGAAGAGATGAGGGTGATAGCCGTAGGTGATGATGATCAGAATATTTACCAGTTCCGGGGCTCGAGTTCAATATATCTGCAACGACTTATCGAGTTAAACGGCGCCAAAAAATATGAGCTTGTAGAAAACTATCGAAGTAAAAGTAATATCGTCGACTTTGCAAACCAGTTCTTAACCGGTATCGCTGATAGGCTGAAAAATACACCGGGTATCGCCAAACAAACCAATGATGGCAAAATAAGTTTGACAAGCTATCGGTATGGAAACCTTATCACTCCGCTTGTAAATGATGTGAGCAATGCTCCGCTGGCGGGTACTACTTGCGTACTTGTTAAAACAAATGAAGAGGCATCGCAAACAGCCGGATTGTTATTGCAAAACGGTAGGCAAGCCAAACTTGTCCAAACAAATGACTCCTTCAATCTATATAACCTGGCCGAAATCAGATTTTTTCTCAACCTGATAAATATTGAAGAAGAGGGCTATGTAATAAGCGACGGAGTGTGGGAAAATGCATTACACAAAGCTACTGCAATATTTAAAAACAGTGATAATTGGATAATTTGCGAAAACCTTGTAAGGGACTTTGAGGCGACGAATAAGAAAATCAAATATAAATCAGATCTGGAAGTCTTTATACGCGAGTCTAACCTGGAAGATTTTTATCCGCAGGGCGGCGAAACAATTTTTGTTTCCACTATACACAAAGCTAAAGGGAAAGAATTTGACAATGTTTTTTTGATGCTGGAAAACATGGGGCAAACCGCAGACGATTTTAAACGGCAACTATACGTGGCTATAACCCGGGCCAAATGTAACCTCTTCATTCATACTAATACCTATCTTTTTGAGCATATTAAAGTGAACAGCCTTGCACGTATTGAACGCGTTGAACCGAATTTACCACCTGCACTGTTGACTATACATCTGACGCATAAAGATGTTAAACTCGACTATTTTTACAGAACACAACCTTACATATCCACATTAATGGCTGGAAATGACCTGATTATTTCTGACGATGAATGTCTGAATACCAACCGACAGCCTGTTTTGCAATTTTCAAACCAATTTTTTGAGGTCGTAAACGAGTATCACCAAAAAGGGTATAAACTAAAAGCTGCGAAAGTAAACTTCGTGCTTTACTGGCAAAAAAAAGATACCGATCTTGAAATTAAGATTGTCTTGCCGAAAGTCTATTTTGAAAAATTGAATTTATAGCTGGCCTGTGATCGCCCCTTGATGTCCGTAGATCGCACGGAACGCTGTCCGAATTTCCCTGCTGTCCGTACGCTCTGTCTACGGATACAATATGCTCGTAGTCTCAGGCTACACCAAGCACCCTGCCGGGCCAACTGGATTAATGGGCCAGTTTAACGTGTCTGGGCCTTTTCATGTCAAAATCAAGCAGCTTAAATTGAACCGCCGATGCATATTGCTGTTTTGTTAAGTAAATGACTGCATCAGCGTAGGGAAGACCATGGAATTCACCATGGAGATTATTTTCCAGACCAAGGTGTTTCACAAACACCGGGAACTTGGCATCGAGCCATCCATAATCCGTTTTGAAGGTGAAGGAATGAATTTTTCCATTAGATTGATATTGCAGCCTTACACCTCCCTTTACCTTCTTTTGCCTGATTTTCGTAGGAACAAATGCATGATGTGTCAGCATGGAAAGATGACGTAATATGCCCGCGTAAGATTGATCCCGGCTCCTGATTGCCGAGTCCATGGAATAAGTTACCCCCGGAAAATAACGAAGCAAATCATCCATCGAAAACAGGTCGGCAACCTCAGCATCATCAACTGCATTCGTCAATTCATTTGCTGATAGGTGTGCAAAAAGGCCGATCTTCTTCCATGCCATTATTGTGCTGTCTCGTCTGCCGGATGTTAAGGTATTATCATAGTTTTCCATGCTGGCAAACATATAGGACATGCATGGGTCCTTCATAAAAACCCGCGACTGTTCTCCCGTTAACGCGATAAGCGCAAAGCGCTGCACATCATCAAATGACCCG